>Ga0310344_10000253_pt1 | contig 44221 bp, 43 predicted proteins | sample HC15DNA20200_MG_FD_203801 | JGI IMG/M metagenome (GOLD analysis project Ga0310344, IMG submission 203801) | Marine microbial communities from station ALOHA, North Pacific Subtropical Gyre - HC15-DNA-20-200_MG | ecosystem: Environmental > Aquatic > Marine > Oceanic | place: Pacific Ocean: North...
TATTACAGCGGCGATGTTTTCTAGTTCGTTTTGTGTCGCGGAACGAGGGTCGACCAACAAGAGCACTTCGCGGAAGGTTATACAGCCGATGTTTTCCATAGCACCAGAGGCAAAATCTGGAAGAGCGACGAGATCGATTTTTCCGCCAGGAATGGGAATGTTGTACCAGTCTTTTAACCAGTGGAGCGAGTGGTTGGCAACAGCTATTGCAAAACTAGATAGGTCGCCCTGACCTGGTGGATGAACGACGCGAACTGGGATTCCGTCGATAACTATCGGTTGAGTTGCTTCGAAAGGGCCAATGACGAAGGCGACTAGGTACGTTGAAATTGGAATCGTGTCCATAAAGGTGACTTGGTCATATCCATCTCCAATTGGGATTCTTGATACTTCGGCACCGTTTGAAATGGCAAGTAGTTGGGCTGGAACATCGAGGGTGATATTGAAGACGGCCTTAAAGGCAGGCTCGTCGAAGCACGGAAAACAGCGGCGCGCATCGGTAGTTTGAAATTGAGTCGCGGCAAATACATTTTCCCTTCCTTCGACGTCAAAGAGGGTGCCGCTGTAGAAACCTCTCAACTGGCTATCCAGTGTTCCGCTAAATGGCACTTCCAGCCAACCGTTACCGATGGGGATATGCCTGTTGGGCACTAGAGATATCTGTTCATACTCGGGTTCAAAATGCGTTTTGCAGTTACACGGGCCGTTAACGTCGGTCCAGATTGCTTGACCTATTTGCAGATCGACGGCGTTCAGGGTTAGAGATTCCAAATCTGTTGAGATTTCCAATTCAATTTTTACCAACCCAGTAAAAGTCTTATCGACCAGGTCCACCTTGAGATGAATTTCATAGCGCTTCGGTATCGCGTTGTGGGTCAATCGGTGCTCTGCCATGACTTGGATTAGATCCTCCACAGTTGCTTAGTCATTGTGGTACGCAGACGATAGTGCTGAATCGTACTATTGGATATCGCGCGCATTGTGGCGTCCCGACGTTCTACCGCGCGTATTTTTTCTTACGCGCGGTTAACTGCGCGGTGATCTTCACATGTTCGACACACAGAACGAGTCGCGATCGTGTCAACTAGTGGGGTAGCGGTGGCCGGTTAGCTCTGGCGAACGCTCGCGCAGTTGATGAGCCGTCGCAACTTGTAGTCGGTTGGCACGCCGAGAGAATAGATCGGATTATGGGATTGAGAGAGAAGAGACGTGCAAAGAGTAGCGTTAGGCGTCCGAGACGCCGTTATGACTTGCCGATGCCTCAGTTGCCGGTCCATTCCCAAGGCGAATTCCCTGAAGAAAACGATCTGGCTTTAGCTATTGCAATAGGCAGGCGACGAGATCTCGAAGGCCGTCGTGAGAGTCTTACAGCTGGAGAACGACTAAGCGGAGCTATAGCTAGAGGGCTGGTTGCCTAGTAGGTCCTATGAGCGGATCCTGGTGTGTTCCGGTTTTTCTACACAGATGGAAGTTTGCGTCGCTTATCTCGGGTAAAGAATGACGAATACTTGTAGCACTCGGAGGATTCCCGCTGATCTGCGGCAAACTGTTTCGCTCGGTCGAGTATTTTCCGGGAGTGCGGAATCACTGTGGATAAATCAGATCTAGATGTAGTTGGCCTTGGTAACGCCATAGTTGATGTCATAGCGGAGGTTGATGAAGAATTTCTTCACCGCTATGGGCTGAGAAAAAACTCGATGACTCTGATCGATCGAGATCGTGCTGATGAATTGATGGAGGTAATGCCACGTGTGATTGTGACCTCTGGAGGCTCAGCTGCTAATACGATGGTTGGCGTTGCCGGTTTTGGTGGTCGAGTGGGCTATTTGGGCCTAGTTGCTGATGATGATCTTGGTGAGGTATTTCGAAAGGATCTACTTCAGGCTGGTGTAATATTTGAAGTCCCGGGACAACAGAGTTCGCTACCGACTGCACGCTGTTTGATCCAAGTAACACCGGATGCACAACGAACACTTAACACTTATCTTGGAATTTCTGGACACTTTGGGATCAAGAATGTTGATCATGACTTAGTCACTTCAGCAGCCCACCTGTATTGCGAGGGATATCTGTGGGATATGGAGCCTGCAAAATCTGCAATTCGAGTAGCAATGGACCTCTCGCGAGGTGCAGGTCGTGTTGTGTCGTTGGCTTTGTCCGACTCTTTCTGTGTGGAAAGACATCGGGACGAATGGAGAGACCTTCTGAATCAACGAGTAGATGTGGTGTTTGGCAATGCCGATGAGCTTCGGTCACTCTATGAAGTGCAGGATCTTGGGGTGGCGGCTGATGAAGTGGCGGTTGATGTTGATGTGGCTTTTGTAACTCTTGGCAAGGCTGGTTCACTTGTTGTTGCCGGAAATGAGCGGATTTGGGTTGAGGCTGAAGAAGTGAGCCGCGGTGTTGTCGACACGACAGGAGCAGGAGACATCTACGCTTCGGGTGCTCTATTTGGTTTAAGTCGTGACGTTTCCCTAGAGAGCGCTGCTCGCCTGGGAAGTATGGCAGCGGCAGAGGTTATCGGTCATTTAGGTGCCCGTCCGGAACTCGATCTGACAGTTGTTGCGGGGCGTGTTCTTGAATGACATTAGTTTGAAAGTGCATCTGTGGGAGCATGCTTAAGATATGAGTACTAAATATACGTGTTTTACAGTAGATGTTGTCGATGGGGTTGCCTGTGTGGCTCTGAGCCGAGGTGATGAACTTAATACTATGATTCCCGCGTTTTGGGAGGAACTTCCGGTCCTGATTCGTGAGTTGGATTCCTCGGGGAAAGTTCGAGTTGTTGTTTTAGCGTCAACTGGTCGACATTTCAGTGCTGGCATGGATCTTGCTGTATTTGGCACCGGTGGAGATGGTGCAGAGAGTCGAGAAAAGGGGAGAGAGCGAGCCAATTTAAGAGACAATGTTTTACACCTCCAGGAAACTTTCACTTGCCTGGAGAGAGCTCGCATGCCTGTTCTAGCGGCTATTCAAGGGGGATGTATTGGTGGTGCTGTTGACATGGTCACGGCTTGTGACATGCGTTATGCCTCAGAGGACGCGTTCTTCTGTATCCAGGAGATCAATATTGGGATGACAGCTGATGTTGGGACCCTTCAACGGCTGCCAAAGCTCATTCCTGAAGGGGTGTGTCGTGAGCTTGCCTATACCGGAAGACGTGTGTTCGCAGATGAGGCCAAGTCATTGGGTCTAGTTAATGAGGTGTTTGCTGACCATGATCTTCTTATTGAAGGTGTTTTGGAAGTAGCGAAAGAAATTGCCTCCAAGTCTCCATTGGCGATTTGGGGGAGCAAAGAGATGATTCGATATGCGCGGGATCATTCCACGTCGGATGCACTCAACCATATAGCGACTTGGCAGTCGGGGATGTTTCAGCCTGCTGACATGGTGGAGTCATTTACAGCTAAGGCAGAAGATCGCGAGCCTAGATTCCACGACTTACTACCAGTTCGCCGTGGTGTTGGCGATGGAGTTTGACCTCCTCGGACGGCTGTAGTCTAGTTTGACGATTGTTGGTCGAATGGTCTGAAAAGTAGGTCCAGATCGCCGAGTCGAACCAAGGTTCTACTTACCCATCCACCGAGTTTGTTGAAATCTCTGTCCAACACCACGCCATCTTCGAGTGAATCGGTTTTGAGTTCGTATACACCTTCGAAGGAGAACTCGATTGCCCAGTATGGATTGTCCAGATCGAGTTCGAAAATAGTTTCGACGGTTGGCCCTGTCGCCTCGAGTGAGTCCGTGCCTATAGGGGGGGGAGCGTCCAGAACAGAGGAAATTTTTACGGGATCGGGCGCGTGTAAAAGATGCTGTAGACGAAGCGTGATTTCGATTGTGATTTGGGGTGGTTCTGCGTATTCCCCGTCCACATTCCACTGTCGATAGGCTGTCTGAGACCAAGTTGGCCATTCAAGTGTGATATCGCACCTGGCTTTCGGAGGCATCCCCTCTCCGGGTAATCCGTAAGAGGTCTTCCAGATGAGGTCACCGAGCAATAAGTCTGCTTGGAAACGTTCTTCTATGGCCAGTCGTTCAAGACGAGCCACCTCGAGAGCTTCTCGGAGGGCTCCGATCGCATCTGAAAAGGCGTGGTCCAACATGGGTTAATTAGGGTAGACGGTTGACAGTCAATTCAATTGCAAATCTTTTTAGTGGCGAGCATTTGTCTTGCTACAGCGTCACACTGCATAGATGATCGGATCGACTATAAGCAATGGAGAAGCTCGAAGATTAGCTTTGACGGCGCAAGGGTTTGCTGAACCTTTACCATCCGGTCGTGTCGACATTCGACATTTCCGGCGAATTATTCGTCAGATCGGTTTACTGCAGCTTGATTCGGTTCAGGCTGTGTGTAGATCTCATTTTCTTCCGATTTACAGTCGTCTAGGTCTTTATGACCGGGATGCGTTGGAGAGCTGGTTGTGGTATTCGGGTGAGATGTTCGAAGCGTGGTCACATGAAGCTTCGATTCTGCCAGTTGAGTTCGAACCGCTACTTCGCTGGTCTAAGCTGCGGGCTCGTTCCGGACCAAATTGGGATGGGTCTCGTAAACTTACCTGCTTACAGGAACGGTATATCGACAGCATCCTTCAGGAAGTTCAGAAAGAGGCTCCACTTCGTGCGCGTGATTTAAAGGATCCCCGTCCGCGGACGGGTACTTGGTGGGAGGGCCGTTCCGATGGTCTCCGAGCTCTTGACTGGTTATTTCGTGTTGGAGATGTGGGTGTGACGCGTACTCGCAATTTTGAAAAACAATTCCATCCTCTTACAAACTTGCTACCTGAAAAAGTAAAAGAGCTACCAACCCCTAGTGAGCATGAAGCTCAACGTTCGTTACTTGAAGCTGCTTGTCGGTTCCATGGTGTGGGCACTGTGGCGGACTTAAGTGATTACTTTCGATTGAGAGTAGTAGAAGCTCGACCTCGTTTAGCAGAGTTGGTGGAGCAAGAGAGATTGATTGAAGTAGCTGTGGAGGGGTGGCAGGAGCCTGCATTCAAGCATCCAGATGTTAAAAGTGTTCAGAAAGTAGAAACCAGGACATTGTTGTCGCCCTTTGATCCACTGATTTGGTTTCGCCCACGTGCAGAAAGACTATTTGATTTCAAGTATCGGCTTGAAATTTATGTTCCAGAGAAGCGCCGAAAGTATGGATATTACGTGCTTCCGTTTCTTCTAGGCGATGCACTTGTTGCCCGAGTTGATTTAAGAGTTGATCGGGCTAACGGCCGTCTATCGGTCGTTGCAGCGTACGGTGAAGAAGGCATCGCTAAGGATCATGTTGCGTTCGAGCTGTCGGCTGAACTTAAACGATTAGCGTCTTTTCTGGGATTAACGGTTGTGGATTTGGGTACCCGAGGGGATTTGATTGGATCGCTCCGCAAAGCTCATGGCGAAGTAAAGAGTCGTTGATTAGGTCCTAGTTTTTTGGTGAGTTGCATATCTGACCAGATGACCGAGCGCGGCGACTGCCCGATCAGCAGAGCTGAAACACAGCTGACCAGCGAGTCGAAGTGTCGAGACCATTGGATTGTTAGGTTGAGTTACAGCTAGTTCGGAAGCGACAAGAACGGGCTTATTGTGCTGGTGAGAGACTGACATGGCTGCTTTGGCGTAGCGGTGCTCTTGAAGTTCATGAAATTCAACGATTCGTTGAAGACCATGCTCTGGATAGAACATGCCACTTTTGATGAGCGCGGCAGTATTGCCTTGAATACCTAAACCCAGTTGGATAATTGAGTCGATTTCCTCATGGGCAGCAACAATTCTCAACATTTCTGGGATCGTGTCGCGAGTTTCGCCACCTGCCAAATCGATCGGATTATTACGACTCCAGCGTGGTGGAAGTATCTCGTCTATTTCTGCAAGCAAGTCGGTAGGAAGATCTAGGAGTTTCAGGTCGCGATGTGCAGTGACTGCGTCGGCACTCACCACCCCCCAGCCTCCAGCAGTTGAAAGGATGAGAACTCGATTCCCCCTGGGAAGAGGTTGAGTGGCGAAGGTGGCTGCGGCTTCAAAGGCAGACTCGACATCTGCTGCTCGCACTAGACCAGCTTGTCTAGCCATACCGTCGAAGATTCGGTCATTGGTAGCGAGTGCTCCTGTGTGGGAGGCGGCTGCGCGTTTTCCACCATCCGTTCTCCCTCCTTTCATAATCACTACCGGCATTCTTGTGGTGACTTCTCTTACTCGTTCGTAGAAGGTACGGCCATTTGGAACTCCCTCTAGATAGCAAAGAGCTACGTCGGTTTCTGGATCTTCGGCGAACCATTCTAGGTAATCGATGATCCCTATGGCAGTCGAATTTCCTGCTGATACGGCACGACTTATTCCTATACCTGTCTGGGCGGCGTAGTTCAAAAAGGCCGAAACGAAGTTTCCCGATTGTGAGGCCACGGCAATACGACCGCATGGGGGGTATGGCGCAACTATTTGTGCACACAGTCCGACCGGTGTGGATACCACACCTTGTCCGTTAGGTCCGGCTAGAGCCACTCCTAGTTCGTGCGCTAGCTGGATTAGTCTGTTTTCAGATACTAGGCCAGCTGGACCTGTTTCGGAGTATCCCCCTGCGGCACAGAAGACTGCTTTGATTCCTCGGTTTACCGCGGAGCGGATGATCTCTTCGTTGAGACTTGCCGGTGTACAGAGCACGAGGAGATCGGCACTTTCTTCAGGAACTTCATCGACTGACTTTAGGATCGATTGACCAAGTACTTTTCCCTCTTCCCGTCCTATGGCAAACACTGGGCCGGCGAAACCACATGAGAGGATGTTGTGGAGGGCTACGAAACCGAATTTCCCTGGGTGATTTGAAACCCCTGTGACAATAATCCCTCGAGGTTCGAACAACGGGGTGAGATCTTGATTCATTGTTCCCGAAAGTCTTCAGTGACTTCTACTAGTACGTCGACGGCGACTGGTTGACCGTTTGCGATGATTAAAGGGTTTAGATCGACGGACTGAATGCCTATCTCGGTTGCCATTGCCGAAAGAGCTAGAAGAGTCTCAGCAAGTTGGGTCGTGTTTACGGCTGGCTCACCGCGCCATTCCTCTAGAAGAGTTTGATAATTGAGATCATCGATTAGATCGAACGCTTCATTTTTTGTTAGAGGGGCTAACCGGAAAGCTACATCCCCAAAGGCTTCTGCTAGGACGCCGCCAATACCTAGCATCACGCATGGTCCAAAATGATCGTCGAAGAATAAACCGGCGATAAATTCGCGGTTACCTTCGATCATTGAGGTGACGAGTATTTCTACCTGTCCGTCTTGGGGTTCTACAGCAGCTAGTAGATCGATGCCAGCTTGTGTGATCTCGGCAACTGAGGTCAGATTTAGACGAACAAATCTTCTTTCGCTTTTGTGAACTATATTTTCACTACTTAGTTTCAGGGCTACAGGTAGTCCGATCAAAGTTGCTAATTCGGCTGCCTCCTCAGGGCCTCGCGCTGTTCCCCAGGCAGATACAACTATTCCTCTCTCCTCTACAAACGTTCGAGAGTCGGACTCAGATAGCGTTGCCATAGCGGCGGTAGTCACCAAGCCTCTACTGTGGTTTGACGGCAGAATCGTGAGTTTCCAATAATTGCTTGTAGACCGGCTTCACTGTTTCTTCGATGATGGCCAGGCGTTCGTCGAACGGAAGAAATGCACTTTTCATACCATTCACAGTAAGCCATCGAAAGTCGTCGAGTCCCCATCCAAAGGCACTTTGCAGACTCTCAAACTCGGATGTCATTGAGACTCCACTCATCAGTCGGTTATCCGTATTGGCGGTGACTCTGAAACCAAGATCTCGAAGCGTGCCTATTGGATGCTTTGAGATTGATTCGACAGCACCCGTATGTACATTCGAAGTAGGGCACAGCTCAAGCGGAATACGTCGATCCCTTATATACGAAGCAAGCCTTCCAAGCTGGAAACTTCCGTCGGAAGCCTTGGTGATGTCGTCCGCAATTCTTACACCGTGGCCAAGTCTCTCGGCGCCACAAAATTGCACTGCCTCCCAGATCGATGCTGGACCGAATGCTTCGCCTGCATGAATTGTGAAGTGAAAATTTTCACGCTGGAGGTATTGGAATGCTTCAAGATGCAGAGTCGGCGGGTAGCCCGCCTCTCGTCCAGCTATGTCGAACCCTACAACTCCTTGATCTCGGTACCTTACCGCTGTTTGGGCGACTTCTAGAGAGTCGGTAGCGGTTCGCATTGCCGTTAGAAGGGTCCGGATTTTTAGTCCAGTATCTTTTGAGCCTTCTGCAAAACCTGAAAGTACTGATTCCACAACTTCGTCCATAGCGAGGCCGAGATGAGTGTGTAAAGAAGGTGCATAACGAATTTCTGCATACACGACTCCGTCTGCAGCGAGGTCCATAGCGCATTCAAATGCCACCCGGTTACATGCCTCTGCGGTTTGCATGACGTTAACCGTATGGGTGAAGGCCTCCAAGTAAAGCCCTAGATCACGTTGGTTGGCCCCGCACACGAACCAGTCTGCCAAGTTCTTTTCGTCTGTCGTCGGCAGGCCTGTGTAGCCCACTTGATCTGCTAGCTCAATCACAGTCCTAGGGCGAAGCCCACCATCGAGGTGGTCATGCAAAATGACCTTGGGAGCACGAAGAATGGCTCCTGTCCCCGTCACTTGTGGTGTTTCCGTCATGCATCAGACTATCGAATTGATGAGGGAGAACTGGCTCGGAGTAGGGGATACTGCAGTCTCCTCAAGTACTGTCAGAAGATGGGACGTGTCCGGTATCTGGCTGACGTAGTGCTTACATGCGACCAATCAGAAGCTGCCTACATCCCTGGAGCGTTGGATGTTGAAGATGGCCAGATTGTCTGGATCGGAGATGCTGCAGATTCGCCGTCAATTCCAGAAATTGAGGTGTGTGATCTGGGTGGACTTGTAATGCCTGGACTGATCAATGCGCACTGTCATACACCGATGACGTTGCTTCGGGGGGTGGGAGATGGTTTGCCTTTGAATCGTTGGTTGACTGAGGCTATGTGGCCCCGTGAAGGGCGTATGACTTCTGAGGATGCTTGGTGGGGAATGGTATTAGGTTCTGCCGAAATGCTTCGCGCTGGAGTTACGACAAGTTGCGAGATGTATCTCCACGAAGAGTCTTTAGTCGATGCGGTTAGGACTTCGGGGGGCCGCCTTGTCATGACACCGGGTGTTCTGTCCTCGCTCCATACGAAAGGTTCGAAGACAGATCGGTTAGAGGAGATCGAGATTTTCTACAGGCATCACCATGATCCGAAGGGTCGAATTACGGTTGGAGTAGCTCCGCATTCTGCATATGACTTGGGAATTCCTCGAGTTGTTGAACTCGCTGAGTTGTCTCAAAATCTGGACACGCTGCTTCATATCCACCTTGCGGAGACTCAAAAAGAAAGTGCACGACTTGTCGAAGAGTACGGAACGAGTCTGGTACAAATTCTTTCTGAAAGTGGGGTCTTGGATGGACGAGTTCTGGTTGCACACTGTGTTTGGGTTAGTGATACTGATCTAAAGTTGCTGAAAGACCATGATGTGAAAGTGGTGCACTGCCCTATATCGAATATGAAGCTTGGGTCAGGTGTTGCCCCACTTAAAGCGATGCATGAGCTGGAGATTTCTGTAGCTCTAGGTACCGATGGTCCCGCATCGAATGACACGCTTAATCTTTGGGAGGAAGTTAAAATTGCACCACTTTTGGCGAGAGTAACGGATTTAGATGCAACGTTGCTTCGGCCTGCCGATGTTCTAGCTATGGCTACGCGAGTTGGAGGACATGCTGTTGGGTTGGACAAAGTAGGTTGTCTTGCCAGTGGTTGGGCTGCTGATTTTCAACGTATTGAGCTTGACCACCATTCGTTTACACCACTTGGCGAGTATTCAGATTTGCTCGCACATGTTGCTTGGTCGGGTTGCGATAAACAGATCACTGATGTTTGGGTTGCTGGGAATCGTGTGATTGAGAATGGCGTCGTTCAGACAGTAGATGAAGAGAAAGCCCGCGTTGAGGTGACAGAACGGGCTCGTCGTCTGGCCGGCATCTGATGTCAGAAAAACAAGACGAACTTACTGCAGACGAGGTGGCACATCTCTTTAATCTTGAACCATTGCCTGATGAGGGTGGTCGTTGGGCGCGCACACTGAATGATGGAAGTTCTAGTGCCATTCATTACCTTCTCTCGGCTGGAGACTTCTCGGCGATGCACCGGCTTGATAGTTCCGAGATATATCACCACTATGCCGGTGCACCTGCTGTACTACTTCTGCTGTTTCCGGATTACTCCGCGGTAGAAATGTTGCTTGGGGATAACCTTGTTGCCGGTCAGCGTCCGCAGATTGTTGTCCCAGCAGGCACTTGGCAGGGATCTTTAACCCTTGGAGACTGGACTTTACTTGGCACAACGATGTCACCCCCATACTGCCAGGAAGGCTTCGAGCTAGGTAAGAGGGAGCATCTTATTACCGGGTGGTCCTTGGCAGCAGAACGGATTATCGAATTGACTCGCTTTTAAGCTGTTACCAGGTTGGCCGTGTCAGGATGCCACCGTCAACGATCAGGTCAGCACCGCTAATCCAGTTTGCCAATGGAGAGGCAAGAAAAGCCACCGCATCGGCAACGTCTTCGGGGGTTCCTAGCCTTCCGAGAGGTACGGCTGATAGCCACCGTGAGACACCTTCGGGCCAACGATTTTTGAGTTCGCCATCGTCGATGAGCCCAGGTGAAACGCTATTAACTCTGATTCCTTTTTCCCCGTATTCAAGGGCGGCGGCTCGCGTGAACATTATGAGGGCTGCTTTGGATGTCGCGTAGTGTCCGTGGCCTAATGAGGGTTGGTGGGCTTCAATAGAGGCGACGTTGACTACTGCGCCGCGTGGGTTCTCTCTGTTCGCCGATAGGACAGGAGCTGCAGATTTCAGTAGGAGGTGAGAGGCACGGAGATTTACTGCGTGGACTAAATCCCACTCCTGTATGTCCATGCTGGTGAGGTCAGCGACTGACTGAACCGTGGCGTTATGAACAAGAATATCTAGGCGCCCATAAACCTCCTGTGTTTGCTCGATGAGGCGCTCGCAAGAGAATTGGTTGGTTAAGTCTTCTTCTAGGAGGGTGGAGCCAGTTGCTTTTGCTAGAGACTGTGCCCGGTCAGTATTTTTATGGACTCCGAGTATGACTTTGGCACCGATTGAATGCAGCTTCTCTGAGATGGCTTTTCCAATTGGGCTGTTAGCCCCAGTGACTAAAGCCACTTGTCCTTCAAGACAGAATTTGCGATCATCCATCATGATCTCCTATACAGCGGTCCGACAATACATGTGTGAGGATTATTAAAGGAATTGAATGCTTTGGCATGATTATTGTAAGTCTTGGACATAAGAGCGAGGGTAGTCAGATGGATGTTGAAGAGGTTGGTAGTTTCCCGAAAACGCTGGAGTACATAGAGGGTTCGGTCGTGATGGTTGATCAGACGGCTCTCCCTGAAGTAGAGCGATACGTGCGTTGCGACACCTGGGAGAGAGTGGTCCAAGCGATCCTTGACCTCGAAGTACGTGGGGCGCCGGCAATTGGTATTGCGGCTGCGTTTGGCATGGCCCTGGCTGCTGATTGTTCAGATGCGCGAACCGCGGAGAGCCTCCTGTCTGAGCTTGAAGAGGTTGCAGAAGTTTTTCTCAAAACTAGACCTACAGCAGTCAATTTGGCGTGGGCGATTAGTCGGGTACTTTCTGAGGCACGATCCTCCACTGGCTCACTGGATGAGATCCGAAGTGCTGTGGTTGGTTGTGCTCACCAGTTAGCGGCTCAAGATCTTTCTACGTGTAGAGCTATTGGTGAAGCGGGTGCACCTCTACTGACAGGTGTCAACCAAGTAATTACCCATTGCAATGCGGGAGCACTTGCCACTGTCGGGTATGGAACTGCACTGGGAGTTGTCCGTTCCGCTCATCGCCTAAATCCTGAACTCCATGTTTGGGCAGATGAAACTAGGCCGGTGCTTCAAGGTGCACGCCTTACAGCGTATGAACTTACCCGTGACGGTATTGAGTGCACTGTTATAACGGACGGTGCCGCTGCTTCGGTAATGGCCAGTGGATGTATAGGGGCTGCCATAGTTGGGGCTGACAGGATTGCTGCGAATGGTGATGTCGCAAACAAGATCGGTACGTACGGTTTGGCTTTGGCGGCTCGACACCATGGAATACCTTTTTACGTAGCGGCACCTCTCTCCACGTTTGACCTCAATACGGCAGATGGTTCTGCTATCCAGATAGAGAAACGGCCTTCCAATGAAGTGGCCACCTATCGTGGTAGTGCTATAGCCCCTATAGGGGTTTCCGTACACAATCCAGCCTTTGATATCACTCCAGCGTGTTTGGTTGACGCAATTGTGACTGAGGTGGGGGTACTACGCCCTCCTTATGGCCCCACCATTACAGCCGCTGTAGCCAGCAGATTTGGTTAAAAGAATCTCATTAGAAAGTGTTGGTTCCAGATGTCATCATTTGGCCAACTGCTGACCGGTCAAGATCTTTCGCGTCTTTTATGGCGACTAAGCGCCCCTTGAACATTACCCCAATCCGATCCGAGAGACTGAGGATTTCGTCAAGTTCAGCCGATACGAGTAGCACAGCGACCCCCTCGTCTCGTTGATGAACAATCTGTTGATGTACGAATTCGATACTTCCTACGTCGATACCTCGTGTCGGTTGTGCTGCAACGAGTAGTCGTGCGCTGTGGGAGAACTCTCGCGCGACGATTACTTTTTGCTTATTGCCGCCTGAGAGAGAGCGAGCCGGTGCTGAAATTGAGTTGGTTCGAATGTCGTAGTCTGCTACCAACCTTTCAGCATCGGCAGAAACAGAACTGAAATTTCTTATCCCTTTCCTTGCATAGGGTTTTCGGAAATAGCGGTTGAGTACAAGGTTATCGGCGATTGAATGGGGGCCTATTAGGCCATGCTTCTCACGGTCCTCGGGCACATGGGCTACACCAAGTTCGTTGATTCCGCGCGGCGAAGAACGATGTATTGTCTGGCCATCAAGAATGATATCTCCTTCGGCTACTGTCCGAAGCCCTGTTATCGCCTCGACTAATTCACGCTGTCCATTTCCTTCGACACCAGCTATTCCAAGAATCTCGCCCGAGTGCACTGTAAGAGAGAGGTTGTCGACAGCGGGTCGGCCTCTGTCGTCTCTTACAGAAATATCTCGAAGCTCGAGAATTTCCATTCCAGGGTTTGCTTCGTTTTTAGCGACGCGGAGCACGACACTCCGTCCTACCATCATTTCTGCGAGACCTGCCTCGTCGGTTTGCTGTGGTGTAGTCGAACCCACGACCTGACCTCCGCGCATGACAGTTACCTGGTCTGCTATCGCCATAACTTCCCTGAGCTTGTGTGTTATAAAAATAATGGCAACGCCTTCGGAAGCGAGACCACGCAGCACATCGAGCAGTTGGTCTGTTTCTTGTGGCGTAAGAACCGCTGTTGGCTCGTCCAGAATGAGAACGTCGGCGTTTCGGTAGAGGGCACGAAGGATTTCTACACGTTGCTGTGTTCCTACGGGAAGATCTTCAATGGTCGTGCGTGGGTCAACATCGAGACCGTAATGGATCGCGAGTTCACTTACCTCCTGTATCGCTCGATCCATGTCGAGTAAACCACGATATGAAGAACCCTGCGGAGATTTTTGTTTGTTGCGAGTTGGTTCGTCACCTAGGACAATGTTCTCAGCCACTGTTAATACCGGAACTAATTGGAAATGTTGGTGAACCATCCCAATCCGGTGAGCTATCGCGTCACGGGGGCTGTCCATTCGAATGGACTTTCCGGCAACCCGGATTTCTCCTTCATCCGCCTGATACAGGCCAAAGAGGATATTCACCAGCGTGCTTTTTCCGGCCCCATTCTCACCAAGGAGCGCATGGATTTGTCCTTTTTCAACGCGTAAATTTACGGCCTTGTTGGCGACGACAGGTCCAAAACGTTTTCCAATATTTACAGCTTCCAGTGCAGGGGTTTGTTCTGAGGTTTTCCTGCCTGTCTCCGGAGTTTGGATGTTCATGGTAGCTACTCTCTGCTGTATGGCTGGCCGATAGATGCAGGCGGCCTTGTTCGTCCGACGAATCCTGCTACTACAACGATCGTGACTACAAATGGAATCATCCCGATGAATTGTGGATCGTCTGCCAGCCAACCCCGGAACTGAAATTGGGTCTGTACTGCGTTGGCGTAGCCGAATAGAAGTGCCGCTCCCCACGCTCCAATCGGGTTCCAGCGGCCAAAGATCATGACTGCCAGGGCAACGAAACCTTTACCGTTTGTCATTAGCCGTTCAAAGGAGCCGACAGCTTCAAGGCTGAGATAAGCCCCAGCGAGTCCAGCTAGACCACCGCCGAGGATGAGATTTACATAACGGATTCTTGTTACAGACACACCCACTGTCTCTGCTGCACTTGGGTGCTCACCCACGGCTCTAGTTCGGAGACCCCAGGTCGTGCGAAACAGGGCATACCAAAGGATTGGGACTAGTAACAGTGTTATGTAAGTGATTGGCCGGTTAGAGAAAAAAACGCGACCTGCTACTGGAAGATCTGCGAGTGAGCCAAGGCGAATTGGACTTGTTTTACCTGAAGGCAAGGAACGCCCTTGTTGAAAAAAGAAACTTGTGAGACCCATGGCAGCGATATTTAGCACTGTGCCGGCAATAATTTGGTCACTCTGAAGACTTACTGAGAGGAATGCCAAGAATGCACCCATAAGCATTCCTGTTGCGATTCCAGCTGCTACTCCTAGGAGTAAATCACCTGAGGAGGAGGCCACGATGAAACCTGCAAAGGCTGACATTAACATTTGACCTTCGATACCTATATTTATCACACCTGATCTCTCTCCCAGGATCCCGCATAATGCTCCTAGGACCAAGGGAGTTGACTGTCGAAGAGTGGCGGCTAGGACGGCTGTAGTTTGAGCCTCTTGGTATTCGGCAGTGAACAGAGTGAAGGCAGTTAGAGCCAATGTGGTTACGATCCACCATCTGTAGCGATAGACAGTGCTCATGCATTACCCCAGTGGGCTCCTACCGAAATTTCTGTTGTCTCGCGCCGTCGTAGAATCCAACGAACCACAATTGGGGTGGCTACAAATAGGAGCATGAGCGCTTCGATAATTTCGGTTATTTCGGGTTGCACATCCGCCTTAAATTGCATCATTGAACCACCGGCTTCCATGGCACCAACTAGTAATGCCGCTGGGATAACCCCCAGTGGATTGGTTCGAGCCAGGAGTGCGATGGTTATACCATTGAAGCCGAGACCTGCATTGAAACCGGGCTCATAACGTCCCACTACTCCTTGTGTTTCTATTGCTCCACCAAGGGCAGCCAAGAATCCACTGATCGTCATAGTTAGGACGACTATTCGTGACACTGATATCCCGGCATAGCGGGCGGCATCTGGGTTGAGACCGACCGACCGGATTTCAAAGCCAAATGTTGTACGTTGCAGTAGATACCAGCACCCAATCGAAGCAGCAATAGCAATCGCAAAGCCGGTCGGGAGTTCTCCCCAACGCGGAATTTCTGCGCTTTTTTCGATGTGAGGCGTCTGAGCAATCGGTCCGGGTTGACGCCAAATATTGGAAGTTAGCCAATCTGTTAGATTTAAGGCAACGAAGTTGAGCATGATTGTAGTGATCACTTCGTGGGCTCCTCTCGTTGCTTTGAGAAGACCAGGAATCATTCCCCAGATAGCACCAGCGAGGCCGCCCACAATTAGAGCGAGTGGGATGTGGACTATCCACGGAAGTCCAGTTATGCCGTAACCTACTGCGCCTGCGAGTAGAGCCCCAACGATTAGTTGCCCTTGACCGCCGATGTTGAATAGGCCCGCCTTAAATGCAAATGAGACTGCAAGACCTCCCATTACTAGTGGAGTGGCTTTCTCCATAGTGCGGCCGATTCCTTTTCGGTCTGCCAGGGATCCGTCAAAGAGAGCTCGGTAGGCCTCCAAGGCGTTTAGGCCGGATAGTTCGATAATTATGGCCCCAGTCGCGATAGCCATAATTACGGCAAGGACGGGTAGAAGCGCCGCGCGGAGGATCCTCATTGCTTTACAAACCACTGGCTAATCATGGCTCTCCTACGTATCGGCCATTCCTTCAGGTTTAGCCGAACCGGGGCACCGTAGCCGACTATGCCAACTGATGTGCAAATCCCGGACCCATCTAGTCGGAGACGGCAGTTACTTTTGTGGTGATTCCACCGCGGACCTTCTGTTCTAGAGTGACGGTTACGGTGCTCTGTACCGCATTAGCGAGGTGCTTCGCTATTTCTGGAGCGAGGTGTTCCGCGAAAATGCCAGTTTGGTCGAAGGTTCGGAGGTACAGCTTTAGTGACTTTGTTTCGATACATCGATTTTTAGGTTGGTAAGTAATGTTTATGTTATAGAAATCTGGCTGTTGGGTCACTGGGCAGACAGCGGTGAGTTCGTCAGAATAGAAATCTACTCGCTGGAGGGTTCCATCTATTGGAAAGGTGTCGATTTGCAGACTTGGGGTAGCGTCAGATCTGCCGAGGCTAGGTTTGTTCATCGTAGCGAGGTGGGTCAGTTGCTCAATCCCGAGCTTAGCTATTACGGCCGGCGTTAGGTTTGCGGCCATGGTTGGCTTTTTTTCGGCGTGCGTTTGTTTTTCGTCGTGTAGTGCGCTTAGACATGTCTTTGAGGCTAACGCCAGCGTGATAGATACCCGAGTATTTTGTCGAAAGGTCCGAGAGTCCAGACTCTGGCGGGAGCACTCAACGATCCTTTAGCCTTGTTTACAAGCTTGTGTAGCTATTCGGAAGGTCTTTCAATGACAGTTGAACGTTTCGGCTTTGTGGGGTTACCTAATGCAGGTAAATCCTCTCTTTATAATGCTCTAACTAGTAGCAGCACTTTGGCAGCACCCTACGCGTTTGCGACCACTGAATCGGCTGTCGGGGTTGCGAAAGTCCCGGACCAGCGTTTGGAACAGCTAGCGGGAATGAGCTCTTCAAAACGAGTTGTGCCGACTACTGTTCAGTTCACTGACATCGGCGGCCTTGTTGAGGGAGCAGCCAGAGGGGAGGGGCTCGGTAACCGTTTTCTCGCAGGCATTCGTGAGGTCGATGCGATAGTTTTTGTCCTCAGGGCGTTTAGCGATCCCCTGGTGCCTGGTCCGTCGGATCCACTTGAGCATCTTCGTATTGTTGAAGTTGAATTGGCTTTGGCTGACTTAGATACAGTCGAGCGTCAGCTGGAGCGTCAGAGCCGACTACTCAAGGGAGATCGGTCTTTGATAGGCACCGTCGATCTCCTAGAGCTCGCTCGTGTGGAGCTTGAACGAGGGGTTCCGATCTATCGTAGTTCGATGTCATCTGAGGATCGGCAGCTGCTTGTGCCTCATTTTCTCCTTACTAATAAGCCAGTGGTCGCTGTTGTGAATCTTGACGAGGAGCAGATCCAAGAACCGAGAATGGCGATCGATCCGATTAGATCTGAACTTGATGGTGCCGAAGTGATTGGAATGTGTGTTCAGTTGGAAGCTGAGGCTTCGCTCCTTCCTGAGAATGATAGAGCAGAAATGCTTTCGGGTTTAGGTTTAGGGGAGGGTGCACTTCCCCGTTTTGTGAAAGGTGCGTACCATCGGCTTGGTCTAAGGACCTTCTTTACGACGGGAGAGAAAGAGACTCGGGCATGGACTTTCCGAAATAACTCAACGGCTGCTGAGTGTGCTGGTCGTATTCACACTGACTTTCAGCGAGGATTTATACGTGCAGAAACGATCCGTTGGGATGTCCTTTTGCAGGCCGGTTCGTATGCAAAAGCGCGTGAAGAAGGTCTCGTTCGTTCGGAGGGTCGGGACTATATGCCTGAAGACGGGGATGTCATAGAGTTTCGCTTCAACATTTGAGTTGACATAGTTCCTCTTTTTGGACCGCCACAGGATTTATTGGGTCTAATTCGGACGAGTGGGAGTGAGACTTTGGCGATTCTCTAATGTTTTCAATCAGGCCGATCATGTTGAGAGAGAAGCGATAGGTCGAAATCTTTGTGTGCAGTGCCCGGCCCAGGTCAGGGAAAATTGTTTACATCTTCCGAATAGAGTTTCATCTTGACATGACATGACAAGACTTAATACGGAAATGACTTTTCATCTATCCAATAATGGTGCGAACATGTTGGATGAGACGGCACATATCGGGGTTTTTTGTATGACAGACAAGGATGAAGCTCACAGTCTGGGTCCTGGGTTTGATGACTAGAGATCGTTTATCGGTGAGACTTTGACAGTTCAATTAGTTCTTGTAGCGACACCCATAGGCAATTTGGGTGATATCTCGTCGCGTGCGATAGAGGTACTGGCTAATGCAGACGTAGTTGCATGTGAAGACACAAGACGTACGGGGCGACTTTTTAAGCACTTTGGAATAAAGCATGACACTTTTTTACGGCTCGATTTACATACGGAGGAATCAGCTAGCAGTAAAGTGATTCGCCGAATGGGGCAGGGTGACTCAGTGGTGTTTGTCACGGATGCGGGCACGCCAGGTATCTCTGACCCTGGGGAGCGTCTTGTACAGCGGGTGATCGAAGCCGGTTACGAAGTTTCTATAGTCCCAGGTCCGTCAGCCCATGTAGCTGCGCTTGCAGCTAGTGGCCTTTCGACAGGTCGCTACTGTATGGAGGGGTTTTTGCCTCGAGGGGGTACTGCCAGAAAGGAGCGGCTTGAGGAGCTTGCCACTGAGGTTCGAACAATCATTTTATTTGAAGCACCCCATCGGCTTGTTTCGACACTTCGTGATTTGGCTGAGGCGTTTGGTGTAGGCCGTCGAGCCTGTGTGGCTCGGGAGATTACAAAACTTCATGAACAGTATGTCCGGGCGACTTTGGAAGAGCTCGCTGAATGGGCTGAAGGACAACCTAAAGGTGAGTTTGTGATAGTAGTGTCTGGTGCTTCGCCTGTGGATCGACCTGATGACCAACGTGTACTGACTGCGATACGGGAGTCGATCGAGCGTGGGGCCTCAACTCGAGATGCTGTTCGGGAGGTAACACGTTTGCTGGGTGTGGGAAAGCGCAGGGTGTATCGACTTGCACTTTCGGACTCAGAAGACTCTCCGGCTTGACCGAAGGGGATCATTGAGATCGGCTGAGGCCGATAGTCTCGAGGTTGATGACAAAGTCCCGAGTTCCGATTTTAGTGGCGGTGGCATGGCCGTATGCCTCTGGTTCACGGCATTTAGGTCATCTCGCTGGCGCTTATCTTCCAGCAGATATTTTTGCTCGGTTCCAGCGCTTGAGTGGCAATAAGGTACTTATGGTGAGTGGTTCAGACATTCACGGGACACCGATAACCGTACGGGCTGATGAGGAGGGTGTTACTTCAGCCGACATAGTCAATCGCTACCACGCCGAATTCCTTGACATCTGGGAACGTCTCTCGATTTCTTGGGACTGTTATACCTCGACGGGTACGAAAAATCATGAGGCTGTTACTCATGACATCTTTTTGCGCCTTCTTAAGAAAGGGCACATCGACAAGCGACAAAGCGAACAGTATTTCGACCAAGAAGCTAACCGCTTTTTACCCGACCGTTACATCGAAGGCACCTGTCCGCATTGTGAATACGGTGAGGCGCGTGGGGATCAGTGTGAGGATTGTGGTCGGACACTCGATCCAGAAGATCTAGTTAACCCTCGTTCCAAGATCACAGGGGTGGCACCAGAATTGCGCTCTACCGAGCACTTTTATCTCTGTCTGTCAAATTTTGGCGAGTTATTGGATGCTTGGCTTGCGACTCGAGATGGTTGGCGACGTCACGTGTTGAATTTTTCAAAAAGCTGGATTGAGGAAGGTCTCCAGGATCGAGCAATTACGCGTGACTTGGATTGGGGCATCCCTCTTCCGGTTGACGATCTCGGCGAAGGGAAAAAGATCTACGTCTGGTTTGAAGCTGTTATCGGCTATTTGTCGGCTTCAAAGGAGTGGGCCCAGCGGCAAGGAGAGCCAGAGCTTTGGCGTGACTGGTGGCAGGACGATGATGCGCGTTCTGTTTATTTCATCGGCAAAGACAATATTCCGTTCCATACGATTATTTGGCCTGCCATGCTTGCAGGATACGGTGGTCTTAATCTTCCGACTGAGGTTCCCGCCAATCATTATCTCACCTTCAAGGGGGGCAAAGCTTCGGCCAGCCGGGGAGTTGGGTTGACGGTAGGTGAAGCTCTCGATTTGTTCCAGGCCGACGGCTTGCGTTACGCCCTTTCTGCTTCATTTCCCGAACAAAGTGATACTGATCTTTCGATTGGAGAGATCACGAGAAGAATTAACGATGAACTTGTTGCGACCTGGGGAAATCTCGTCAATCGAGTCCTCTCTTTGATCTATAGCAGTTGTGGGGCGGTTGTTCCCGAAGTTGGTGATCGAACAAAGATTGATTTCGATCTAACTATGGCTGTCGACAACGCGATTACGCTAGCTGGGGAGCAGATCGACTGCGTTGAGTTGAGAGCGGGGCTTCGGACTGCTATGGATGCGGCGGCGATGGTGAATGTGTACTTGAATGCCACAGAGCCTTGGAAACTGATGAAGACCGAGCCAGGTCGGGCTCGGGTGATCTTGAGCACGGCACTTGACGCTGTGAACGGTATCAGAGTCATATTTACTCCTTATCTGCCTTTTTCGTCGATTCTCTTAGATGGCATACTCGGTAGGATCACGGACTGGAAAAGACCGGAATTTCCGACGGGGCGGCAGATAGAGAAACCTACGCCGCTCTTCGAAAAGGTTGATGTGGTTGAGGGTTTTGAAGCCTTGGGAGAGTAGGTCGATGCCGGAATTTATAAGTGACGAACTGTGTCTTAGCTGGATCGATAGCCACTGTCACCTAGGGGAGAATGCGGCCGAAGTTGTGAGTTCGGCACAAAGAGCCGGAGTGCTGGGGATGATAACGGTCGGAACAGATCTGGCTACCAGTCGTGCAGCTATCGAGGTGGCACAAAAGTTTGAAGGGGTTTGGGCGACTGCCGGTGTCCATCCCCACGAAGCGCGTCACGGGCTTGCTGGGATACCTGATTTACTGGACCAAGAGTTTGTTGTCGCTGTTGGTGAAACAGGACTCGACTTTCATTATGACCATTCACCCCGCAATGTACAAATGGAAATTTTCGCTGCGCAGGTGGCCCTAGCGAACGAGCGTGAAATGCCTCTAGTCGTTCACACGAGAAAAGCTTGGAACGAAACTTTTCTTGTGCTTGACAAAGAGGGAATACCTGAGAAGACGGTTTTTCACTGTTTCTCGGGAGGTCCAGATGAAGCGATTGCATGTCTGGAACGTGGAGCTCTTCTTTCGTTTTCGGGAATAGCTACATTTGAAGGTGCAAGCGATGTTCGTGATGCGGTCGCGGGATGTCCGGTAGATCGAATTATGCTTGAGACCGATTCACCTTATTTGGCGCCGGTTCCCCTTAGAGGCAGACCCAATGAGCCGGCTAATCTTGTCCACGTCGGTAACTCAGTTGCTGAGACGATGGGATTACCAGTGGAGGATATTGCAAAAGCCACCTTAGTTACGGCTTGTGAATTCTATGGTCTCGAATCTAAAGATTTTGAATTTTCCTAGTTAGCTCGTCGCGCGGAGGGTGGTTAGTTACGCGCGGTTTTTTAATAGGTGTTGTCGTATGCCCTTCGGACTTTCTAGTTTGCCTTTCGGCTCCGCCGGTCGAAAGCGGCTGGCGCCAGAGGTGGAAGGGATTGGAGCTCTGGAGGCCGAACCGACTATTGAAAGATGGCGGCTTGTGGTTGTGGCACTTGCCACGGTTGCTGCTCTGCCGATGTTTCTTTTTGAAGATCCTGAGTCGCCTGCTGCGGCTACAGGACTATCCGGCGCGGCTCCAGTTGAGAGTATTCCGGCAATTCCTGTTTCTCCTGATCTCCTGAGTGATCCGATTCTTGATTTTGTGGAAGAGTCCAGTGTGTCAATTGTTCCCAGGGTGAGTGAGGAACACACTCCGATGACTACCGCTAGTTCTGTCTGGCCGGTCGTTACAAATCCGGTCGATTCTCAACGATTAGAAGTGGAAGCTAGGGCCGCTGAGGAACGCTTATTCGAAGAGGAGGCTATTGCAGTTGCTGCTGAAATTGCCGCCGAAGAGTTTCAGACTTATAAGGCAGTCACAATGTTCATAGCAGCTAAACAAGCGGAGGTTGAGCGGCAAGCTTTGCGTAAGCGCCTCCGGGAGGAGGAGGAGGACCGTCGTGCCCGTGCTTTGGCTAGCTCTGCTCCCACTACTACGATTCCTTCGGATACTGAACCGGCTACGGGAGGGCCTTCTCCAGAGCAATGGGAAGCTCTCAGATTTTGTGAGTCAACTGGCGATTACACAGCGGTTAATCCGTCTGGCGCTTATCGGGGTGCTTATCAATTTAGCCGTACGACTTGGGATTGGATCGCAGGAATTTATGCCGAAGATTTAGTGGGAGTCGATCCTGCTGTTGCCATGCCAGCCGATCAGGATTCTATGGCTCAATGGCTTTACGGTCTCCGTGGCAGAGGCCAGTGGCCTGTTTGCGGTCGTTACTTGCCTTAGACGTACAGGTCGTATCCTCTGTGGTGTGACTTTGACACGCAGTCAGGTTCGCGACCTTCTGGGACGCTTTGACATTCGACCCAAGCGATCTTTGGGACAGCACTTCGTTGTTGAGCCCAACACTGTCAGGCGTATTGTGGAGTTAGCTGAGATTGGTTCTGGAGACAGGGTGCTTGAGGTTGGACCAGGTCTAGGTGCTTTGACTTTGGCTCTTCTGGAGACCGGTGCTGAGGTTACTGCTGTCGAGGTCGATGACCGCTTGATAGAGGCGCTTAAGGAGGTGCTTGTAGGCAGACAGGGTTTGCGGATAGTCCATGCTGACGCCATGAAGATTGATTGGAGCCATTTGTTGGGTGAGGACTCCTGGAGCATGGTAGCGAATTTGCCTTATAACATCTCAACACCGCTCATCTGCAATCTTCTGGAGGAAGTTTCGGCAGTTAGTCGTTTTTTTGTAATGGTTCAGCTTGAGGTAGCCGATCGACTCGTCGCATCTCCGGGTGATACCGCTTATGGATTGCCATCCGTCAGAGTTGCTTATCACGCCAATGCAAGGAAGATTATGCGAGTGCCTTCTTCTGTATTTTGGCCGAGACCCCGTGTTGAATCTGCTCTGGTTGAAATTGTGAGACATCAGGAGGCAGCTGTCACTGCCGATTCCGACGTCCTCTTTCGGCTAGTGCAGGCTGGGTTTGCACAGCGGCGAAAGATGCTTCGCCGCTCTTTACGGGGCCTGGTTGAAGAAGAAGAGATTTTTGCTGCAGGGATTGATCCAACTGCTCGTGCGGAAGACTTAGAACTTTCTGAATGGGCCGCGCTAGCTGGCGTTCTTACCTGATGAATGCCGAACTTTTCGCTCCGGCAAAATTAACTTTATCGCTTCGGGTAGTTGGCGTCCGGAGGGACGGCTACCACGAAATAGATTCTGAGATGGTGAGTGTTAGTTTGGGTGATCGACTGGTGGTGTCTCGGAGTGATTGTTGTGAGGTGGTTTACGTGGGGGATGAGACGCCCGTTGTTTCTACCGATGATGACTTGATCGTCAGGGCTTTGAAGTTGGCCGACCGTACAGGAAAGGTTCGTGTTGAAAAAGCTGTTCCGGTAGGGGCTGGACTTGGAGGCGGTTCATCGGACGCTGCTGCGGTTTTACGCTGGTCAGGGTACGAAGATCCTGTCGCTGCTTCGACGATAGGTGCGGATGTGGCCTTTTGCTTGTTTGGAGGTCGGGCCCGGGTAACTGGGATTGGTGAGACTGTGGAAGCACTCCCGTTTGAAGAACGCACTTTTACCTTACTGACCCCTCCATTGATTTGTTCAACTTCATTGGTTTACGAACGTTGGGATGAATTGAATGGCCCGACTGGGGATAACGGTAACGACCTAGAACCGGCGGCGCTTGACCTTATTCCGGATCTGGCCAATTGGAGAGACAAGTTGGCCAAGGCGACAGGCGAGTCGCCGCGCTTAGCTGGCAGTGGTGGTACTTGGTTTGTCGAGGGAGAGTATCCGGGAGAGGGACGACGGGTTGTGACAACAGTTCCTCGGTTTTGGAATTAAGAAACGCTACCGCCCACGCATCCGTTGAGCGCGGGTGCGTTTAAGCATTTTTCGGTGTTTTTTCTTGCGCATTCGTTTACGGCGCTTTTTGATTAATGATCCCATCGCGGCCGACACCGTACCGTAATAGGTGACAGATACCGCCTCACCCATTCACCTAAGTGTGGTCTACTAGTCGTAACGTTCTTTCTGTGAGCAATATCGGTAATGTTCAGCCCTTTCCTAAAGGCTGGTATTTGATTACTGAAAGTAGCCAGGTGAGAGGGTCTGAACTTCTGGGATTTAACGTTTTTGGAAGAGATTTAGTCTTGGGCCGTGATTCTGGGGGGACGGTTTGGGTAGTCGAAGATTTTTGTCCGCACATGGGTGGACGTTTCAGCCAGGGTGGAAAAATTGTTGGTGATTGCGTCGTATGTCCTTTTCATGGATGGCAGTTTGACAGGCGAGGAGCTTGTGTCGCTATTCCGTCCGGCGAATTGATTCCGGATCGGGCGCAGATAAGGATCTGGGATATCCGTGAACGGGTCGGCCGCATCGAGGTTTTTCATGGTCGCCGTGGCGAATTCGCCGACCCGGCTGCTCAGGTTTATGATTCGAGTTGAGTGGACTCGTAGATAATGGAGGATCTGATTCAATCTCATTTCCTCACCACAGACAAGATCACAACATCATTTGCAAAGGTTGATTGCTTACTGGCGACTACGCTCTGGGGGTAACGATGGCCGGTAGTTCAACTGGCAGAACGCCTGATTTTGGATCAGGAGGTTGGAGGTTCGAGACCTCCCCGGCCAGCGGTAAGTTTTGAATGAGGGCAACATGTAGTTCGCGAGGCAGAATTTAAATATTCGATCTTTGGTTTAAATGTTATTAACCAATGTGGACGAGGATTTGTGCATTCCTGGAAATTGTTACTAATGCTTTAAGAAAAGTAGTGGGTTGGCTTGCTTGAAATTATGCTTCTTGGGCGAAACCCGTTTTTTGGTTATGAACAAAAGACGCGTGACCTAAACAAATTACCTAACGAACAGAGTATTAGATGTCTGAAGATCTTCGAAGGTACTGGCACCCAGTTGCAGCCGTAGACGAGCTGAAAGGAGGTCCGGTGGGCACGTCTTTACTTGGTGAAGACCTAGTTGTTTATCAGTCGGGAGAAGAAATCCATGTCTTGAAAGATCTTTGTATCCATCGTGGAACCAGACTTTCGCTCGGCCATTTAGATGACAACGGGTGCATTGTTTGCCCGTATCACGGTTGGAGATACGACACGTCAGGGAAGTGTGTGCATATACCTTCGCAGCCCGACGACAACCAAAGGATTCCTAGCCAGGCGAAAGTTCCTAGGTATAACTCGACAGAGTGCTATGGCCTTGTCTACGTGGCCCTTGAGGAGCCTGTAGCTCCTATTCCTGAGTTCCCAGAGTTCTTTGATGAGGAGTTTGAAGTGATTCGCACACTGGAGCAGACCTGGGAGGCCAGTGCCGCAAGATTCGTGGAGAATGCAATAGATACGTCGCACCTTCCCATTGTTCATCCGGGACTCTTAGCAGATCCCAGCGCGACCGTAATTGCTCCATTTGAGATGGAGAACACAGATCGTGGATACAAGTTTTCGGCACACCGTCACGATGTTGAAGAAGCGATGTTTGGTTCAGCTGACGAGCTAGTGAAGCAGACCACATGGGTGGAAATTCCGTTCAGTTGGCGACTGTTGATCGAATCTCAAGATCTTGACACGGTGGTGTTCATTGCGAATCAGCCGCTGTCTATCGATCGAGTGCGGTTTTGGGAATTTGTCGGACAGAGAGGCAAGCCGATTGAGGATGTGGAAGAGCTAGTTTCTTTTCATTACAAAGTGATCGAACAAGATCGAGTCATTGTGGAAAGTCAACGGCCCGATATGTTACCTCTGGATATAACTGCAGAATTACATCTAAAGGTTGCGGATGAGCCAGCTCTTGAGTACCGGCGGCGGCTCTCCTCAGCTGTGGGGCTAGAGTTTGCATGATGGATATTTCGACACAACTCGAATGGCCTTCTACCGACTTCAGCCGGGTACCTTTCGGGGCCTACCATGACGAAGATATTTATACTGCTGAGCAGGAGAAGATCTTTCGTGGTAATACCTGGAATTATCTAATACTCGAAGCAGAAATACCGAATGTCGGGGATTATGTGACCACGATCGTTGGGGACACCCCAGTTTTGGTTAATCGTCAGGATGATGGCACTATCGCCGCCTTCGTCAATCGTTGTATGCATCGTGGAGCGCAACTTAAACGAGATTGCCGAGGCAATGCTCAGATGCATACCTGTGTTTACCATCAGTGGTCCTATGACCTTTCTGGTCAACTCCGCGCTATTCCATTCGCACGTGGGCATAAGGGTCAGGGTGGAGTTCCTGAGGAATTTGACATGAAAGATATCCACCTGACGGCTATGAAAGTTGACACCTACAAGGGTCTAGTTTTCGGAACATTTGGTAGTAGCACCGAACCCTTAATCGAATATCTGGGTGATTCTGTTTGCACTGAAATTGACCGAGTTTTCAATCGCCCCGTTCGAATACTTGGCTATCAGAGACAAAGAATATTAGGAAATTGGAAGTTATATAACGACAACGTTCGCGATCCAAACCACGGAGCGTTATTACACAAATTCCATGCAACTTTTGGGCTCTACCGGCCAACACAGACTGGCGGAGTCAAGATGGACAAGTATTTCCGGCATAACATTAGTTACAGCTCCATGGGAACCAGTGATGAGAAGGAGGACGCAGAGGCATTTGCTGCGACGGAGAAAGTCTTCGACCAAGGTTTCCGGCTTAAAGACCCGTCAATGTTGGCCTACGAGAAGGAGTATCCGGATGATATAAGTTTGGTGATTCTTTCAGTATTTCCGAACTTGGTGGTCCAGCAAATTACCAACAGCTTGTGCACCCGTCAGATTCAAACGCGAGGTCCGAACGAGCTGGAGTTGTACTGGACTTATTTTGGGTATGCCGACGACGACGAAGAGATGACTAGACATCGGCTCAACCAGGCGAACCTCGTTGGGCCGGGCGGCTTGATATCCATGGAGGATGGCGAGGCGGTTGAGCTTGTTCACCGCGCAGTCCGTCGGGAACAAAGCGAACACGCAATTGTTGAAATTGGTGGTATAGGAGAAATAAGTGACCAGGAATTCCTAGTTACAGAGACTCCGATAAGAGGATTTTGGTCCTATTATTATCAACTTATGGGACCGAGTTAATTGAATATAGATACGATAGAAAGAGATCTAATTACTAATCTTCTTGCCGAATATGTGCACAGTATAGATGAGGATCGTCTAGAAGACTGGGTTGATTTATTTGCCGAAGATTGTGTATATAAAATATTGTCAAGAGAGAACTTTGACAGTGGGTTACCCCTAGAGCTTATGTCGTGCTATGGCAAGGCTATGCTCGATGATCGGATACTCTCATTACGGGAAGCCAATCTTTATAATATTCATTGGGATCGGCATATCTTAGGTGGTATAGAAGTTCTGGGTATTGAGGAAGATAATTGGCTTATAAAAGCCAATTATACATTATACCAAACCACTAATAAGGGTGATTCCGAATTGTTTAGTGTAGGTAGTTATCATGATAAAATTGTTTCTGTAGATGGGGTTCTAAAGTTTAAGGAAAAGATTGTTATAGTCGATACTTTTGCAGTTATACGACTTCTTTCTACTCCTATTTAGTCTTATGAAACCGGCCGTATTTGAATATCGGTCGCCCTCTTCGATTGAAGAGACTGTGAGTCTTCTTTCGGAGTTTGGCGACGAGGCAAAGATCTTGGCGGGGGGTCAAAGTTTGGTTCCCGCTATGAACTTCCGTTTAGCTCGTCCTGAAATCCTGGTCGATATTGGTGGTGTATCGGAACTTGATCGAGTTGAATACAGGGATGATTTGGAGATTATTCTCGGAAGTAGGGTGACTCATCGCTCATTAGAACTGAACCGAATTGAAGGAGTTTCTGGACGATTATTCGCTGAAGCTGCTCGCTGGATTGGCCACTATCCCATTCGAGTAAGAGGCACTATTGGAGGAAGTATTGCTCATGCCGATCCGGCCGCAGAATGGTGTGTATTAGCACTGGCCCTTGATGCAGTGATGAAGTGTCGAAATATCGATGGTGAACGGTCTGTTCCTGCTGCAAATTTCTTTGACGGGTTTTTCTCCACTGAGCTGGATCCGAGTGAGTTGTTGGAGAGTGTTAGTGTTCCCATACTCACGAGTAATCATCGTTTCGGAGTAGCAGAGTTTGCCCGTCGGGCGGGGGATTTTGCCATAGTGCTTGCTGTCGCAGTGCTTGAGATTGAAAACCAACGAGTGAAGGATATTCGCCTTGCATTGGGTGGGGTTTCGGGTCGGCCGATTCGGGCTTTCAATGCGGAAATGATCGTTAAGGGTGAACAACTTTCTTCACGATTGATTGAAGAAGCTGCTGCTGTTGCCGCCGCGGAAGTCGATCCAATTGGCGACATTCACGGTTCAGCTGAGTATCGGCGTGACCTTGTCAGTGCAATGGTGAAACAATCCCTCATTCGGACTATCGGATGAACTGGGTTGGAAGATCTCTTCCCCGAGTGGAGGACAGGGCTCTATTACAGGGTCAAGGCAGGTATGTTGCTGACATTGCAGATCAGACCAGATCGTGCAAGCACTTGGCGTTTGTCCGAAGTCCCGTGGCTGCTGGTCGCATAGTTTCAATAAGCTATCCGGAGGATGTGGTTGTTTTTACGGCGGACAATCTGCCAACTGTAAAGCCGATCAGGGCCGCACTCGATCGTCCAGACTTTGTTCCGATTGAAACTCCGGTATTGGCTTCAAGCGTTGTGAGGCATTCGGGCGAGCCTATTGCTTTGGTAGTAGGAGACACGCGGGCAGAAGCCGAAGATTTAGCAGAGCAAGTGGTCGTTGAAATTGATGCTACTGATCCGGTGATCCGAATAGCGGATGCTCTTGACCCAGGGGCGGTGAGTGTTCACAGCGAGCTCCCAATGCCTATGGGTGCGAATGTTGTTTTGGATGCACATTTTTCTACCGAAGGGTTAGACGCTGCGATGTTAGCGGCTGACGAAGTTTTCGAGTTGAAATTCAGATCTCATCGACAAAGTGCTTTGCCTATTGAGGCACGTGGAGCCGTCGCCGTCCATGATATTTCAAACGGGCGGACGACCTTAACAGCAAGTACGCAGATGCCGCATGTTTTGCGGACCGCTGTCTCGGATGTTTTGGGGTTTCCGGAATCAGAACTTCGGGTGGTAGTACCAGAGGTGGGGGGGGCGTTCGGTCAGAAGATGTGCGTTCCTCGAGAGTATGTGGCGGTGGTGGCGGTAGCACGACACCTGAAAACTCCTGTCGCCTGGATTGAAGATCGACTAGAGAATTTGTTGGCTTCTTGGCATAGCCGAGATCATGAGTATGAGATTCGGGGTGCATTTAGTCGAGATGGTCGGTTACTGGCTATAGATGCGGATCTTATTTGCAACGTTGGAGCGTATAGCAATTATCCAGTGACATTTGGGGTTGAACCTTTGATGGCGTTCGCTGAGTTGCCCGGACCTTACAAATTGCGTGAGTACCGGGTTCGTTCAAGGGCGGTTACCACAAATCTGTGTCCGATCGCTCCATATCGTGGAGTGTCCCGTCCTGCAATAACAATGGCTTTGGAAAGACTTATGGATGTGGCTGCAGGGAAGTTGGGGATTGGAGCTCTCGAAATTCGGCGCATCAATCTTCCATCCGAGTTTCCTCACAGAATGCCGACTGGGATATCTATTGATCCAGGCAGTTATGTGGAGTCGCTTGACGTCGTTCAACAAGAATTTGACCTTCAAGCTTTTCGAGTGCGACAGAAATCGGCTCTCACGGAAGGACGATTTTTGGGAGTAGGGGTGTCGGTTTTTGGTGAGCGCACTGGTTATGGCACACCTGCTTTTGCAGCACGTGCAATGGAGATTACCCCAGGATATGAGACTGCTCATTTGGAGATGAATCCGTCTGGAGACGTTACTGCTCGTATCGGAGCCTCTCCTCACGGTCAAGGATTGGCCACTACACTTTCCCAAATTCTTGCTGATGAACTTGGGCTTACACCAGATCGAATCCAGGTGGTCCATGGCGACACTGATCGAACTCCTTATGGGTGGGGCACGTTTGCCTCTCGTTCTTTGGTTTTGGCCGGTGGTGCGGTCAAACAAGCGGCAGCCCTGTTACGTGATCAGATTAGCCGAATTGCTGCGGAGCTTCTGGAGGCCAGAGATGAGGATATTGTGATCGAGGCAGGATTAGCCAAAGTTGCTGGTACAAATAGTGGTGTGCCCTTAGATGACTTGGCGCGAGTTGCCCACCACCAAGCCCATAGGTTGCCGGATGGTGTTGAGCCGGGTTTGTCGGCTGTTTCGACGTATGACCCGTCTGGAACGTTTTCAAATGCTTGCCACTTGGCTGTTGTTGAGGTTGACACGATTACAGGGCACGTTGATCTTCAGAAATTTTTGGTGGTCGAAGATGCAGGACAATTGGTAAATCCGCAGATTGTGGAAGGTCAGATACATGGTGGAGTGGTGCAGGGTATTGCCAATGCGCTTTATGAAGAGCTGGTTCACGATGACCAAGGAAATTTACTGGCATCGTCCTTGATGGATTATCTCCCGCCGACGGTGATGGAAGTTCCTGAAATCGAGATCCATCATCTGGCTACTATCAATGATTCTTCTATTACAGGCGCTAAGGGAATAGGTGAAGGTGGGACGATTGGGGCACCGGCTGCAATTTTAAATGCGATCTCAGATGCATTGATACCACTGGGTGTGAGCGTTAATGAGATGCCTGCTACACCTTCGCGTCTTCGTGCTCTCATACGCGAAGCTGAAGCAGAGAAGGTGATGGCGATATGACATTCGAATCAATGGAACTCAAGATTAATGGGCAGTCGCATCGTGTAGAGATTGAAGCGCGAAAAACTCTTGCCGATACTCTTCGAGAGGATTGTGGTTTAACGGGGACCCATCTGGGTTGTGAGCACGGAGTTTGTGGAGCGTGCACCGTTTTGTTGGATGGCGAACCAATACGTTCTTGTCTGATGTTCGCTGTCCAATGTAGAGGTTCGGAGATTGAGACAGTTGAGGGATTGGCTGAAGACGGAGAATTGCATCCTCTTCAAGAAGCTTTCAAGGAACACCACGGCCTGCAGTGCGGATTTTGTACTCCCGGATTCTTAATGCTTGCAAAATCGCTGCTGCAAGCGGACCCGGATATCGGTGATGAAGATCTTCGAGAAATGCTTTCGTCGAACTTGTGTCGATGTACTGGATATCAGAACATAGTGACCGCAGTTCGGTCAGCTAGCTCCCGTATGAGCCAGTGATTGGTGAGTCATATCCCCGGATCGAAGATGATCTCTTGTTGCGCGGTGAAGGTCAGTTTGTAGCGGACCTAAATTTGCCCCACCAATTGCACATGCGTGTGGTTCGATCGAATACGGCACATGGTCTTCTTCGGGGTGTCGATACAAGCAGTGCTATTATTCAGCCTGGTGTGGCAGCAGTTTGGACTGGTGCTGATGTTGCTGATATCGGACCCATTGATTTCCGACAAGTTGGTGCTGACCAAATGGTCCCGTATCGCCAACCAATTCTTGCGCAAGAAAGAGTTCGCTATGTAGGCGAACCGATTGCCGTCGTATTTGCTGACAATGCTTATCTTGCTGAGGATGCCGCGGAAATGGTCGTTGCGGATATTGAGGAACTCGAGGCGCTGGTTGATGTAAAAGAAGCTCTTGGAGAATTTGACTTTCAATTGTCGACAGAGGCTTACTTGTTTGAAGAGTCGACTGGCGACATAGACATTGGGTTTGCCGAGTCGGAGTATGTGCAGACGCTTGAACTGACGATTGGACGGCACAGCGGAGTCCCTTTGGAGTGTCGGGGGGCCTTGGCTGTTTTTCACGAAGATACTAAGACCCTCGAATTCCTCGGTGCAGCAAAGGTCCCCTTTCAGAACCGGGATGCTCTCGCCAACATGTTGGGATTGTTACCGGATCAAATCGTTCTACACGAATCGCATGTTGGTGGTGGCTTTGGGGTGAGGGGGGAGTTGTATCCTGAAGATGTACTGGTTGCCCTTGCAGCAACAAGATTGGATCGACCGATCAAGTGGATCGAGGACCGTCAAGAGCATCTTGTTGCCGCTAACCACTCACGAGATCAGTCTCATTCTGTCCGATTTGGGTTCGATCAAAGCGGTGTGATCAAAGCTTTAGAAGTGGAGTTTTTTTCTGACCAAGGTGCTTATGTACGAACTCATGGAGCAACAGTTCCGACACTGACCGCGGCCATGCTTCCCGGCCCTTATCGGATCCCCAACTACAGAGTTATAGGTCACGTTCGACTTTCAAATAAAACTCCAGCCGGTACGTACAGGTCGCCCGGCCGTTATGAGGGAACTTTTGTGCGTGAACGGATTTTGGATGCTGTCTCATCTGCTACCGGTCTTGATCGTCTTGAAGTAAGGCTTCGTAATTTTATTTCGCCAGAGGAGATGCCTTTCGATCGTCAAATTAACGCCCTGGGAACTCCGGTGGTTTATGACTCAGGTGATTATGAGCAGATGCTTCGGCGGATGGTTAGACATATTGATAATGAGACATTGACGGGCGAATTGAAGGAACGCAGGTCACAGGGAGAGATGGTGGGTATTGGGTACGGCTTCTTTGTTGAGAAATCAGGGTTGGGCCCTTATGCCGGAGCAAGGGTCGAAGTTCGTCCAGATGGTCGTGTTTGGATTATTACTGGCGATGCGTCCGTTGGTCAGGGGATCGAAACTGTCATGGCACAGATTTGTAACGATGTGTTACGGGTGGGAATGGAAAACATCTCAGTAGTGCACGGCCAAACTGATGAGTTCCCGCGTGGGCTCGGTGCGTTTGCGAGCCGGGTAACTGCCATGACCGGGAGTGCTACCTATGAAGCTAGCCTCAAGATGCGAGATCGTATTGTCGAATTGACCGCTGAAATTCTTGGTGCAGAGGAATCAGACATCGAATTTGACGGTGGTTATATCGGATCTCGGGGTAAGCCAGAGCATAGGATTTCTTTTGGCGAACTAACTTCTTTAAGTAGTGGCTTATCTGGAAGGACTGATGATTCTCCTGAGCTTGTTGTGGAAGAATGGTTTGAATCGACCCATATGTCCTATCCCTACGGATTCCACATTGCGGTTGTGCGAATCGATCCTGAAACTGGTGAGGTTTTTATAGAGCGCTACCTGGTTTCTTACGACATGGGGCGAGCTGTTAATCCCATGTTGATAGAAGGGCAGGTGTTGGGGGGTGTCGCACAAGGAATTGGCGGAGCATTACTTGAACACTTTCTCTATGACGACAATGGTCAGCCTTTAGCGACTTCTTTTATGGATTATCTTCTTCCGACGGTCGCGGAGATGCCTGAAGTTGAAGTACTTCTTTCAGAAGATGCTCCAAGTCCCCTGAATCCGCTTGGCCTGAAGGGTGCCGGGGAAGGCGGAACACCAGCATGTGGGGCTGCAATTGCATCAGCGATTGATGATGCACTGGGACGTCCTGGCACCGTTCGTTCACTGCCTGTCTCGCCTGAGCGTTTACGAGATATGTGCAAGCGAGTGTCAGTGCAGGTGCAGTGACCGTAAAGTTCTAAAGTTCTCTTAGAAGTTTACGATAAATAATGGAGCCTGAATCAGCTATCTTCAGGTGGATTTCTTCTCGGGGATCGAGTGGTAAATCTAAGGGATCTTGGGATTCAACTACTAGTCGATCCTGCTCCATGACTTCGTTGAAACCACTTGCAAATTCTGCGTCAGATACTTCAAACGAGTGGTTTCGGGAGAGAAAGACGAAGATCAAAGTTTCTTCTAAGTCGGTTGGTGATGCAATAAAAGTGATTGTTGTAACATCGCCGGCTTTGGATTCTCCCTGTTCAGACCATGTCTGGCCTCCATCCGTGGCGACTACTGATTTGCGATCGTGGAGTGTAAATGGCAGATGCAAGGTGTAGTCGCGGAGTAAAACCGAGTCGTCATAGGAGTATCTCATCCCATCTGGTGTCTCGACGATATCGAACGGCTTGATGAATGCGCCGTCAGCAAGTTCAGTAAAACCCTGGTGTACGAAGTTGAAATGTGCAAAATCAATGGCGTTTTCGATCATGCGGCCTGCCGAGCACTTCCATAACCAAGTGTCAACGAGAAAGACATGCCAATCTTCACTGTCCCAGTCGTCGTCGGGCCATGGTGGGAGGTCTGATTTCGGATCTTCCAACGCGACCCACACAACGCTGTGTTTTTCGATGGTGTGATATACAGGCACTTTTGCCTGGCTTGGAATCGATCCATCTTCTCCGAGTGCTGGAACAAAGCCGACCACTCCGTTGCGTTCGTATTGCCAGCCATGGTATGGACATTCCAACCGGTTATTTTTGATGCAGCCCGGCGACAAGGTAGCTCCGCGATGGGCGCACTTGTCTCTTAGAGCCACAGCACCTTGGTCATCTCGGTAGACAACCAGATTTTTTCCTAGCAGTCGCAGCTGTTGAGGCTTTGACGTGATTTGCTCAGATCTGGCTACTGGGTGCCAAAATGGTTCTAGGAGCTGCTGGTTGCCCATGGAGGTTCTCACCCCTTCAGGAAGAGACCTTCGACATATCAACAATGGCAGCCACCATGCCTCCACCAGCTGGGCCTTGTTGTAGTGCAGCAACTGAGCAATAGACAGCTGGATCACCTATGGCAGCTGCAGCTACGGCACCTACGGCACTTTTTGTATGGTGTGTATGGTGAATATCTGAGTCGTTTATTGACACTAGCCGTCTACCCCGTAACCGACCAGATGGATCGGTTTCACATTTGATGAAACAATTGACTAGCGCATTGCCAAGATCTGATGGGTGGGGTCGGTCGGGGAGCTTCAGGCCAGCATTTCGTATGGCGTCGTAGATTCCGTCAAAGTCAAGGGCATCTTGCATAACTGAGTGACCAATTCTAAAATCTCCCCCAGCTCCTGGCTTATTTCCGACCACAACGATTTGTCCAGCGTCTTGTTCTACCCCCGATGAGCAGGACGCTACAGAGGAATACAGATCGAGATCTTTCGCGATCTGTTCTTGTTTTGGCATAGAAAATTCTCCGACTGCGTAACCTATGCCTAGGGCAGCCGTAGCATTTGATACTGCCATAGATTCCATAGTGTCTTCTAGAGCTACTGTTTGACCGCGGTTTCGAGCGTCTTCGATACGTTCTCTTGTGAGCAGGGGTGTTTTTGATTGGACAAAATGAACGTCTGATTGATTCTCAATTCCAGCATTCGCCATTGCTTTTTTTACTCCATCGGCGACTTTTTCAACCATTGGGACCCGGCCGATTTCTTCAGGGCGAATAGGATCTGACATCGCAATTCCCACCGCGAGTCGCGATTGATTTGGATCGTTATCTCCATCAGTATTATTGGTGCCGGTTTCGGCGAAGACATTCATATGAGGAGCGATGACGCCGTCTGTTCCTCCTGACCAGACGATGGGCATCTGATCGATCTCTTGACTTGGTCGTGTCCCATGTTCGTTCAAGAAATCACGGAGTACTCGGTCAGCAAGAATTCTAGAGAAATCGTTTACACCGCCATTCCCTTCGGTCTTTCCGATGACTGCCAGAATCTCGTCCGCTGTAAACGATCCTGCATCTATTTCAGCCAGAAGGCCACCGGTATCGGTTACAAATTCGAAAGGAATCTTTCGGACAATTATGGGCACTTAGCTTTCTCCTTCAGCTTGGTCAACACCGAAGAAAAGTGAATGAAGAGCAGCATCTTGGAGAACCACCTCGCTTGTTACAGGAGCTGCTAGTACGCCGCCCTGCATTACGTACACACGATCAGCATGGGGAAGACAGATTAATGGACTTTCTTCGATAACCCAAAGCAACGTGGTTCCCGCTTCGCGGATTTGAAGAATGTCGTCAATTCTGTCACGAACAATCGAAGGCGCTAATCCCGTCGTAGGCTCATCGAGGGCTAGAAATTCGGGTTCACCGATCATTGCAGTCGCGAGTGCGAGCATCTGGCGTTCACCACCAGAAAGGGTGCTTGCATTTTGGCCCATGCGTTCAGAAAGTGCCGGATATGACTCGGCTATTAAATCTATTTTTCGGCGGACTTCCATAGGGGTCTCTCCCCGTAAAGAAACTGCGAGATTATCTCTCACACTTAGATCAGGAAAAGTATTGCTTTCTTGGGGTACGTAGCCCATGCCTAAGTCAGCAAGATGGTGGGTAGGAACGCCGCCTAGATCTTTACTAGCGAATGACACGCTACCTTCAGCTAGTGGCAGAATTTGGAAGATAGTTCTTAGCAGGGTGGTCTTGCCGGCCCCATTCGGTCCTACCACAGCAACTATTTCGCCTCGGTTGATTTCAAGATTAGCACCGTGAAGAACCGGAAAACCTCCGTAGCCGGCGTGGGCCGACTGAATTGACAAAAGTGGATCAGTCATACTTCATCTGCCTTTTCACCGAGGTAGATCCTCATAACATCTTGGTTGGTTGAAATTTCTTCAGGTGTACCAGAAGCGATGACTGCACCCCGGTCAAGTACATGGACCGTGTCAGCTATTTGCATGAGAAAGGACAGATTATGGTCAATTATTAGGCTTCCTAGACCGCGTTCATCTCGTAACCGCAGGATTAGTTGTGCTAAACGTCCGATGTTGTTTGGGGCAACAGAGGCGGCAGGTTCGTCTAATAGCAGCATTTTTGGGTTAGCCATTAGCTGACGGGCAAACTCCAGCAATTTTCGATCTCCGGACGAAAGTTCGTCCGTTCGGAAATCGAAGAGATCTATTAGGCCCAGTTCAGTGGCGATTTCGATTGCTTGTTCTGTAGCTTGTTGCTCAACTTCTTTGATTTGCCGGGAGAAAATAAGTGCTTTTCTTGGTGTCTCAAGTGAATGGTGTAGTGCTGCGCTGAGCATACTTTCGCGTACAGTCAGCGTCGTAAACCCAACCGGAGTTTGGAAAGTCCGGATCAATCCAAGATGTGCGACCTGCCAAGGTTTGAGGCCTGCAAGAGAGTCTCCACCAAAGGTGATTGAACCGCTATCAGCAGGGTCGAAGCCGGTAATGGCGTTAAACAAGGTTGTTTTGCCAGCACCGTTCGGTCCGATAAGAGCAGTGATGGCAGATGTTGAGATAGATGCTGAGACGTCATCTACGGCTGTCACTCCACCGTAGGTCTTAGTCACATTTTGGAGAATGAGATCTAGCGGAGGCGTTTCACTCATTTTTGCCCCGCAGTCGAGAGTTGATCGGAGGTCCGAGTGTCAGATTCAGAGATTGTTCGCGTTCGTGCTCGAAAAGTTCTGCGCTCAGAAAATACCCCGTCAGGGCGGAATCGAAGGACAAGGACTAGTAAGAGGCCTATAGAGAAGTTTTCTTTTACAGCATCAGGAAATGCACCGATGTGTACTAGACCTATTCCTTCAGTAAATACGATTAGTAAGAGGCCACCAAAGAGGCCACCAAAGGCGCTTCCTATACCACCAAGCACCAGCGCGGTCCAAACGTGGAACGTGATCCCTGAAGCGTATACCCCCGGTGAAATGGCACGAAGGTAAAAAACGTATAGGGGAGCGATAGCTCCAATAAGCATGCCTGAGAGGACGAATGTCTTTATTCGCATTTGGTTGACCGGTTTACCTAGAGACAACGCTAAAGCTTCGTTGTCTCTAGCTCCTCGGAGTGTCCGGCCGTAAGCGGAATGGCCAAGTCGCCGGGTAATGAGATAAACGATTACAGCAGCGAAGGCAGTTATGCCGAGAAAGATGTAGTTGTAGGTTCGGGCATCGACCAATGAGTCAAGCGGCCGATCGAGATTTGCGATTCCAGTGTGACCACGTGTGATGTCTTTTTGTATAACAATTAGTTGGCGAATGATTTCAGCTAAAGCAAGGGTGGTGATGAGGAAGTATTCGCGTCTTAATCTTAACGAAGGTATAGCGATCGCAAGGGCGACAAGTCCGGTAAATAAGGATGCTCCGATCCAGGCCAACCACATCGGCCATCCTGGAAGGAATCGTGTACCTAGATCAGGGTTGTCTAATGTGAGAAGCACGTAAGAGTAGCCACCTGCGCCAAGCAGCCCTGCCGTCCCCAGGTCCCACATCCCGCCCCATCCCGACTCAAGATTCAGGACAAGTGCGATACTGCCGTAGATCAGCGCCAGGCTTAGGACCCCGGCCCAGAATATAGGGTTGGTCATGTAGCCACCGATTCCTTTCTGCGCTGAACGGAAAGTATTCCTTCTGGCTTAAGAATTAGGACCAGGACCAGCACTCCAAAAGCGACGACAGGTCGGTAAGCCGATGGTATGTAGAGCACTGAAACATCCATCACGATTCCAAGAAGCAGACTTGCGACTATTACACCACTGATACTTCTGAGACCACCTAGAACTGCTGCCGCTAAGACAAAAAGGATCTGGCGCCAGCCCAGCTCGGGACTTACTGAACTTTGGTATCCAATCATTACACCCGAGAGAGCTGCTAGTGCTGAACTGATGAACCACACTGTGTTGGACACTCTTCCAACTGGCACTCCGCGGATTCGAGCGAGATCGTCGTTACTTGCTACCGCACGAACAGAGCGACCAAGAGTTGTTCCAGTTAGGAAAAGTTGCAAGAAGATGATGGTCAGAACAGTGAGCCCAACGATTATCAACTCGTAGTCCAAAATATTCAGGCCTGCGAAGTTACGCCTTTCGCCAAAACCAACCGAAAGGAAAGAACGGGCCTTGTTTCCGAAAAATGCGATGTTGACCGCATAGATCATCATTGCGAGACCAATTGAGGTGAACAGAAGAACCGTTCCTCCCTGATGTTTGACAGGTCGGAAGAAGACACCGGCTAGCACCGTGCCGATTATCCCAACTGAAACGACAGCCATCAGTCCAGCTATGAAGATATTCCAGCCATGGCTTTCAACCAAAGAGACACCGATGAAAGCTCCTAGCGCCATCATCTGTGCATGAGCGATATTTAGGAAGTTCTCGGATTGGCGAACCATCGCAAACCCGGTTGTCGCTATGGCAAGCGTGCATCCTGTAACAATCCCGAAGATTACGTTTTGCACGAAGGTATTCCCCCAAGTTTTGAAGTGAATAAAAGGCCGTAACTATTTGATTTTTGGCCACTAATTTCGTATCGGCTGAAAAAACGCGACGCCACCTTTAGCAGCGAGCAACATACTGGGCGATAGATTAAGATGCTACTTTTACGGATTCTTTTTTCTGGATGAATTCGGAAGAGTCGTTAGCTCTTTAGTAATGGGGGGGGATTGGTGTGGAGAATATTAGTTCCCAACAATCTCTACCCCTTGAATTGGTTCGTGGCCTAATTGGTTAGCGAAGAACTGAGTAATGATTTGATTGAATGCATCAGGTTTTTCAAAATAAGGTGCATGACCAGCATTGTCGATGATCGCGAAGTGGGAGCCATCAAGAAGCTGATGGGCCGATTCGCCGAGTTCTAAGGGGAAACCGATATCTTGTCGGCCCCAAACAATCACAGTTGGAATTACATCAACAAGGTCTTTAAGCCGATTCCCAACGACGTCAGTGTCTAGGTCGTTCCCGAAATAGGAAGAGACTTTTTCAAATGCCTCAGCAGCTCCTTTAGAGTTGTTGATGTAATGCTCTTCTTTTTGCAGGGATTCTGTTACCAGAGCGTCATCGTGTAATACCGCATGAAGTTTTTGGCCAATGGCCTCCCATGAGGTTTTGCCTACTAGATCTTGTGTGCGTTTACGTCGTTCTAAGCCGATCTCAGTGATTCCGACGGTTCCGACAAGTGCCAATCCCTTAATAAGGTTTGGATTTTCGCATGTCACGGTGGCAGCGATGTGTCCTCCCAGTGAAGTGCCTACGAGGTATACGTCCCCCTCTTCGAATTGACTTATTAGTGAGTGAACCAGAGCTGCGTATTCGGGGACTGTGCATGGGATAGAAGCGTTCTTTTCGGAGAATCCATGCCCTGGTAGGTCAATCGCGTAGGTATGGAAGCCCTCTACAGCGAGTTCCTCCAAGTTATTTTTCCAGCGATCGGCACGTGCTCCTACACCGTGGATAAAAATCATGTGCCGATTACCTGTACCCGCTTCAAGGACCCTTACTTGAGTTCCGTTTAGTGTGATTGGATATTGGATCATTGAAGTCTCGCTTCAGCTTCAGATACGGGAAGAACTGCATCAGCGTCAATTTCAATCATCGCGTCGGGTCGGGCTAACGCATGGACCACTAGAAGAGTGCTAGCCGGATAGTGACTCGGGTTAAAGAATTCAGAGCGAGCTTCATGAATTCGCTGGAAATCTCTTTTAGTCATTGGTTCTGTCACATACACACGAACACGGACAACATCGTCCAGCAACGCACCGGCATGGGCCAAAGTCTGCGTGATATTCCTACAGACTTGCCGAGTCTGCTCCCCTATATCGCCAATGCCAACCAATCGATCCCAGTCTGCAGGGTCTGGAGATTGATCCATTGTTGCTGTTTTTCCTGAGGCATAGACATGGCGAACTCCGTCGGCATCGACGATGACTCCTGCGGAATGAGTGAGCTGGTCTACTCCGGCTCCGTCGAATAGGTGGGAATTCTTACCGACTTCTGGGTTAATTATTGTCTTGGAGAATGACATGGGTTACGTTTCCTCTCTAGGAAGTTTGCTCTTTGGCTATTAGTTCGCGAGCAAGATCAATTTGGTTTTCGTTGTCGAACTCTCGGAGATCGATCTGCTCCGTTTCTCCGCCGTTATAGACGAGGTCATACGTGATTTCCTGTGGACAAATGTGCTGGGCTCGTTCGTATGGGCGCTTTTGTTGGAGGACTTCATCATCAAATATTTGAACAACACCACCAAGAATGACTGTTTCAATCTTGGCTGGATCCTGGAGTATCCGGATGTCTTCCAGGGGATTTCCATCAACTATGAGAATGTCGGCCGTTTTCCCAATCGAAATCGAACCAACATTGTGTTCTTCTCCGAGGACTAACGCGCAGTCATGTGTAGCGGCTTTTATGGCTTCTAATGCTGTCATTCCCGCGTAGCGCATGAGCAGTTCCAATTCTCGGGCATGCCATTCACCGTAGGGAGTTGCAGCAAAACCGGTGTCAGTGCCCGAGATAAGGGTGACACCCGCCTCGCGGACCTTGTGGAGCGCATCGGCGGTGCTTTCTAGTAAGCGTGCATAAGCATCACGTGTGGAAGTGGGCACCCCGACCTCTGTACCGAACTCAGCCAAGTTTCCTGGTAACAACAGTGTTGGACAAAGCGGGATTTTCGAATCAGCCAATCTTTCGATTGTGTCGTCAGTGAGGGTATTACCGTGCATGATCCAGTCAAGCTCAGCTGCTATAGCTGAGTCGACATTGTTTGAACCTCGGGCATGCATCGTGATACGTGTGTTCAATCTGTGCGCAGCTTCAGACATTGCCTTGATCTCGTCGGTCGAAAAGGCTTCAGTATCTCCGAGGATGCTGTCCCCGATTTTGATGAGATCGACTCCGTTCTTGGCTTGGTATCGGATCTCCGTCACCATTTCATCGACAGTGTTGGCAACCTTCCCAATACTTGAGTCCGGCACCCCGACTGAAGATGGGTACCAATCGCTGATGCCGTTACTCGTTGAAATGAATCGGCCAGCTGAGGTCATTCTTGGACCTTGAATAAGGCCTTCCCGAATACCTTCTCGGATGCCTACCCCGATGAAATAGCTGCCCCCAGGATCGGATATTCCTGTAACACCTGATCGCAAAACTTTTGTCACATTCCATGCTGAGCGCAGTGTGCGAAGTTCATGACTCGTATAGAGATCCTGCTCTTCCTGCATTCGTGCCTCGCCAAAGGAAGTATGACAGTGAGCATCTATAAGGCCCGGCATTACAGTCTTTCCACGGGCGTCGATCTCAACGACACTGTCAGCGGGCTGGAGAGGTCCAACCGATATTTCTTGGCCGACATTTTCTATGTTGTCGTCTTTCACCAAAACCGAGCCGTTCTGAATCGGTTTCCCACCTGTCCCATCTATAACAGTTCCGCCCTTTATCAAAAGCCACGAAGACACGACTGCTCCTTCCTAAATCCAATCAATTTTGATTATAGGCCTCACCTTAGGTTGCTCTGGCTACAGTCAAAGAAAATTGAAAAACCTGGAACATATTTGAATGAATGAGTGAAGCAGTTCTTTTTCTACTGAGGTAAAGTACGTCACGAGCGGAGGTTCTAATGAAACTTGCGACAATTAATAATAACGGAGACCTAATCGCTGTTGTGGTCTGTGGTGATGGTGGTTTGGCCCGTTTAAGTAAACTGGGTTTTGAGACCATTCAAGAACTGATTGAAGCGGGTGGTGAAGAATGGGCTCGAGTCGAGGCTGGTGCACCGGACTTGCGGAAGGAATTCGAAACCGACGAAGTTGTATTTGCTCCACCGATTCCGCGAACTGTTCGAAATATTTTTGCTGTCGGTTTAAATTACTACGAACATTGGCAAGAAGGTAATAGGCCCGACAGTGAAGGAGCGCCTGACGCTCCCCTGTTTTTCACAAAGCCCTGGACCTCTCTAGCTGGTCATCAGTCGACGGTGGTGGTTGATGAAGCAGTTACGAAAATGGCCGATTGGGAAGGTGAGATAGCGGTTATCGTCGGCAGAGGGGGGGCAAATATTGAAGACGCAAACGGCTATGACCATATCTTTGGATACGCACTAGCGAATGACCTGAGTGCACGTGATTTACAGTTCAATTATAAGGAAAATGCCCAATGGTTTAAAGGCAAAAGCTTAGATCAATTCTGTCCAATGGGTCCGTTTATTACTACCAGTTCCGACATCTCTGACCCAACAGAAATTCGGGCCCAATTAATGGTAAACGGGGAAGTTAAACAAAATCTTGTGGCTGCTGCAATGATTCACGATGTCCCGGCAATCTTGACTCAATTGAGTTTAGGAATGTCGCTACTTCCTGGTGACATCATCCTCACGGGGACTCCGAGTGGGGTCGGCTTGTGGCAGGACCCACAGCAATTTTTAGTACAGGGAGATCGGGTTGAGATGACTTCGAACTTTTTGGGAGAGCTGGTTTTTGAAATAGGTTGACAGTTACTGGCTACGGTTGGCAATTAGTGAACTAAATATTTGTGTTGTCGAAGGTTTCAGTACCTGATCCCGTTGAAGGAGGGTCACACTTGTGCGTGTGGAGATAATTCGCGATAAGTGCATTGGAAGCGGTTCGTGTGAAATGCTCGCCCCGGAGGTGTTTGAAGTGGGGGATGACGGAGTTGTTTACGCTCTGATAGAAGAGCCACCAGCTGATATTGAGAATCGAGTCAGACAAGCGGTGGAATCATGTCCAACTCGGGCTCTAAGCTTGAGTTAGCGTCTTCACTTTGGTGAGGTAGCTATGAATCATGGCGAGCGGGGGGTGCAGAAAATATTGGAGTCTCGCCTGTTGGCACGCCCACTTCGAATGCATTCATCAGTTGGGCAAGAAGTACGTAGTACCCCACAATTACAATAATTTCGAAGATTCCCGATTCATTAAATTCTTGAATGGCAGCGGCATAGATTTCTTCGGACAGTTTGCCAGAGTCCAACAACTGCCGGCAGAGATCATAAGTAAGTTGATCACTGTTTTCGGGGAATGAGACGTTCCCCCCGCATCTAATAGCGTCGAGTATTTCGCGAGACAGACCCGCTTTTAAGGCAATGGGTTCGTGAGCCCACCACTCAAAATCAGAATCGTACTTTTTTGCCACGGTCAATATCGCGATTTCACGGATGTTTGAAGGAGTACTTGATTCAAATCTGAGCGTAGATCCGAGACTCTGGACAGCATCCCCAACGGCGGGGCTATAGAGCAAGGCGTTGAATGGGCCTACGAGAGATTTGTCTTCTTCTAGCAGCCGGAAAGAAGCATCCTTTGCCCTGTCTCCTCCCGCGATGGTGTCGTATAGCTCACGTT
>Ga0310344_10000254_pt1 | contig 44167 bp, 81 predicted proteins | sample HC15DNA20200_MG_FD_203801 | JGI IMG/M metagenome (GOLD analysis project Ga0310344, IMG submission 203801) | Marine microbial communities from station ALOHA, North Pacific Subtropical Gyre - HC15-DNA-20-200_MG | ecosystem: Environmental > Aquatic > Marine > Oceanic | place: Pacific Ocean: North...
ACATAAGTATTACGTCTATATAGAGTCCCGCCCACCCACTCCTTGAGTGTACCAAATTTTTGCGGAAAACACAACTCCCAATCAAGCATATAATGCAAGTAGTAGTAATAGTAATAACGACGTTCAGAAGAAACGCTGTAACATAGAGGTAAATAGGCAATGAACCTATACTCAGTCAAGTTCCTCGGAAAAAATAATTTGGGGGCATCCCGTAACTCCTTGGCATCCACCGCTTTGCGAGCAATAGTTAACGATGAATTATTTTTCGTAGGTCGTTCGGCTTTTTTCTAGGTCGCATTATCGGTGCTTATGGGCATAGGGTAGTAGAAAAACTAATGGTGCGTTGCGGTGGAATGGGGTTGGGTTTTCTGCTATGGGTTATATGGAGGAAAGAGCGACCCCCACGCAAGAGGGAACTTTATCTAAATAGGGGTACGCTATTCTCTCACTCCTTAAATCAGTAGCTTTATATTATATATGTAAATAAACGTATTTGACTATCAATGTGAATACCTTGATACCGAGATAGCATTTGACACCCATTTCAAGGGGTATAATTGCGTTAGTGGGTAAAAAAGGTATTTTGTGGACATATAACCCTACCTACATGAATGCCTTATCGGTCTTTATCAGGTTATATCAATATCATCAACTATCATCAGTTGGGGAGTTGGGTGCAGTTGGTATAGGCAGACAGTTCTATCTATACAAGCATTATAGGCAATACGATGTTTATACGCATTTATAGACGGGTTGGTATTCATGTCTATTGGTTTATATGATTCTGTATTATATGCTATATGCGTTGTATATCTACTTGCTATATGGCTATTACCTCTATTACTATTACTACTACTATTAACAGTATACAGTATTTCCGCAAAAATTTGGGCGATTTGTCGGGCTTCAAATAGTCGCAATTTATGGGTGTTTTGCGTGGGGTATTTGCGAAGCTGGATATGCTAGTTGAAACGAGAGAGAAATCAAATGGTTGCGAAGCAAGCATTTATTTCTTTTGAGTGAAATCTTGGGGCAACATCCATATCCTTCTATCGTACCAATATAGCACTCGGGTGTTCTGATATAGCATGAAATAAATCCAACCGAAATCATACGAGTAGGCAAAGTTTCTTGGATTTGCCATTGTCCATACCCAACCGAGATCTTCAAGATGAATCCATTGGTCTTGGTTGAAGTCTATTTGGTTTGTTGTTGCATATGCCCATCCAAGCAATTCTGTCTCTTTCCATGTATAGTCACTATATGGATCAATTTCTTCGTCAAGGGTTTCCTCCAAAAAATTTTGCTCGATTGCTGGTTCTTCCGTGCGAGTTTCCACCTCAATTTTAGGTTGCTCGGATTGCCTCATCATCTCCATAGTCTCTTGCATTCCATCTCTCCAACTATGGCATTTCATCATATGATAACCAATGTGCAACGGAACTCCGGGATCTACGGTTTTGCAATGCTCGCATCCACATAGCAAGTCTTTCATCTGAATGCCGACTTGACCGAAAATCAAACCAAACGGAATCGTTGCTATTATCAAGGCAAGATACACCCCTTTTGAAAAAATTTTCTCGAACATCCAATTATATATATGGAGTCGTGGTGATTATCTTCTACGGATAGTTGACATGACGGGACGATGATCCGACCACTTTACCTTAATAACCTTATAGTCAATAACCTTGAATTGCTTGCCAACAAATATGTAATCCAATATCTTTCTTGGTTTGTATGAACGGAATGTCAGCATATCCTTGGATAACCACTCGGGTTTGAACTCGTTGAAATGCTCCGTATCCATTAGTGCGTTCCATGCTTCCTTGTCATACTTCATTGGACGATATAGAGGTGTTAGATTAAAATCACCCATAATCACCATATTATCATTTGAGATTTCCGCAAGTTTTTCCATTTGCACCAATCGTTTCTTCCCACTAAAAGGGGATAGGTGAACATGGATTACGTCAAGTTCTCCTTGTGGAGTGTCAATCCTCGCAAGAGCATATTTTCTTGTTGCGATTAGTTTCTTGTCATCCCCATCTCTGAAATACCCACTTGATATGTTCTTGATTGGATACTTGCTCATAATGGCATCCCCGAACTTCACTTGATAGATTCCCAAATGGAATACGTGAGTCACGACTCTTGCGGTATATGAATAACCACACTTTTCCGCAATATAGTCAAGTTGGTCAATATTAAAATTCCACGATGAATCAAAATCCAACTCGGTAAATCCCACGATGTCTGGATTCTCCCTTGAAATCGTATCGGATATTCCGTCCAAGTTCCGATATAGTTCCTCCCTATCCTTTATGTTCATCTGATGAAACTTGAGTCCCCGTCCATGTGCAATGTTCCATGTCATCACGGAGAGTTCCGTTTTGTCGGAAATTGTGGGTTCTCGTTCCGTATAGTCAATTCTTGATAAATTGGAAGTAACGCATCCCGTAAATAGTGCGTTAAAACTGATGACTGTAACAATTAGTATGTGACGAACCCATCGCACATATTATAAATAGGGTTTATCTAATCAATCCACCCGATCCCGGAACCTCCACCACAGGAGCAAAAAACAAAAAGTATATTGCTAGTTGCTTTTCACTCGCGAATGCAGTAAAAAATGGTTTTCCCGTCTTGGTTGGGACATTAACTACCTTAATTTGGTCAAGTCTCGGTTTGAACAGAGAATTTTTAGTACACAACTTACGAACCGAGTTCATATTGACCGAACCATCAATATTCTGATAATTCAACCACGACCACTTTAACCACAACGGACTTCCCTCGGTCATAGTCTTTAGTAGATTGCCATAATTGAGGGATATGTAGTCTTTGTCGTGATTCCATACTCGTTTGATGTAATCAATAAAGTTGTTTGTATAAAACATCTTCAAAAACAGAGTGGCATCGCTTCCGAAGATCATATCGGTTTTCGCACATACGAACCCCTCATTACTCTCAAGACATTTCACTATTTCATCAATACTGAACATAACATCATTTCTTATCTTAACGATGTATTTGTATTTTGCAAGTTCGTGGTGATATGTCTCTACGAGTTTTCGTAGGTGGATATGTTGCCACATATGATTGTTTCCCTTGCGTTGATTGATGTCGTTGGGTATGTTACTCGGGGGAAGTTTAAGATATTCTACACTATTGACGGATTGATCCTCAAATATAACTACCTTGTTTGATATTTCGTATGCTCGTTCTTTGTAAGCCTCGTATGTACACACGTAAACGTCATAATTTTGACATTCCCGCTTTAATTCGTTCCACCTTGCCCTCTGTGCTTCCGAGTCAATACGAATTTGACCAGTCAATATTACTGCATCTCTCACATACTATAAGTAGTGGAAATTACTTGGCTATCCAATATCCACGGGAAAAACTATAAAAAAGTTTTTGCTGGGCATCGTAATAATACCATGCTTGGTCATTATTTGACCAAATATATGGAAAAACCTCACGACACGTCCATACCCAATCCTTGTATGTTGGAAAATAAATCCAATTGTCGTATGATCCTGTTCCTTGTGGAAATATCCAACCGAAGTCAGCATGATAAACCCAACCGTTGTCTGCCTCATAGTAATAACCAAACCAATTCAAATGTTTCCAATTTGGGTATTCCGCAGTTTTTTCGGTTTCCCAGAGTTCATCATCCAAGACTGCACGAACGCAACGAATTCCAACTGCTCGCAATGCGGTTGTTGGTAATCTTTGGTGACGAAATGCAATTCTGAGATTATATCCAGTTTCGTAATCATTCTCATTTGAAAAAGAACCTCCCCTATACACACGTGTACCATCTGTAATTTCTCCCGTGGATGGGACTTTGCTCGGTCCTTTTGGATTATCCCATGATGCAGGATTTGCATACCAAGTAGGATGATACCAATCCCAACACCACTCGGAAACGTTTCCCGTCATGTCATATAGTCCGAAGTCGTTTGGTAGATACGACTTGACCTCGGTGCTTCCGTTGTCAAACTTGTCTCCACTATTGCGGTAGTTTGCCATTGACCCTAACAGACCTTGACCCCACGGATAGTTTGCTCCTATTAAATTTCCTCTAGCTGCTCTTTCCCACTCTGCTTCCGTTGGTAGTCTGTAACCACTTGCAGTCCAATCAACGTTTTCATTGTTTAAGTCAATAGAACCTTTGCGATATACTGAAGTTTGTTCGGAGTCGGTATAGTAGCATGGTTTCCTTCCTTCTTTCTCACTACGAGCATTGCACCACTTGACTGCATCATACCACATAATCATATTCATTGGATGCTTTGTAGGATTGTCCGCCCAATAAGGTCCGTCTTTTGCTCGTATCGGTCTATCACTAAAATCGTATCCATTTGATTTTGCCCAGTTTGCTATCTCAAACCAATACTCGTATGTGACCTCGGTTTCATCCATATAGTATTGTGGCATAGTTACGTAGTGACTCGGAACTTCGTCATCCACAAATCCATACCCACCAATACGAAATGAACCATTTGGTATCAATTTCATTTCTTGTGCAAATGATGCGGTAAACGCAACCATGCCAAGCACCATCCCTATCAGCAATCTTCCCATCTTCTATCCCTTTAATGTAGTCTATATATATTATATAGTTAAAATATATAACCGTAAATACTATTTTTATATTTGGATAATTTACAAGTTTGACCGGTTTGGGGTTCATAGACCATCCAACCTTTACTTGTGTGTATCAAATTTAATGCGTGTGCTCCTGGTTGAGTAATTCCCAATTGTTCATTTTCATGATAAACGAATAAAATTCCCACAAGCAAACCTCGTTTCGGACTTGTCGTTTTCGTGGTTGCCAATGTCATCATGGTTTTATACATCATCGCATGATCTTCGCAATCAAATGTTTCTCCGGGATGAGTATCTTTGTTGTTTTTGAAACTATCCGTTGTTATCTTCTTGGAAAACTTCGCATACCACTTATTGTATTGCTTAAAATACTTGTAAGTGATTCCGACAAATTGTTTGTCATTGGCCAAACTGAGTTTATGATCAGACTTCTCGTCAAACCTACTTTTCAGTTCCTCGTAAATAGTCTCATGAGTTTTGATACAAATAGCATACTTCGGACTTGGCAACGACTCAATGGTTGCGGAAAACAAGGATGACGTAATTAACAAGAATGCAAACGCAATTCCGTATAACCAATTCTTATGTAAGTCCACATATATACATATAAGTCAACTTAGTTAAATATTTTATATTGACCTGGGCCAAATGAAAATCCATCCACCGCATGGGGAAAGTTCAGATATATGGAATCAGCAAAATCGGTTGTGTTGTTGATTGCGGGTATATTGGTAAAGTAATAATAGTTTTGTCCGTTTGAACCAATTATCATGTCGTATATCTCTATTGTATCGGTTATGGATATTTTAACTGCTTCCTGAACATCGTATTTGTCTTTAATGTCAATTTTCGTATTATCAAGTGTTTCCACGGAAATTTGTAGTGGTACATCACCACTGGCATATGCAGCTTTTCGGGGATTCGGTTCATAAAACCGCAAAGACACCATAATGCCATTGTCTTTGGTGTTGCCGATTGTTATTTGTTGAGGATTGCAATATTCGTTGCCGAGTGGGTCTGAGTGATACATCTCACATATTACAATATCTTCAAACATAACACTATTGTATTGTGTCGTGACTCATTTTGCAAGTTAAAATAATTTTTATAAAAACTAATATTTATATTCAGGGGGATTTCGAGATGAAGATTAAAAATGTATGGTGGTCGGTTCTTTTATTAAGTTCTGTTGTAATTGCAAGTGTATTAACGTTGGTATCGTGTAAAACGACATCGGATTTGCGAGAGTTGAAAGACATCCCTGTGATGTCCGAAGAAGATGCCTCTTATCGTGAAGATAGACGAGAACCGAGAAACTATCTAAACCGAACTGACATAGGCAATTCGTTTATGATGCAAAAGGGATTTAACTGGGTTCCAACAAAGGTCAACACCGACTTCGGGGTAATCTTATTGGACGGACGATATCGTGACGTTGATTATTTCCACTTTCTCAAATTCAACAAGTGGTTCAAGGATTTATTATTTGATGCGGGACTCATGAGTGGCATTGATGCAAAAACAAGAAACAACGATTGCGATAATTACGCAATGTTATACAAATCCCTCATGGGAATAAGTGCATATAAAAGCAAAGATACCTTGGATGTTGCAGTTGCCGTCATAGTTGTAAGGCAAGTCAACGAGTTTGGTGGGATTCCGGGAACAGGTCAACTGCACATGGTAAACTTAGTGTTCACCAACAATGGGTGGTTCGTACTTGAACCACAGACGGGAAAATTTATTTTGTTGGAAAAATATCCGAATCAAGAATACTTTCAGTATATGATTCTTTGAACATCAATCAATCCTGTGGGAAGTTTTTATTCTGCTTATTGTATTTTTTACAAAGTTTTGCTTATCTTCAACATCATCTAAGATCCAGTTACGGTCAAACTCACATTCAGATAATTCATCGTAATTGAACTCTGGATAATGTCTGAATACTGATTCTGCGTATCTCTTGTTGTTATCCATTTCAGAACTTAGTTCAGTAAGTTGTTTGGAAAGTTCCGTTAAGTCAACATTAGGTTTCCTCATCTGCTCGGCGAGGACTGTTTGCTTTTGCGTATTGTCTTTAAGCATTATTGCAAATTTTTTGAGATAGTTCCTAACCGCTTGTGGATTTGCACGATTTACTGATCTCATTTCATGGCATATTACATTTGGAATCGTATCTAGGGGTGGGTTTCCTGGGAGGTCTGCGAATGTATGCCCTTCTTCAATTTTTGCTGGAAGACCATCCTCGTATGTCCACTTTGAAGTTGAAGGAGTCTTAGGGTTATACAAAACTGGTCTTGTGCGGCCGTCTTCAAACTCACTAAATGGGATGAGTCCATCAGAATTCTGTTTAAAAACTGATTTTGAAATCATATTTTCAAACTCTTTTTTAGATTTTACTGCTCTGGTATTAATTGTTCCGATTCTGTCATCGGCAAATACATCACAAAAATCCAAAATAATATGAATTAGACCTGTCAAATTGCAGGCACACCCTTTGCCTTTATTTTTCAATCCCCATTTGCAGACTGCACCCGCAAGTGTCTTTCCATTTTTCGTATTATCTTGAAATTGACGTGGTAGACCCTTCCTTACTTTTCCGTATATGGATTTTTTTTGTCTATTAAACTCATCATCATTTTCTGACTCTTTTTTGTCGATTAAAGGAATCAGGGTGTTTTCCATCACATCACAAAAATTAACAACATATGCATTTACTGCATCATCAATTTCCTCATCGGTTGTTGGTATATCTTTCTTAGCAAGATCCTCCAAAATTTTTGAGATTATCAGAGTCATACCAACATCCTCGCGAGTGATCCAATCAGAAAATAAATACAATTCTGTGGCATTATCATCATCCGCATATGGACCTTTTTTACCCTCTGCTTCACCGACCAAAAGACCTATCTGCTTCTCTAAACTTCCTTGTAGACAAATGAGCTTCTCACCTATGACTGACAAATTCTTAATAATCCCACGATAGTATAGTTTAGTCTTGTTAAACCACTCGGAAAATTCAACCCCGTCTACTTTTTCAAAAATTCCTTTTTGATGTATCAAATCAGTCACAAGTCTCGGTAATATCGGTTTATTACTTTTGTTGATAAGACCAGTTATATCGGTCATATCTGATTTTTCTATGCCGAAGTACCGACAGGCTGCGTTCAAAAATGCGGTGTGTCTTAGGCCTATGTGCAGTTCCTTGTAACGCTCTCCGGAATAACCTTCCTCAAAAAACACACCATAGGACGGGCCCATATTATGCAATGCTTTTCTGTTTTCGGTAAATAGAATGCTATCCTTGTCTTCATCTGTCCAGGTTGAAATGCCTCCGTATTCTTTTTGTTTTGATATGGAGGTATGCTCATATTTAGCATTTGTATTGTCACTATGAATATCCAATGCTTCTTCTCTAGGATGCTGTCCTCTGCTCTTATAGAAACACGGAATTACCTTTATGTTATCAATATTAATAAATCTGTTTACGAATTGTTGAAAGTTAGTAAACGCATCGGGGCCGATCCCATATACATTTTTTTCTGCATACTTGGCCAACGTATCTTTATCAACCCAATCTTGTTCAGTTTTTTTGCGATCCTTTTTATTTTTCTTATGAAAATGAATTTCTCTAAGTGTATCCCATCCACCTTCAATATCAACTACGTCTATACCTTGTTTCAGTTTGGAAGTGGCAGATTCGAAATTTGAAATTATGGATATATCCTTCGGGATTTTACCACTATTAAAGAACTTAAGTTTACCTTTATTATAATAAAACTCATAGATTGCAGTACTTCTATTGTTTGCATTAGACTTTTCAATAAATGGGGCAAAGAACCACTCGGGAATTGATGCATTTGATAAACACCCTCTGTAAATATTGATACGTGGTTCAAGAATGTGATCTAAAATCGTGCAATTCACCAATGCGGCTGTTAAGGTTAGTGCCGATGTGTTACCCACAATTTTTGTATCAACCTGCGTAGTTACGTTTTCAGTCACATTACGATTTGATCTCGCAGGAAATATTACGAAATTGGCGGCCGTGAATTTTGTAAGGGCAACTTTCATTGATGACTCATCATCATTGTGCATTGCTTTGCATGGAGAATATCGTGGAAAGTATTCACCACCTTTAAGTGTGGGGCGTATATTCTGCTCCATGCAAGTGGCAAGGGACAATGTAAACTCTACACTATCCATTTGCGTGAAGTTAACTTGTCCATTAAGAAGTTCCTCTCGAAATTCTGGACTCATGTAATATTGACGTCTACTTTCAAGTCTTTTTTGGTCGTAGTCCTTCGAAGCAACTATTCTAAATTCGTTAAATTGACTCATCGTATTTTATGTATATTAATATTATCTCGTTACATTTATAATAATGTCACGTTTAATGCGTTAACGCAAGCGTGTTTCTACCACCAAGAGTTGTAGTAAACTTCAAATCCCTCTGCTAAAAGTTTTCTTGCTTCTGCAATGAACTCCTTATCCTTCGTATAGTTTCCCCACTCAGGGTGATCATACTCCTCATAAGAATCACTTCCGAAGAAAAATCCACCTGTCTCGGGAAACTCACGATTTTCAATTGCTTCCTCTAGAGCATTAATTTCCTCAACTCCAAGTTTTACTTCCTTGCCATTAAATCCGTTAGTCCAAGATTCTCCATATTCTCCACCCTGCTCCAACCAAACTTGCTCCATGTACCCTTGGAGACGATTGTGCTTTCTCCAATCCATGATTGAAATATCACCCTCTCCGTATTCGAGTTGCTCTTCCGTTAGTTCCTCACGTGGGTCACGTGCGTATGCATATTGATCCAGTCCCATAGTATTTTCTTTCTGTTAATTTTTAAAGTGTTTATTCGTAAGATTTTCCAGTCTTGAGGTCAAAGATAATCAAGTCATCGTGTGCTGAACCATGCTTATTAACATAGGCATGGGCATCATCTAACTCATTTGACGTATGAAGAATATCGTCCATCTCATCGTTGACTTGACGCACCTCGTATCTATGGTTAATGACCCTCACTATATAGTCGTGACCAGAGAACGCATTTGAAAGTTCAGACATACTATTTCTCTTTGCATACTCCTTTGCTTCCCACTCATTATCAAAAATGGGATTGATGCTTGGGTCACTATACCAATTCTCATCATATGCTTGATAGTAGATCGGAGTTGTCTTGGTGAGTTCAATAGTTTCCACGTGCTTGACGTTTTTTGTGGTCGTACAACCCCCCAAGACTAACAATAGTGTTAATAGGTATTTCATTTTATTCATAGTATTCTTCTTCAACTTCAACAAGTTCATCTTTTGCATAATAGTCCAAAACATCCGTTACCATTTCTTCGTCTATATGTTGTTTGTCTTTCCATTCCTTGGTATACAATTTATTGCCATTGGATGCGAGTTCCCATAGTTCGGTTTCACTTCCATCTTCAAACAACTTTACGTCCATCGGGTCTGAATAATACTCCGTTAGCATATATTCGTCATTGTGATAGCAACTTGCCAAATGTCCGTTGTTAAAAAAGAAGTCTGCGTGTTGGCAGTTGTCCAATACATCCTCGCAGAATTGTGCTCCGTGTCGTTCTATTCTAACCGATAACAAATTATACCCCCACCGATTTCAATATTTTCTTCGTAACCAAATCACATGGTTGACGTGGGTCAAGATAAACTACCCCACCTTCCAACGCTTTGTACGCACGGACGAGATCCTTAACATCTTGCTCAATCGTAATCAAATAATATTCTCTATCTCCCACCCAATTCGTGATGGAAATAAGTTGTTTTGGTTTTGTGTCTCTAACACGCATTGTTCTCCTTTGTTTATTTTAACTTGCTTCTATAATGTCGTAAATCTTCGTTTGATACCCATCAATTGAACGGACATAGTGACCCCCGAGAGGTTTGTCCGCACTTTTTTCCCACACAAATAAACTCTTCTTGGCATACACGTCAATGTCTGCACGTGTGCCTTCAAGAACAATCTCAGGGACATCAACATAGTTTCCCCACGACGTATTGGTAATCAGTTGGTATTTTATTGGTTTGTTAAAAAATTTCATTTTCTATTCTTTCTTGTGTGTGTTATTGCAGAACTAAGTTCTTATCTTCGTAGAGTGTTTTTCCCGTCAAATATAGGTGAACTGCGTTCACTTCCTCGGGGAATGATTGAGCAAGTTTCACTCGGTTCTCACTATCTGCCTTGGCAATCAACCTAAACAAATCAGCAGTAAACCAAGTTCCCTTGCCATGTAAAATTTCCATTATATTTTCTTTGTCGAATTCAGTCATTGTATCTCCTATTTAATTTATTTGAAAGTCCACGCAATAAGTCACATTGTCGTGTTGTTGAAGAAAACTTGCAGGAATATCATTTGTAATTTCCCCCAAAATTGCCTTCTTGGTAATTTCTTGCTTTGCTTCACCATATGCCATAAAGATAATTTGCTTGGCAGACATAATGGTTTTCATTCCCATTGTAATCGCATGAGTCGGAACAAAATCATATCCACCGAATGAAGGAGCTGCATCACGTTTGGTAACGTCGTGTAATTCCACCTTGCGAGTAATGCTTGCTCTTGAACTTCCCGGTTCGTTGAATCCGATATGTCCACTTCTGCCTATTCCGAGAATTTGAATATCAATTCCACCTAGTTGTTGAATATGCTTTTCGTATCCAACACAATAGTCCTTGAGAAAAATTGGTTCTACTTCTCCGGCCGGAATAAAAATATTTTCCTTGGGAATGTCAATGTGGTCAAACAAATGACGATGCATAAAATAATTGTAAGACTCACAATGCTCTTCGTTTAGTCCACAATACTCATCAAGGTTAAAGGTATAAACATTCTCAAAAGAAAGATTTGCTTCATTGTGCAAACGAACCAATTCCTGATAAAGTGGTATCGGTGTTGAACCCGTTGCGAGTCCCAATACCAAGTGTTCATTGGTTTGCTTCTTTTCTTCAATTGCATCAAAGATTTGAAATGCAATTAACTTTGCATGGTTGTCAATGGTATCTTCTAAAATCATTATATTATATTATAGAATTATCACATTGACGTCAATCTTCTTCGTCATTAAATTCGTCATCATCATCGGCCACAAAATTATAAGTGTCGTATTGATCATCATTGGGATCAAACGGAGGAAACAAATAACTGATTGGGTTGCCTTCTTGACTTGGTGCATTTTCAACGATGCTTTCATATTGGGGATATCCGCACGAATCGTGCCAATACCCATCAATCTGCATTTGGGTTTCAAATACGGGTGCGAATGTCTCAAACATATGAAACTCCACATACTTTAGACTTCTGCCTTCAATATCCATTAGGCAACCATTTCCACTTCGTGCTTCTTGACCAAATTCACGTGATACTCGGTCAACCTATCCGTTGCTTCTTTTTTGGTCATACCCCAAAAACCCATATTGCGAGCATAGTCCTTGACACGCGCAGACTTGTCGTGAGTATAAGCAAGATGCTCAAGAACCCAATCCAAATGTCCCTTGAGACAACCGGTGCGGTTTTGATACATTGCAAGCAAACGAGTAAGACCACCCTTTTCTGAAAATGCCTTATCCAACCTACGCAACACGAAACGAAGCATATTCAACTCCTTCTTGGTAATGTTGTTCCAATAATGCCACTCGGGAATATCTCGGACAACATATTTGGCAAGTGCCTTGGTTCGTTTGGTTTTCGCATACTTGGTAATGATTGCTTCAGCAGTAGCAACCGTTTCCTGTGACCAAATTTCCCCGCACATTGTGGGATTGGTGAACCACTCGGATTTTCTAGTTTTCGTAAATTTCATATTTTTAGTTTGCTTCTACAAATCCAACAGACTCAAGAATATCACGAACTCGTTCACGATCAATTGAATCACCTGCGAACTCTATGTCGTTTCTTCGTGCGACAAGATTACACGCATGAACAAAATCAAGGTGTGATACTCCACTTAAAGGATAAATTGCATCGTCTCCGAAGTAGAAACTTTTGCAATACTCAATAAAATTGTTGATGTTTTCCATTTTCTCTCTTTCTCTCGTTGTTTCTAAAATTAAAGAAGTATCGTTTTCTTCTTCTTAGGAAGTGTCTTTTTGGGTGGAGCAACCTTATATCCACCCTTCTCCTCAATGATAATATCAAGTATGTCACCAAGAGTAATCGTGCGTCTGCTACGGGGTGGGGTGTATACTCCGTTACCAAATGTCCTTGCATTCTTGCGGGCAGACGGAGCATATGCACGTCGTTGAGCATTAATGCTTCTCTCAGCATTGCTACCACGATAATGCTCCATTATGCTCTTACCGGTTTTCGGTTCGGACGGACGAGAATTTCCTCTCATGTCAGTCGTACCTGCGTCTGCAAACAATGCAGATGCAAGAATCGTTAAACTCATAAAAAACAAATTTTTAATCTTCATATTTCTCATTCTCAATACAAGTACTTTACCACAATTATTATAAAAAGTCAAGCATTATTTTCAAGTAAATCGTCAACTGCTCCACTTTGAGCATACTCAAAAGTTCGTTTCCAAGATGCCTCGTATTCGTCCCAACCTTCAAGAGTATCAGGATATCCTGCTTGAGTAATCAAATACCGATATTCCTCTTCGTAACGATCTGCTCGTTCCATTGCTTTTATATCTTCAAGTTCGGATGCGTATCGTTCTCGTACGTCATCGTATTGTGCTCCAAATACGTGGTCTGCGTGTTCTTGTGCGTGTGAATAACTCATAGTGTTGTTCTCTCTATTGTTTTATATGATTGGTTCGTTTGAAATGTGACTGACGTCCTTGAGTGGTTCGTCAAGAAAAGCAGAACCATAACTGATGTCATCTTCAGTTCCAAGTTCCGGATGAGCATCAACTGCATCTTTCTCCGATTCGTAACTCTCAAGAAAATCAATTCTAGTCATACCGGCACAAACACTATTTGACGGATAACCATCGTGCTTGTATCCCTTGACAACCCAAGGTTCTCTGCCAAGTTCTTCGTTAAAGTGTAATTGCTTGTAGTCGTAGTCCATATCTTATTGATTCTTGATGTTGAATATTGCTCGGTAAATTCCTCTGATGTGAAAGTTGATTCTGTTGAAGTGGTTGTTCCTAACCTGACGCCAAATGCATTTTAAGTGAAAACGAACTTGGTCGTGCTTAGCCACTTAGTCTTGAAAACTCCCTTTTTGTAAATCTCTATTAATCATCTTAACAAGTATACTATACGAAATTTATTATAAAAAGTCAAGCATTATTTTCATGTTTCAGTATAAAAATCCACTTTTAATTTGAATTTGTTCCATCTAAAATTATCTACATCAAGGTATTCCGCAAGTAAGTGGATAACGGACAGTCTATGAGAACCATCGCAAAATCCTCCATTTATGATGATTATCGGTGGAAGGTCAAGAAGGGTGCTAGGATTCGTTTGAAGATATAGGGCATACTCCATTACTTTATCAGTTAAAACATCTTTTTTGATGCCTTTACGGACATTATCTAGCACTTTCTGATAATATGGTACAATTTTATAGTAGATTCCCGTGGCATTTGGGTTATTTTCACCATAAATCTGACCATCGTACTTGGAAACGAGGTTGAATATCTCGTTCTTGGTCAAATACTTCCTATGAACGAACTCCGCATTGTCAAGGTTGGGAGTTCCTCCCGTAGTTCCTTGTTGCGGTACTGAGTTCATTAGTACTTCTTGGTATCAAAGTCGTTATACTGAGTGTATGGCAAGACGTCTCCGTTCTCCACAATCTTCTCATCTTCGTATGGTGCAACCATTCTCCGATAGATTTCCAACTTGGCATTTTCCAATGCTCCCGTTACATCATTGAAAGTTTGGTAGCATTTTCCGTTTTGCTCAATGTAGTCGTTAACCAACTGATTGATGGCATAGTTCAGAATACCGCAATGCTCAAGTTTGTTTGCATCGTACTTTTCTTGATCTTCTTTGTCTATATAAGGCATAAGGTATCACTATATTATATCCACCCAAATAAGTCAACCAATAAAAAAGGACAACCTCCGAATACTCAGCGGTCATCCTATAAAATTATATGTTGGTTATGAACTAGTCTCCGGCATATCCGTAACCACCACCAGGTCGTTTCTTGGAGTAGATGTCTCCTGCTCCACTATCTGCACTTGAATCGTAGATATGCTCCACGTCAAACGACTTGATTTTTCCGAGACGTTTCCTTGCACCAAGTGACAAAAATGAATTGCCATCCTTTTTCCATCTTTTGAAAAGTTCCCTCTTCCAGAATGGATCTGCTTTGGATGGTTTTGAACCCTTCTCGTAATACAAGTCAACCATATGCCTTGGACCATTTTCACCCGTTACGAGAACCCTTGCCTTCCAACGAGTTTTACCTTCGTTCACGAATGACTGAAGTTCCTGTCTAATAATTTCTTTTAGTTCTGATTTTTTCATTATAGTCTTTTCCAAATTTCTTCCCAATTCTCATACTTTTTTTGTAATTCCTTCTTGAGTATCTTGTCCAACTTGTTGCGAATCTTGGGTAGTTCCGGACTCATTCCCACAAGATCCTCCAGATATCCAAGTGCGGTGTAAGATTTTGTCAATCTATGATCGTTCATCAACATTGATGCGTTTTGCCTTGATTCACCATAAAAATTCTTGTCGGACGCAATTTCAATGTGTCGCAAAGTAAAGGAATCTGCCTCTTGTTTCCCCTCGGTAACAATTGTTCGGACTTCTTGTCTGATGATTTCCCTTAGTTCGGATTTTTTCATTATAGTCTTTTCCAAATTTCTTGCCAATTGGGAATATCCTTTGAAATGTATTTCTTCAAATCCTTGTCCAAGTCTTGACGAAGTATATCCGCACCTCTTGGAGTGTGACCCATTACATCTCGTATAGTGATAAGTGCTTCGTATGCTCTATGAAGTTTTTTATAGTTGCCGTTTTGTGCAATATATGAACGTGCTTCAAGATGTTGGTTTCTATCGGTATACTTAGCAATCTGCTTCAGTTCATGTTCTTGATATGGTGCTTCCTTCTCGGTCAACACCAACTGAAGTTCTTGTCTGACTAGTTCTTTAAGTTGTTCTTTTTTCACTGTATTATATTCCAAATATAAAGTTTATCGTCCTGCATCCAATGCACCCAACGTAACGAGAACTTCTGCTTTCTTGGCAACGGATGTTCTTTTGTATCGTTTCTCCAAGTAATCATAATGCTTATCAAGAAGTTTTTCCGCATCTTTTGGGTTAGAACCCTTTTTAATCAAATGCTTGAGTATATCTTTTCTGTCGTGTTCTTGAATCGTACCTTCCCGAGTCTTTTTCTTCTTCTTGGCATTCTTCTTGGCATCTTTCACATGAGGTTGACTGCCGGGATGAGCCCATCCACCTTTGTGCTTGCTTGGATGAGCATATAATGCTTCTTCAAGTTCTTGTCTGATTAGTTCTTTAAGTTCTTCTCTATTCATTGTATTATGCCTTTCCTAATTTTAGTGGACAACCAAGGTCATCAATTTCAAATTCTTTTCCGTTCCAAGTTGCTTCATGACCATTGCTCAATTCAATTCCGACACTTACTTGATTTGGATTGTCTGCATCGTATGTTCCAATTTTTCTGATTTGTGTATAAACTGGTTCTCTGTCCTTGGTTTGAATTCCTTTTGGTCCTACTATCACATAGTTTCCACCCGAAAGTGGGAAGTAGTGAACTTTTGCACCTTTCTTAAACTTCTTTAGTGCCTTAACAAGATTTGCCTTGGACTTCTTGGAGTTTCTGATATCTTCGTCCAAATGCTTTTCCCAATCTGGGTATTCTCTATGTAAATGCTTTTCAACTGCCGCCTTTAACTTTCGGTGTGCATTATAATACTTTACCATAACCTTGTCAGGACTTCCTGGTCTGTCTCCACGTGTATTCTTGACAAGTGAATTAAGTGCTAACTCACCTGTGTCCAATTCCGAATATGATGCCATTGGTAAGTTTTGATTATTCCAATCATCTAATGATTCACTTAATGCTCCTTCGTAATTAGCATCAAGATGTTTTGTAATCTTTTGATGCAACTTATCTAGTTCACGCCAAAACTTCTGAAGTTTATTATCCTTTAGTTTGATAGCAAATTCTCTGAATGCAGTTAAACTTGCAGAATAAACCCTATATGCTTGATCAAGTGTATTCGTGTTTTCCGACAAAAGTGCGGAAAGTTCCGTTCGTATGATTTCTTTTAATTCTGATTTATTCATTAGTCCCAACCTTTGTAGTTTTTGTTCAAGTGATCGTCCAAGTCTTGCAATAACTTCTTTGCTGACCGAAACGTCTTTTTGACGAATGCATCTTTTCCGTATTCCTTGTCGGTTGTCATATCAAGCAAACCATACACCCCGTCTGAAAATTTATAGTAAACATCGTGGATGAGGCGATGGTCACTCTTATCACGTGTTACTTCATTCAATTCTTGTTTAATAAGTTCTTTAAGTTCTTCTTTGTTCATTTTAGTAATTTCTTCCGTGGTTCCCGTTGCTCCTTCACCTTTCTTCCAACCTTGCTTTGCACGGAGGGCAAACATTAGTTCTGAAAATTGCTCACGATTGAAAGGTTTTTTGCCCTTCAATGATTCCATCTCCTTCTTGATTTGGGTGATGGTTTTGTCTGCGTGTTCACCCGTTGAATCAACCTTTACTTCTTCCTTCCATTTTTCTTGGAGGACCACTTGGATGATTTCTTTTAGTTCGGACTTATCCATAACAAACATAAATATATATAAATCGCAGAAATCATCAAGCAAAATCGTTGTTCGTTAAATTTATAAAAAATGAGTTGCCACTGGGACGAACCCTTGGTGGCAACTCTGGGAGATGATGGTGATAAAAATATATATATGTATACTAGGATTTTATTTCAAAATTGTCAAAGTTTTTTTTAATTTTTTTCCGAAGGGGGGAGGTTTTCTTCACATTCATCCACATCACTTAAAAAATTTGCAATTTTGTCCTTGAACTCCTTGAGCATTTTTGATTTTGCTTGCCAAGTCTTTACTGGCCAGTCTTCCTGTTCAGTATACTCCTTAAGGTTGTGAGTCAGACTATGAATAAAATCCAAATCGGCAAGAACTTCGTCTCTTGCTTTGCACTTCCGAGACATTATGCTACATAAGCATTTAGTTCAAACTTACCACCTTCCATTCCGTATACTTGAAACTGCAATTGCTTTCTTTGAGATTTCCCATTCTTTAGCAAGTTCACAGTAAATCTGTTAGTCTTGCCCACCGATGGTCTTGCCCGTGTGTACTTACCATTGAAAGTAACTTCGGTTGACCAACTGTCATCATCTATCTCATAACCTTGTTTTTCCGCAACTTTTCGTGCTTCGGTTGCGGCCGCAGTAAACGACTTGTGATACAATTCGTATTTGCCTTCACGCAATGAATTGAACTCTTGAAGAATAATCTCCTTTAACTGAGTTTTGTTCATATTAGAATCCTATAGTGATATGCCTTTCATCAAACTCAATCCAACGATACTCGGGACCCTTTACCAAGTTAGCAAGTGTCTCGGACCTGAGTCGATTAATAACTGATGATACTCTTATGTTAATTATGAGTCCGTGAATTCCATCCCATGCCGATTCTGGTTTACCGTGAAACAACTTTGTCCAATACTTGATTGCAAGTTGTGCTTTCTTGTCCATGTCCTTGATTTCAACTTCGGATGCTTCGTTGATTTCCACGGAAGTTTCCATCAGTGATTCAAATTGTTCGTTAATGTCCATAATTTATTTTCCTCTAAATGCCTTTGAAACGTTTTTTGGTTGCTCCGTTCCCGCGGCATTCATTTTATATTTCAATACAAATAGTGATGAATCGTCAATTTTAGATTCTCCCCCTTGATTTAACCATTGGTCAATTGGTGCGTTGGTCGGTTTCCCTGGATAAGTGATTGAACGTTCTTTCCAAAGTTCCTTTACTTTCTTTACGTCTTTAAAAATTCCTTGGAGTGGCCATCCATCTTTCTTATTGTATAAGGCATATAAAACGGAAGGTGCTTTTGTCTTTTTTCCTGGGTTTCTCCACTTTTTTTCGTTCCATGCCAACGTAGCAAATGGCATCGATCCTGCACCCGGTCCAATCTTCATTGCATATGCGGTTGCCGCCTTTGTGAGTTTGCCATATTGACCCTCCCCACTCCTCAATAATTGAGTTGCGTGTTCTGGATCTTCATACAACCCAATCAGTCTCCAACCAAACTTGGTATTGTCTGCTACTGCATATAAATCATGCCTTGCTTCCAATAGCAACGATATTTCTTCGTGGATGATTTCTTTTAATTGAGACTTGTTCATAGCAATAAATATATATTACTTCAAAAAAACTATTCATCTGCTAGAAAATAATGAAGTACGGCAACAATCATCACAAGTGCGGTAAATCCCGCACCCCAGTACATTAAAGTTTCAAACCACATTATTCGTCAATGGTTACACTGAAAGTATCACCTTGACGAATTTGCTCAATTACTTCCAAACCTTCGGTGACCTTACCAAAGCAAGTATGCCCTCTATCAAGGTGAGCAGTTGCTTCACGTGTATGTACGAGAAAGAACTGAGAACCACCTGTGTTGGGTCCTGCGTGTGCCATGCTCAAAACACCTTTATCGTGGTATTGATTATCACCTTGTGTTTCGCATTGAATTGTGTAACCCGGACCTCCGTTTCCAACTCCGTTTGGACATCCACCTTGAGCAACGAATCCTGGAATAACTCTGTGGAAGTTGAGTCCATTGTAAAATCCCTTGTTTGCCAAGTCGGTAAAATTCTTAACCGTATTAGGTGCGTCATTGTCAAAGAACTCAATCTTCATTGAGCCAGCATTTGTTGTAATAGTTCCTGTTGTCATAATTTTATTATTCTAAGTTCGCAATCTTCGTTGCCTTTGATTATTCTATGAAATGTATTTTTCTTAATTGTTATTGTATTATTTAATGATATTGGCAACTGATTGTCAAACTGAAACTTCCAATCTGTGGAATGTGTTGCTTCAATAACTCTATCTTCTTTATCAAGATGCCAAATTAAATCTTCTTCGGGAGTGTCCGCACAAAATGTGCGAAGATAAGTGTTTGCATCAATCTGAGTTTCAGTATACGGATTCATTTACCAATATGTGTTCATGTTATCTCCCATTCCAAGTTGCTTTGCATACTTGGGAAGATTACACGACCAATAACCCGGTTTGGTTTTGTCTTTCTTGGTAGAGCAGTTATGACGATCAGCAAATGCTTTGCGTCTTGCAGGGTCTTTGAACTTTACAGTTAATCCCGTGGTATCACCAAATGACACTTTGCGAATGTTTCCACTTGTTGGGTCTTTGACATACACATAAAACTTTTTGTCTCCACCTCGTTTGGGTTTGTTGAGTTCCACGTCTTTTCCTTGGTATTCTGATTCGTGGATTTGAAACGGACAATCAAGTGGAACTCGCATTTTATTATATTCACCCCAAGTTCCAATGTCGGTGTTTTCAATCAAATGCTGATCAATTTCACTTAATTCAATTTTGCCTTCCGCATGAAGTTTTCTTGCTTCTTCAAACAAATCAAGATACGCATCAGAACCATAACGAAATACACCTTCAACCAAAGTAGAGTGATTCTCAAGATGATACTCAAGGTGCTTTGAAATGCTTGTATTCGTAAGAAGACTTTTAATTTCTTCTTTGACAATTGATTTTAATTTGGAAAGTTTCATAAAAATATATATGAAATCAATCCGTAAAATCGCATGAATAGTACGAGTAGTCGGTTTGCACAAACATCGGTTCGTTTTGCTTTCCCGTGAATGAACCTTGGATATTAAATTCAAACCACTCAATGGCATCGTCAAAGTTCCAAGTGTGTTCCATTCCTACCAAAGTTTTGAGAATACCTTCCACCGAATAAATGACCGAACCATTTGGTGAAACTCCGATAACGCAATGGTCATATCCATTGATCATAATAGCATCATAGTTCTGCTCTGCAATCCAATCACGGATGGAAAAGTTCTTCTCTTCAGTTTTTGGTGTAATAATCATGCGGTAATTATACTGCTATGAACTATATGTGTCAACTACAATGACAATCTTACGAGTTTTTGAGGTGGGTTAATTAGTTCGTTCCACGGTGGACCCATTCCGGACCCCTCCCAACGGCGACCCCAAACCCATACACTACCATCTGACTTAGATAAATGCACACACCCTCCCTTGGAATTGACTCGTACATCCGTGTATTGTGGTTCGTTGGCGGCAGGTGCCGGTAGTATTTCAGTCGGAGTCATCACCCTCCGGGGAAGTCCAAGAAAGTTTTCAAAATCATCACCAAATTCCCCAAACTGCGTATTACCACCCCAACCCCAGATAGACCCATCTGATTTTTTATACATACATACATGACCCGCAGTGTCATATCCATTGTCTCCATAACTAAATATCTCCACACCCGACTCCACAATTAGAGTCGGAGTTGGTACATACTGCCACTCAGAAGGAGTTTTCGGGTGAATGGTGTCCCCATCTTCGTCTATACCCGTAGGACCGGTCGTTTCTGACGTAAGCCCAAGTTGGTGGAAATTGTTATGGCCGAATCCCCACAGACTACCGTCCGATTTTGTAAAAAATACCGTAGGATGCAAGGTCGAGTAGTTTGCGTGGAAGGAGCCACACCATACCTTAGTCACACCAGAATCTACAACCTTGTGTGGGGTATCACTGTAATTGTATTTCGTAAGTCCAGGTTGTGGATCAATAGTATAATGCGTAGTCATGTACCACAAACTACCATCTTGCTTGACAAACCAAATCGAAATGTTTGTTCTAATTGCATAAATAACCCCCGAGTCCACTATTTTGGTGGGAGTTTTAATATGTCTCGCTGCTTTTGGTAAACTGGTGAAGTTATTATTAGCAGGCATGGAATTGTTATGGCCAAGTTGCGCGAGTTCGTTGCTTCCAAATACCCACAAACTACCATCGGATTTAATCAATAAAGTTCCTCCGTTGTCTGGACCGGCGTCGAAATAAGTCACGTCATTTGTTATATATGCCCAGGTTCCCTGATCGTTGTCGATGTCTTCGGTATGACCCAACCCCAACTGATACTCATCATTTGGACCCATGCCATACAAATTCCCTTGTGGATCTATCAGGCCCATTTTAAGACCTCCGCACCCAGAGTAGCTGTTACCCCCCGCACAATAACCGATCTGACGAGGTATTCCGTTGATATTGGAACAGTTAGATGGTGTCTTATTGGGGTCGGCCGACTTGGTTGCCGCCGGAACACCCAACACAGTTGCATATGGATCTTCAATACTCCATGCCCACAACTCATCACCCCCATAGACAACTGCCATGTGTTGTGACAAGGAACTAATTGGTGGAGGTGAAATTAAGTTTGATACAGGAGTTGGTGTCGGAGATGGAGTTGGAGATGGTGTTGGTGTAGTGACTGGGGTACAATCGGTGAAAATCCCTGGTGGAGATGGATGATACCAGTTGGCTTGCCACGGAAATAATTCAGTTCCTGGTTTGGCAACCTTGTCGGGGCTCACATTACCTCGTCGAATGTTGTTTTCGTTGGATGAACCACCTGTCTTGTCTTTCATTCTCCACGATCCATGCTCGTACCAAACGTTGGTCCAGATCAGACCGAGACCTGGCCAATTGCCATCTTGGTTCGCTATGAGCTGGAAAATTGGTCTACCGTTAAAATATGGGCATAGACTTGTATATGTGCCCCGGGACCATTCGTTAGTACCTTGGCCATAAGAAGGCTTCGAGAGTATGAAGCAAAATTCACCGGCGTGACACGGTACCGGGGTTGGTGTAGGTGTTGGTGTTGGAGTTGGTGTCGGAGTTGGTGTCGGAGTTGGGATGAATTTCTCAACAAATGGAGTAATTTCAACGGGAGATTTTTCATTCCGACTTGGCCAAGTCCACCCCCGGTTGTCGTCCCATTCACCATCACCATTATAATCTGCTGGCTCAACTTCCCATTCACCATCGTGAGGCAAATGACCCTTGTTGTTACCCATTCCCCAAACCGAACCATTCTCCTTTTGGAAAATCGTCCGATGGTCACTACACGAAACATCAACCACCCCCGCACTTACTATTTTTGTAGGAGTCAGTCTCTCTTCCGTTGTTCCATCACCAATCACACCAAAACTCGTATTTTGTCCCATTCCCCACAAAGAACCACCCTGCTTGACATACATTATTGTATTATTCGAAGTTGCCGCGGCAAGGACACCGGAATTAACCAATTTGGTTGGATTCACTTGATCTTCCTTATTTCCCAATCCAAATTGACCACCACCAACTCTTGTCCCGTCATCGTGAGTCACGCCATTTGCACCCATTCCCCAAAGTGAACCATCAGACTTAATATACACACTATATTGAGGACCTGCTTGCGTACCTGAGTGGGCGTATGTCGTTCCCGATGGGCCTGCATATACCTTTTGCACATCGTCATCAACCCAAAACGGTGCATTGTTTGCAGTCTTTGATATGGTGGTAGTTCCGTCACCAAGTTGACCAAATTGATTGCACCCCATTGCCCATAAAGAACCATCGGATTTAATGAATAAACTATGCTTTCCACCAGCAGATATATCCACTACACCCGAATCAATAATCTTAACTGGTGTCGATTGTTGGATATTATTACCTAGACCTAGTTGACCCCAATCGTTTGCACCCATTGCCCAAAGACTTCCATCCTCTTTTATAAACAACACGTGAAACTGAGGGTCTGCCACAACATTATTACCAATATGTTCGGGTATTGTTCCACCCGTTGCAACCTTGGTTACTCCTCCGTCAACTACCTTTACCCAGTCATCAGTCGAACGGGGGTTTGGACCATCCCAATTAGAGTTGGTGTATGCTATGTTGGGGAAATCACTTCCATAATCTTCAATCGTACCGATGCCGAAATGATCGCACCAATTGACTCCTGTAGCCCACAAACTACCATCACTCTTTATCATAAAACTACTGGAATAGAAGTTAGTTTGACCTCCAGCGACGAATTTAACACCGGACTCAAAAAGTTTCATAGGCATGATGCAATTGCCTTGATAGTGGTCATATCTTTTATCATAAAACCTATGCTCACGCAGACCCGTACCAAGTGTACTATAATTGTCCTTGTCCTCGTATCCGGTTGCCCACAAACTTCCCTCTGGTCTCAGAAAAATATCATGCAACGGAGTAGACACCAAATTAAAAGGTGCGACATCTACATCGGGACCAAGACCCGGATTCCCCCCCGACCAAACACCACCGTTTGGTTCAGAATCACCATTTTTAATTTCCGTGTCAAAGTTTGGTGGAAATCCATCAGTAAGTGACCAGTCAGTTCCGTTCCAAGTTATCCACCAACCATTTTCATTTCTGTATGTTGGTTTGTTGTTGTAAAATTTTGTGGTCATATCATAACCACCATTACCATTGGTGTTGGGATCTGTTAAATTGCTTATATCAAACGATTCTGGGTATGGACACGCAATTCTTCCGTTATCCGCATCAAGGTCTCCGGTCTTGGCATTGGTGACTTCATATGGAAGTCCACTTTCAACGGATTTCATCAAATAACCATGACCACATGCAAGATCCGTGAATGTTGCTCCGAGACTTGCCTGAAATGGGGTTGATGAATTTGCGCCGTCAGCTGATTGCCTAATTACAAATGCAATGTTCACCTTCTCACTCAACGATGAAATCAGTGTCGTTTGGCAGTTCGCCTCTGGATACGAAATCCATGCTAATGAATCTTTTTTTGTTATACTCATAATAGTTGATCGTTAATTATTGCTCATGTACAGTTAAATACATAGTCTGAGAACTGGAGTCCCATTCACCTTGACCCAATGGAGGTGCATCGGAAAATGTTATGCTGGATGCGAATGTGTAGGCCGGGTTTTCCGTATAAAACCGATGCCAAGAAGTTGTTGTCTGAAGCCATCTGCGGTGATATGCAGAATAAAACATTGCAAGGGTCTGTCCACTGGGGTTGTAAGACCCATCGTCAATATAGTAAACTTCTCTGTCATGGAAAATATGATGTCCCTGTTGCACATCAAGCGGTGACATTATCAAATCTGCCCTTGCCCAAATCATTCCATTGTGGCCACTCAATGAACTATGCGTTTTATACCTCTTTGCTCCTTTTATCACATGAGGTTGTCCATTTTCAAATCCTGGAGTCGGTCTAATCTCAAACCCATGTACACGACCCTGGTACCCTCCCAACCCACAGGGAGAATCGACCCCATAGGTGTTGGGGTCATCACCCCACATTGCTTCACCCGTATTTCGCCACCACGCCAAGTCGGGAGTATCTTTTTGCGAACCAAGTCCACCATCAGGATTGTAAAGATAATCTTGGATCGTACAACCACCCATCGCCCACTCTGCACCGGCCGGTGTAGTTGAGGCCTCACCACCATCCCAACTGACATTGGCGCGGCCGAGTTTCCAGACCATATCACCAGTATCATACCATATAAAGGTATGTGGTGTAACTGAAGTATGTATGTACCAAGGCTTTCCGTTGTGCAGCCCCTGGCCCTCTGTATAATGCCCCACAAAGTAGTAAGGTAATAAATGTTGACGCACCCACAACCCCCCTGCTGACCATATAGTCTGTGGGTCTGCATTCCCCTCTTGCAATTGTACCTGAAAAACCTCTTGCCAATTAAACGTAACGGAATCTACGTCATTGAAATTTATACTCTGCGAAGGCATTTCATAAACCTCATGTCGTAATAGTCAATATACCATTGTTGAATGAAAAGGTTGCACCCACAACACCCTGTGGGCCCGCAGGACCCGGTACACCTTGTGGACCCGGAGGACCTTCTGGACCCTCAGGACCTGTAACTGAATTGCCTTGAGGGCCCGGAGGACCTTCTGGGCCCACAGGACCTGGGACCGTGCTATCAGCACCCGCAGGACCCGCAGGACCTGGGACCGTGCTATCAGCACCCGCTGGGCCCGCAGGACCCGCAGGACCTGGGACCGTGCTATCAGCACCCGCTGGGCCCGCAGGACCAATCGGGCCCTCGGGACCCTCAGGACCTTCAAGACCTTGAATACCTTGTGGACCCGGATTTCCCACATCACCCTGTGGACCCGGTTCACCTTGTGGGCCCGGTGCACCATTAGTTCCGGGTAGACCAGGATCTCCATTTACCCCATCTGCACCCGCAGGACCGGGAGGACCCGCAGGACCTATGGGACCAGTAGGACCTTCTAATCCCTTTTCCTTTAATATTCCGAATGTTATCCGAGAAGTCTGACCCGTAGATCCCGCATCTGGACCCGACGTCTCATCAACATCAACAAAAATAAATTCGTCCTCATCAGACAAATCCGTCTTTTGCGTCAAATCTGTTATTTTTCTTTTTTCCATAGCACTTATATAAATATATAAGTCTGGGAAAATAAAAACTATTTATAAAAACAAAAAAAAACAAATTATCTGCTTGGAATATAATTCACAACATAAGTCTTTATAGAACTTGCTTTAAAAACATCATTTATCATTTCCAAAATAATATTCCACGAACCTCCAGCAAGACCACACGAAATTCCATACGGCAACCCAAGAACTTGTGGTTCTGCATGAGTGCTGATTATATCATCGTGCATATTTTTCAATGCTTGCCAAAAATATTCATAGTGAACTTGCCTTGTATGCGTTCCTATATTTGCTTGAGTATATAGATTGTAAATAGTTCCATTGTTATTCGGAAGAAAGTCACCCGTAACAGTTGCCTTTGAAAATTTGCCGAGTGGGTGAATGAACTGACCATCTTCGTCATATTCATTATTATAAAACTCATAATCTGCTTCGTATGCTTGAGGGTAACGTTCCGCAATTTGCTTTGCGATTCCAGCACCCATGATATTACGAACATTACATGAATGTGCAATTGTGGTTATTCCATTAGGAAAGTCCAACAAGTTTCCGTATAAAAGTTCAACCGAATCACTCATCCGTATCGGTGTTCAAAATCGTGGATTCCAATTTAGTAAACATTCTATCATGTGCGTCACGAATTAGCCCGAGTTCACTTGCAGTATACCCAACCTCGGACCGCATCCAATTCAAACTATAACTTGGATTCGGATTAAACATATCAAACACACATGGAATTTCATCTATGCCAAACCAAAGACAACAAGTAAATCTCAACAAACCACCATTGATTCGCAATCCCTTTTCATGTACAACAAGTGGGTGCTTTCTATCATATCCGTTTGCACCGACACTTTCTATAAGACTTTCAAAGTTAGTCCGAACAGATTGGTCATACTCCGATTGTACAGTTCCATCACCAAACTCACTTGCTTGGTGAGTTCTGAGTTTTCTGAACAAGTCCCAACCATAGTCGTTCTCACCAAAATGATTTTCAATGGCAAGATAACGAGGAATCAAGTCCCATCGTTTGAATAGCACTTTCTTATTCAAATGTTTATACTTGGAACTCTTGGGTATCATATTATTCTCACGAATAATGTCCAGCGTTTTTATTGTATGTTTTCTTGTATGTGCCATGTATATAACTATTACTCTTTATAGTGATACGACTCGTCCACAAAATTTAGTGCCTTGGCAACATTTGGATCAAGAACTCTGCTGATATTTATATCATCAATGCTTACGAATGTTTGGCCCGGCCGGCCTGACATCTCACAAGTCCGGTCCGACCAAGTTTCCACAAGATTTCTAAGTTCTTCCAATCTAGTGTTTAACTCCGTTTCAACCTCTTGTGTTGGTGATGCGAGAATCCAATCAACATCAAACTCAAGAGTCAAACGTCCACCATACGGTCTACGATTCATTTTTACAATGCTAACTCTGCATTCCATTTTGCCATTGGGATGCTCTTTGTTATTGTAACCCCAATGTATAACATTTATACGTCTATTAATGTGATAACAAATTGTATCAAGAATAACATACCACCCATCATCAACGGGCAACCCGGTAGGATACTTTTTCTTAGGCAAAATTTCTGCGTAAGATTCAAACAACTTATTTTCCAATGATTTGTTCATTTCGTTTCAAATAAAAATTCGTAAATTGAGGTTGCGATGAAATATCCGAATGCCCCAAGTGCAATGCCACCCATTATTTTGCTATCGGAGTTTGCGTGAAGAAATCCGAATCCATAGCAAGCAAATCCTAGCAACCAATATTTCATTTACAGGAAACACAACTCCACTCAAGTGGAGCATCGTCTTTTAAGTCACATGCAATTTCAATGTTGCTGATGTGATGCCATGCTTCGTCTGCGAATCCTGTTGTCTTTTTGAATTCATCATCAAGATAGTTCTTTTGAATGAAATTCGCAATTACTGCGATATCTTCTTGGATACATTCTAGTCTATGTAGATATTCTGTTTCTTTTTTCATAATTACCAAGGTAAATCTTCGTCACCAAAACTATTGTTGCGAATTACAACTTGTGCGTAACGACAAGCATTCGTCTGAAGTTGGCAATCTCGTTTGTGTTCCTTCTTTTCTTCATCGGAAGCATCTTCGTCTATTCCAATGCCATTTTCATAGAAGTCTGCAAGTTCACCTATAAGTTCAAATGCCCGCTTGCGTCCTGCTTCAAATCCTTTGTTGTATCCACGGTCATAGTGAACATGGTCTGATATTTCGTCTCCGTTCATATTAGTCAGTCATCCACACACCGACATCACGTCCTGTTGTTTCTTTTAATTGTTGTTCCGTTTCCTCAATGATTGCATCCCAATCGTATTGTGTTCCACCGAATTCATCGGTGTAAGAACTTAGTTTAATTGTTACTTCTTCAGTTTCTATTTCACTCATAATATCTTTCCATCCTTTACTAATGCCTCAAACGTATTAAATGCTCTTTCGTGTCTAACTTTGGATAATTCAATTACACCGATAAGCATATTCATCAACTCATCCTCGGTTGGTGGTTTGGGTGAATCTCCAACCTTATATAAAATTGCCTCAAGTTCCTCTTGAATTGAAGCACAATCTCCTAATTGTTCCTCAAGTTTAAATCTATCCATTTTTCTTTTCTCTTTCTACAAGTTCCTTAAAATCATCCTCATTATCTACTATTGTATTCAAAGTATCCGCAACAAACTCATTAAAACTTTGATTTCGTTCATGTGCAAGTTGCATATACTTGAAAAGTTCATCATCATCAAAATCAAGTTCCACCGTTTCGTACTTTACCTTCTTGAGTCTGAACCCACCATCCTTGGTTTCTTCCCACTTAACGTCATCTCCGGTTTTCCACCCAAGATTTCCCACAAGTTCGGATGGAAGTTCAATGAACAATTCATCTTGTTCGTTTTTCTGTACGTGTACCTTGTAAATCTCAGAGGTCATTTTAAGAAAACAACTCACACCCTCCGTCAAAACCTCCGTCTGACGGAGCAATACCTTTTATATTGCATAGCATTACCAAGGTTGGCAGATACGATTTCCGTCTGAATCCACATGACCTCCACTCTCAACCCAATCAAGGGTGAACTCAACGGCATTTGCCTGGTCACCTAAAACTTGATACTCGGTAGAGCCCTTTTCGTGGTTTGCTTGCATGGATTTATATGTATCCAATACTTCAACCATAAGATCATGAGTCTGTTCACGTACTATCGTCTTACCACACTGATATGCTTCTTGTGTTTCTTGTGCGCTCATCTAACTATATATATATGCGTGGCTGGGAAATGACTCAAAAATCGTGTTGACTTTTTATTATTCATCTGCGTTCGCATCAACAATCTCACTGAGGGCAGTTCTTAATGCCAGAGTTTGGGCATCCAAGATTTCAAGTTCTGCTTTATCGGCATTTAATATATCATCACTACCCACTGCATCTGCATCTTTAAGTGCTTCAACTAATCGGTCATCACTTGCCTGCCTATATCTGTCCACGATTTCTCTTAGTCTTTCGGTTGTCATATTCATATTTTTGCTTTGAATTAATTTCATAATATAATATAATGTCAAATATTACGCATTAGGTCAACTCATTTTTTAATGTATCAAAACAAAATTGTGGCAATGAATCCCAAAGTCTTACACACCTTCAATTCGGGCAAGGTTGCGAACTTGAAAAAACGTTGACAAAAATTCCTCGCAAGCACGTTCTCGCGGAGGCCTCTATATTTGGATAAAAAATATTTCATAGGAATTAAATAGTTGTGTATTTTTCCAAACTGCCACCAAAATTAACTTTACTCGTAATCCCTGAATGCAATCGCATATGGGAAACGTGGAACTCCATCGGGAGTCAACTCAAAGAATTTAATGGTTGCTTGCTTCCCAATATAGTAATCCTTGTTCTCAAGGATTTCCGCAAGATATTCATGCGTTCCCTTGATGTTACTATTGAAAGTCTGTCCAGTCTTTTCATCCTTGCAAGTAAGATTCTTTGCAGTTCCTGCACGATTTCCATCACCTTCTTGAATGTCAATAACAAGATATTCGGCATCGGTGAAATCCTTGCGTTTAAGAAGCAACTTGCTTCGTTTGTTTTCGTAAGGACCATTCACACGAACAATCTGACCTTCGTAACCAAACTCCATGTAGGTGTCGTAGTATTCATCAAGTTCTTCCATGCTATCAACGATACCAGTTTTAACGATGACACACGACTTCAATTCAGGAAAATCACATCCAATAAAACGAGGATGAAAATCATCGGATTCGCCGAGACCTCCAACCCTCGGTACATCGTAAATCCAATACTCAATTTTAGACTTTGCTTCTTCAAGAGCAACTGCAAACTTTTCCTCTTTCTTTGCAAAAGTTGCATCGGTGTCTTTTTCACTACGAACCGGTTTCATCTTGCGAACAAGTGAAATGATTTTATTAAAGTCGTTCTTGTAATCGTGATTGTAAAGTTCTCCGTCAAGAACTGCATTTGGGTTTTCCGCAAAGAAAGGTTGCAGTTCCTCAAGCACATGAACAACCGTGTCAATGGGTTTGCCTTGTCGTGACTTGGCAACGAGTTCACCATCTTCCATATAAACGATACAACGAACTCCATCCAACTTGGGTTGCGTATACAACGGAAACTCAAGTCCGTCTACTCTATCTTCAAACTTCTGAGCAAGCATTGGTTTGTAAAGGGTAATCTTGTGGACATCCTCAATATTCTCAACATATCCTTTGTCACATTGCTTAGTCCACTTTGCCTTTGCTTCCAAAACTGCTTGTTCTTCGGGAGTAGTTTCGTTGCTACGTCCTTCGTTCTTAGTGGTGGTGAGTGTGGGTTTGTTTACGACAATCTTTCCGTCTACTTGTCCTTGTTCAGACCAATATGAATTGTCTTTTACCTTGATCGTCCATTGACGAATCTTACCCGTGGTTTCTAGTTTATATAATGTATTTAATTGCATCTTTATTTTTTTTCTTTCGTATCTTAAAATTGCTAGTTCCTACCTTGTCAAAATGAACTTGATATCCGTCATGCCAAATAGTGAGTTGGTCACCTTGCTTGAGTTCAACCGTAAGGTTTCGTAGAACCTTATGTAAATTATTTGCTATCTTCCGTGACATTTATATTTTCTTCTTCCCAAAATCTGCATGGGAGATATCCCAAGTCAGATTGTTTCCATTTGTCAATCACCTCACGTGGGTATCCATTTTCAACCAACCACTCGGTGAGATCTTCATTTTCAACAATTTTTGGCAGTGGTTTTGGAAAACCATACCTCCACCCTTCATCGGGGTCAACCATTGTTACTGTATCACTCATATGTTATAAATCCAAATTTGGCATCTTCCGTGTGATTCAAAACTCCCCACAAAGAAAGTCTGCCCACGTTAAATAAAAAAGTTTCGGATTCTTTCAGCATTTCAACAGAAACCGATTGCTCTCTGTCCAACCTCAAGTTGGGATACTCATAAGCACTTGCAACCGTATCATTCTGCTGGCGTACTTTGGCCAAATCCATTTCATACACCACAAGTTCACCACGAACTCGGTGTGCGTTTGTAACAATCCAACGCAAACAAGCATTCTTTTCACCATAAATTGGAGATCTCGCACGTTTACGTTTCCCAACAAAAGTTGCTTTGTAAAGTTTATCAGACATTTGCCATTTTGTTTAACTTAGCAATTGTATTGGAATCAAAGCACTGAGCATCAAAAGAGTAAAATGCGTTCTTTTGACGTTCGTGTTGTCCGATTGAATTGAAAACAAATTCATTGGGATTGTCGGACTCACTCATACGAAAACCGATTCCGGCGGAACTGATGCTATATCGTTCAACTACCGCAGTTTCACCATTTTCAATCTTGTCCAAATCAATTTCAAGAAGAACCAAATCTTCAACCACACGGTGACCTTCACGAACTACGTAATTGGCAGCTGCTTGCTTGCTCTTAAAAACGGGGGAAGTGATGTTTCTCCGCGTTCCCCAAAATTGGACTACATATGCCTTGCGAGTTTCTACTAATTCAAATGTCATTTTTTTCTCTTTCTCTTTTCTCACTCTCAATACGTATACTTTACCAAATTTCTTATAAAAAGTCAAGCATTATTTTGCTATCCCACGTGATGCGGGCCCGAGTGCATGGTTACTGCTTCGGTTTTCTCCACAACAAACTTTCCGTCCGAAACTTCACCGACTTCAACTTCTCGGTGATAAACATCTTTACGAGCATAAAACAAATCGTATGCTTCTCCAACATCCGAGAACACTTCCGACAAAACCAAGGTGTCTCTATCCGGACTTGCCGAGTGGGGAAGGTGACATTCAAAACCCAAAACTCTATATCTAACGTTGCTCATTAAACGTTCTCCCATGCGTTGTCGTTACCAAGTTCAACACCAAGGTCATGTTGCAACCTACTGATGTAATTCTTAATTGCCTTGATGCGTTCGTTCGTATCTTCTTCCGTGAGATTATACACATTGTTCTTCAACGCAGGAAGAGTTTCGTTACGCATCGTTTCAATGCTTTCATAGATATTGTAGGCATTTTCACTTGCCTCAGTTCCGTCATAGTTGGTTAGTTTCATAAATTTCTCTCTATTTCTATTATTCTCAATCAATCAATCTACAAGTAGATCTTAACAAATTTCTTATAAAAAGTCAAGGATTATTTTCACGAATTTCAATCAAATCTTTGATGTGTTCCGCAATCATTAAGTCCTTCATTCCTCGTCCACCATCTCCGTTTTCAATTTCGTCAAGAATGTCGTAAAGTCGTTCGGTGGAATAATATTTTAGTTTTGCTATTTCCATTACTTTATTGTTTTGTATTTACGTTGACCACCATAAAAGTATTCGGTTTGGATGGTGGTGAAATTCATGTCATCGGCAATTCTCAATGCAAGTGCTTCTGCGTCTTTGCGAGTATAACCAAACAAAGCATTATTATTTGCGTCATACACCATTTCCTTGTTTTCATTCTCCAACACCCAAGTTGAGTGACCGGTGTGACTATAATGTTTAATTGTAATATTCATTTTCTCTTTTCTCACTCTCAATACAAGTACTTTACCACAATTATTATAAAAAGTCAAGGGTAAATTTCAATAACCGTGACAATATTTGCGTTTCTCAAGAAAGACAAGATCATCCTGTTGATTCTGAAGTTTGTTGATAAGGTCAAGGTTGACTGCAACAATTCCACGATGAAGGTCAGCAAGTGCATATTGACCCTTACCAACTACCCGTGCAAGTTCCGTTGCCGACTCACTTACAATCTCCGTGAGTTCTTCAATTGCGTCCTTGATTTCAGTCAAGGGCATCTTTTTAATTGCTTCTTCTGTAGATAGTAAATTCATATTATTCTTGGTTAGACTATAAAATGTGATGCTTGATAAAAGGACAGATAAACGAGATCGGGTGCAGTAGCATCATGTTCCACTTTTTCATATACCCCGACTTCACCATGTCGTGCGTTGGGAATAACTTTTGATAGCAAATACTTACCACGACATTTTGGAATCTTAACGGATTTTGGAAATACATTCATGTTATGCGGGGACAACTTCATACGCATCTGCGGTATGGTCATCAATAGGTTTTGTGTAATAACCCCCAACCAAATGATTGGGAAGTTCATGCCAATTGAACCCATTCACCTCGGCATGATTCACGATTTCCAACAAAGTTCCCTTGAGAACAAACTCACTTGGTTCGGCATTTAATCCCTCACCAACCCACTTTAACAATTCAAATGTTTTCATATTTCTCTCTTTCTGTTAATAAAAATCTTACAAGATTGCTTCACCATAATTCTTGGTGGCAACGTTCTTTGCTACCTCAAGGGAACTGAAAAGAAATCCGGCAAAAGTTCCGAGACTCGTTCCCACTTCGTACATATCAACAACCTCGGCCTCAATGCCTTGATTCATTAGAACGTTGTACCTATCGGCAGTAGCACCCTCGGATTCGTAAATCTCCGAATGGTTGACGGCATCGTCTCCGGTGCCAGTAGTGTAATTAACTTGGTTGACTTTTCTTATGTTTCTCATTTTCTCTCTAATTTTTTAGTAATCCTTAACTCACTCTCAATACAAGTACTTTACCAAAATTCTTATAAAAAGTCAAGCATTATTTTCACAAATCGCAAGTTTCAACATACTCGTATTTTCTCCGTTCTCATCCCTATGGAAAGGGTCATCCAACCATTCGTCAATCACTTCGCACATATAATTCAAATTTTTTTGTGTGAATCCTGTTCCGTGAAGTTGCCAACGATTCGGACGAAATGCAGTTCCACCATAATAACCAGGTTTGGGTCCCAAGTTCTCAATAGTATAACCACGATAAGTGTACTTGCCCTTGGCAATCTTAATAGGTTTCTCTTTTTGATTTTCGTATTTCATTATATGTTATTCAAAATCCAATTAACGACGTCATAGTTGGTGCGATAGGTTTCTGCACTATTGTGACGCAATGCAAGAACTCCATCGGAATTCCGAACCTCAAGGATGGTGGTTGACCGACAAGTTCCCGAAACCGCAACACGACCATAAACTCGGCAACTCTCATGGAAACCACCTCTTACACGTGCAACATGACCATCAATAAACTCGTTAATGTACTTGGCAAGGGTCTTTAGACGAGGACACCTAACCGACTTGTTTCGTTCCCACTTTTGGGAATACGCAGTTTCCAAATTTTGAATAACTACTTCTCTATTATCAATCATCGTTACATTATAACATTAACATGATTGTTATAAAAAGTCAAGGTTTATTTTGCTCTAATACGCATATTTGTTGAATTTTTTTCCACGAAAATCCCACTTGTCACTCTCTGGTCGGGAGACCATTCTATATAGAGGATTCCAATTCATCTTGGAGTCGGGACGATGAAATGTATCAATCATCATATCCATGTCATCGTATGTAAGACCCAATCGGCAAACCAGGGTCTCCCAACACCAATGATCAAATGTAAACTGAAGTGAGGTTTGAAAAAGTCTCTTGGGGAAAAATACCATAGTGTCAACTATTAGAGGATACGTATATCCACACTCAAACTTGCCAAGTTTCTTAGTTTTGTCATTTCTATAATACTCATGAAACCAAACCCACGCACACGGGAACATCAAATTAGTCCACCTTGGATCAAACGCATCAAACAACGCATCTTTCAAGAACAAATCCAACCTCAATACAAAGATAAAATCATAATCGGTATTATCAACGTCAATCCTTCGTATTGCCATTTTTATGTTTCTATTAAACCCAGTTGCCTTTGGTCCAAAATACTCACGGATTAAATTAAAATCTTCTTTGTACCACCCAAGCAAATCTTGGCTATACTTCGTTTGATAACTATTCAAACTTATATCAAGGGTAACACCGTGCTTCTGCTCAATGTGCTTGAAGAACCGAATATGGGAATCCGTTGCTTCTTTTTGCCAGTCATAAGATTGTTGAGTCGCCGTTGTTCTTGACGCACGTCCACCATCTCTAAACGACTCCCCTGCTAATATAATTAAACCCCTCATATTCAATAAATATGAGTTGATTTATGTTATGCGATAAAAGCAGTTTTCTCCCCGTTCTCTTCAAGTATTTCCACCGAATTTGCAAATCCTCTGATGACGCAATTGGGTTGTTGTTTCTGCTTGTGGGACTCGGTTGGTACGTTCACCTTGATGTTATTCACGGGAATGCAAGAGTTTTTCCAATGGACGGTCAGTACGTTTCGTCCTTGTTTCCTGCTCTCCGGTTTATTGTAGTGGAAAAAGAATCTTCTTGGTTTCATTGTTTTTATATATTAGCAGATTCGTAGGCAGTATGTCAATTTATAAAAAAAGTACCCCAAACTGAATTAACAGAATGGGGTACTCGGATTTTAAAGACCCCAAGAAACTAATCTCAGGGCACTTGCTTTATCTCTTACTTTTCGTCATGGTTGAAAAGAGCGAGTACGACAAGCAGAGTAATTAAACCTGCAAGACTTGCTCCAGCACCAACGAAACCATCGACAATGCCCTGAATGTTGGCAATCACATCGAATCCGACTTTATCGCCGAGAACGATTTGACCTGCAACACCTAGACCTACGACAGCCAAGAGTGTTCCCGTCAATCCCTTGACGAATCCATTTACTTTCTCGAATATTGCTTTCATTTTAGTTCCTTCTATTTTGTGTTCAAAACAACCCTCTCGGGCTGCCATCCCCAGTGGGGGATAAAGTTATAATAAACTTATAATAAGTATCGTACATATAAAAAAATAAACTATTATTATAATAAATGTAAGGGGGTGGGGTTTTGGACTTAAAAGTGGGGTTATACCCCATCTTTGACGGAAAAAAGTTCCGTTAGTGTGTACTAGTCAAGTTCACCATTTACATTTAGTATCCTGGTATTACGTGAAACCTTTGGAAAACCAGCATTATTTATGTCTTCCTTGATATCTTCAATGCTTTCGTGTGGAATCTCCTCAACTAGAGCATTCAAATCCTCTTCCACTTGTTCTCCAAGTATAGATTTTGCACCGAATTCACGTCTTGCGTTATTGATTACCGCCCTAAATACTTTTTGAACTGCATGAGAAACATATGAATAATATCCCACGAACTCCCACTTTTCAGGAGTTTTGTGTTCAACCACCAAATTCAAATCGTCTCTTCGTACAATTCTGTAATCACCGATTACGAGTATTTGTTCATCTTTTCTAATTTTCATTAAGTTATATAATATTAATATATAACCATTAGTCAACCCCAAAGTTTTCCATCATATGACCAAGACTTTGGGGGCATATCAAATCGTCTTTCTTTTTGGTCAAATTGGTTGCAGACGGATCGTTGTTCCTTAACCAAATTTGGAAGTTCCGTTCATGTGTTGCCGACCTATGCACGACTTCCGGTTTGGTTGATTGACATGAGGTTGACATAATTCCCACAAGGAGACTCAATATAATGTATTTCATTTGTTTTCCGTTCTTTTTACTGACTTTACAAATCGTTCCCTTAAAATCTTCTTTTTTGCAGAAGTTTGAGGAATCCGATTGTGATACTTGACGTTAAAATTCTTGTACCCTGCTTTTAGTACTCTATGAGCATCATCACCCATATACTTCTTTACAAGTTCCAAATAAATAAAAGCAAACATTCTTCCGTGGCACGTATAGTTCTTTCTGAAATGCACCACATACGACAATCTGTCTGTAATGATGTGAGTCAGTTCATGTATAATGATGGGTGTATTGCAAAAATTCGGTGGAAATGATAACTGGGTACTGCCAAATGCGTATGCCATCTTTTGACGAGTTGATGCGTCTTCTACCTTCAACGCAGTATCTGAAAACAACCTTCCGAACTTTTTTCGAAACCACGTATCATTTACGATTTCCGCAATTTTAAGAATAACGTCAGAAAACTCCATAGAATGGTTGGTCGCAGGTGGGATCAAATTATACTCGGCATCATAAAGTTTTTGCTTTTGGGAATCTCGTTCTCCGTTGTCGTAACGATTCTTGAGCATTTCCCATGTACTGAAGTTTTTGTTCCAGATGCAATTATCATATTTGCCCTTGACGAAGTGCATGGTCACACCCTTGTCGTACTCCACAATTGCCGTTTTGGGAATAGTCACTTTATCCAAGAGCCGAAGTCAGTCCAACTTCCATTGCTTCATCAATAAAATATATGTAATGCATATCATGCTCTCTTGCAAGATCCGTAGCATATTCCAACGCATTTTCCGATCCAGATACTTCATCAACGAGTTGTCCGTTTAAGAAAATCTGAAACCAACCCTCAAAACTATAATTTTTCTGTACCTTAATCATTCTATCACCAAATATACAAAACTTCTTCCAGTGGGAGTCCACCGAGAAAATAAACAAACAAATTAATAGGAATAACTCCAAAGAAGTACATCACACTTAATATGAATACTATGTTTGAAATTGCGGATGGTCGTTTCTTCTTGTTCATAAGTAAAAAAATTGATTCCACGGAAGTTCTCCGATAACACAATAAACAAAGTTAATCATCAACAAAAACCCATACAGAGTCAACCCGATGCCAACGACATCCTTGATAAAATTTAACATAGTCCGTCAATTTTTCGTTTTGCAACATGAACAACTCGGTCACGTCCATACTCTGAATAAGTTCCGAATCCTTTGACGAATGCGTTCCATGCAAGAGGTGAATTGGAATTTTCATCGTACCACACCTCAATGACATGACCTTTGTATTCAACGTTTTCTTCGTTGGAATTGCTAACCTCAAGGTCAACTCCACACTCGGATGCACAATCTTCTATGTGTTGTTCTAAACTCATTGTTCTTAAATTAAGCAGCTGCTTCCAATTCGTCACGCATACGACGTTCAATCGTGTAACGAAGGTTATTTCCGAAACCAGTCCAAGTCCTACTATCGGTTGCGTGACGGAAAAACACGTCATTTGTCAGTCCGTTCTCCAATGCTTCACGCATTGCGGTATTTGCCGATTCAATCCAAGTGGGGTCACCAAGGGCATTCCGACTTGCTTCGGAATAAAGAGCAAGATAAGGGTCATAGTGCTTCCGATAAACAACACGAACGACTAGTCCATGACTACGGAAGATTTCTGCTGATGCCTTTGCATCTTCGTGAAGAACAACCTTGCGGTGCTTCAATGCAGCGTCAAGACCCTCAGGGGTATTCAAATCAAATTCAATATCTCTCATATTTTTAACTTTCTCTTTTCTCATTCTCAATACAAGTACTTTACCATAATTGTTATAAAAAGTCAAGCACCAATTTTACTAAAACCATCTTTTATTCAAAAACCGTATCAGAATGAACATGAACGAATCCACCCTCAGTCAATAAAAACTTGTAATCTTCAAATTCCTTTATATCGTGTTCTGTGGCATCGGATGCCATTGTTGAAAACTCTCTCACGATTTCGTTTCCCTTTCTCACGGTAAACAGATGAACTCCGTAACCACTTCGGCAAACTCTTTTGATGGTAAATGTTTTTTCTCTCATAATTTTAGTATCTTCCTTTCTCACTCTCAATACAAATACTCTTAGTCATTTAGAACAAGCAATCTTAGGTTTCCTGCGTTCTGACGATACAAATATGCTTCTACGTCTCCGTATTCAATTTCATCTGCATTCTCCACAGACGCATTCGTAACTTCACGAATAATCTTGTCGGCATAAAAAGGTGAACCATTGCCAATATCGTTGGTGCTAATCCAATTTGGAAAGTAACCTGGGGGCAAACCGATGGTTGATGCCTCTACAATCATGTGATTGGGGTTTTTAGTGCTTACTTGATGTAAGTCCACGTTGTAGTCAATTCCAGTCATCTTAGGCAGCCTTTGCAAGTTCTCCGTTATAGACGTAAGAGTTTTCCCAATTCCCTACGTCAATTTCAACGTAATGGGAGCAATGGAAATAGTCGGTTTGCACATCGGAATGGTCAAAGTACCTTTCACCCTTCATTTCCGCAACAAGTTCAATAAGAAAGTTTGAAACTTCTCCGGTAAAATCACGATCCACGTAATAGGTGTTGACTTGGAGGTGGGTGGGTTTTTCACTGCGTGTATTCCAAGGGTCAACTTTCCATTCGTTTTCCTTGTAAACTTCCCAATAATTTCCAAGGATGTCCAAGTCACCACTACGCAACCTAACGACAAGTGTGCTATGGTTATCAACTCCAATCGTTCCCTTGACGTTATACTTTGCAAGAACCTTCTTGATTCCTACTGCAAGTTCCTTTTTGTCTTCTTGACTTACGTATGCCATTTTAAGTTGTCCTTTCTATTAGGAGTTGTTGATGGTTTCGGTGAGAACATCTTCCGACATATAAATGACGGGAAGCAACTCACCAGAGTTGACGTCCTCCTCGGCATGGAGTTCCCTGCTTCCATCGGAAAGCAACTCCACGAAGTAGTAGGGTTGAACCCCACCAGTCACCCACGACTGCGTATCAGTCTTGGTGATGACGGCCTCACGACCATCGACGTTAACAATCTCACCCACATTATATTTTGCAACTAGCATATTTCTCTCTTTATTAAAATTTTTAACTTTCTCTTTTCTCACTCTCAATACGTATACTTTACCAAATTTCTTATAAAAAGTCAAGCATTATTTTCGTATTCCGCAACATTTTTTAGTGCCAAAATCTTATCCAATTTGTCCGAGTCGGGGACTTCATTCAACTCCAAAATCCAATCGTTGGTAGTGACCAATGGTTCAAAAGATTCTTCCCAATACACATCTACGAGTCCAAGTGAGTCTGATTCTAAGATATTGAAAATCTTGGTGTAAGAACCATGATACTGATTGTTGTGCGTACCACCTACCGATTTGTGATTTTTAATTAAAAACTTTATGTTTCCTTTTCTCACTCTCAATACGTATACTTTACCAAAATTCTTATAAAAAGTCAAGCTAATACCATGCCTCTATACCGAGATCATTGCACTTCTTTCGTGCCTTATTGTATCGTTCCGAGTAATCCTCCGAATTGTCATCATACACCCTCAGATACGAGGAATAGTGCTTACAAACGACAACACGACACTTGATGCCAAAAGACCGGAAAACCTTTGCGGCCTTCTTTGCTTCAATTACTTCCCAAGGAATCATTACTTGCTGAACAACTTGATGGTCTTGTTCAAACTCTTTAATTCATTCAATAGAAACTCAGCACCATCGTAATTTCCGATTGCTCGCAGTTCCTTGATGTCGGAACGAACTTCCTTTGCACGTGCTATCTTTTCCGCAAGTATCTCACTCTTTGTAACATTTTCACTCATTATTTTTTTCTCTTTTAGGGTTAACTAACTCTCAATTACAATAGTAATTTACCATGATTCTTATAAAAAGTCAAGGTAAATCGTAAAGTATTTTAGTCTCGTTTTATACCACCCTTGCCGATTTCAAACCCTGCATTCACAATTGCAGTAGTAATTTCCTTGTCGGTAAGTGTCTTGTTCTTCAATTCGGTAATAAACGCAAGTTGCTTGTTCACGTCAAGCTTTACGGTATCCACCTTTTTTGTCTTTGCAAGATGTCGTTTGATTCCAATCGCACATGACGGACAAACCAACCCTCGTACATTTACAGTAATTGTTCCTGCAAATAGGATTGACGGAATCATCAACAACATTAATGCCAACTTAAACCACCTCATAAATATAAATATTATGTTCCCCAAAAATAACGTCAACCAAGTTCTTGTATCGGTTTCAAATAATCAAGAAGATACCTTGGTCTGCCATTGGGGTCAACAAGTTGAGTTTCCTGTGTATTAATACCGCAATGGTCGTAAATGGTTGCGATGACCTCATGGACGTGAACGGGTCTTTCTATTGGTTCTCCTGCCAAGTGGTCGGTCACACCGATGACTTGTCCCATTTTCAAACCCCCACCAATGACAAGAGCACTCTGCACTTGTGGCCAATGGTCACGTCCTGCCTTATCGTTGACCACGGGGGTTCTGCCAAACTCACCCCATGCAACAACCAACACGTCCTTATCCAACCCCCTCTCATACAAATCCGTAATCAATGCTGACAACGACATATCAAATGGTGGTAGAATTGACCTCATCCGTGGATAGTTGTTATCGTGTGAATCAAACCCAAGATAACCTCCCCAATTCAATGATACGTAACGGGCACCTGCCTCAACCAATCTGCGAGCAAGCATAAGTCTTTCCGTTTGACCTCTCCATTGCGTGGGGATTCCGTCAACGTATTTTGCCCTTGAACTCTCGGGTTCTTTGGTCAAATCCATTGCTTCCGCAACTTTTCCTGACAGAACCATGTTAACTGCTTCTTGCGTATATTGGTCGGCAACTTCCATGTTCTTGGAATTGTCAATCGTTCGTCTAACCTTGTCAATCATCCCAAGGAGTCCGATTCGGTCATGTAGTCGTTCCTCTGGAATGGTTGCCTCAAAACTCTTTGGACTTACCTTTGGGTCAAATGGTGCATAACGAGGACCCAACCATCCGTCTTGAACTTCCTCTTGTGAACCTCCAACCTTGTCCCACACGTATGCCGGCATACCATCCCTTCCACCGAGTAACTTGCTAATCACACCTCCGATGGACGGAGCTCCCCCAATTGAACGCATTGCCGGTTTCGGAAGTCCAAGTCCAGGATAACCCAACTGAGTTGTATCGTAGTTATGCTTGTTGACGTTCCCAATTACACTTCTGATAATCGTAAACTTGTCCGTGAGTTTCGCAAGGTTGGGAAGCAATTCGCAAATGTGTGTTCCCGGAACCTTCGTTCGGATTGGACTGAACTCACCTCTAAGTTCCAAACTTGAATCCGGTTTCATGTCAAAGGTGTCCATTTGTGGTGGACCACCTTCAAGGTGAAGATTTATAACTGCCTTGTATGAAGGTTTGGGATTATCTTGAGATGCTTGCAGTCGGAGCATATCGGGCAAACCCACTCCACCGAAACCAAGACCCATTGCACCAACTTTAAGAAAGTTTCTACGAGAAATTCCATCACAGAACCCGCCAATGGCGTCTCCTTGTATTGTAAACATTATCTATATCAAATTCTACACCAATAGTTTGTTAAGTACCTTACCATCATGTGCAACCTTAAATGGTCTGCCAGTGGGTGATGTGTGAATCTCCTCCAACTTCAATCCAAGAGCATATGCAATTGTAGCATTAAGGTCTTCCACCGAAGCACCTTCTTCCTCTACGTAGTGTGCTCGTTTGTCACTTACTCCATATACTGAACCACCCTTGATTCCTCCACCGGCAAGCAACGCACTGAATGCAGATGGGTGGTGGTCGCGACCAATTCTGCCAGCCTTGACTTCGGGTGTTCTTCCAAACTCACTTGCAACGACAACCATAGTTTCCTTGAGCATACCTCTACGATTGAGATCTTCCAACAATGCACTCAAACCTTGGTCAAGGGTAGCACCTCTGTCTGCCATTCCAGTAAACACTCCGTTGTGCATATCCCAACCACCGAACTGAACCTCAACGAAACGAACTCCCGTTTCAACCAATCTACGTGCAAGCAAACATCCTTGTCCGAAATTGTTGTCTCCGTAGGTATCACGTGTTTCTTGTGTTTCCTTTTTCAAGTCAAATGCCTGAAGGTCTGAACTACTCATCAACTTCACCGCATCGTTATACAAGTCTGTGTAGGCACGAACTTGCTTCTGCGAGTATTCCCCAAGGAACATCTTGTTAAACTCCTTTGCAGTTTTAAGTCGGTCATCATATAATGTTTCGTCCAAGTAACTTGCCGCCCTTGAGTTCTGAATTCCACTTGTCGGATTTCCGAGTGGCAATGGACCATGTTTGCTTTCAAGGAAACCTGCACCAAGTATGTCACTTCCACCATTGATGCGTACGTTCGCAGGAAGTGTCTTGTTTAACTTACCCGACAAACGACTTACCCAACTTCCCAAGGTAGGATGCTTGATAGTACCACGTCGTTGGTACGAGGTATGAAGCAAATAGTTTGCTTGTTGGTGTGCTCCTTGGTTGCTTGTCAAACTACGAATGAGTGATGCGTTGTGCATTTGCCTTGCAGTATTGGGCAACCAATGACCAAGTTGGATTCCATCTGCACTTGTATCAATTGCAGTAGTTTCACCCATGACTTCCTTGTTCTCTGGTTTTGGGTCAAAGGTATCAATATGAGTCATTCCACCTGCCATGTACAAAAAGATAACGTGACGTGCAGTTGGTACTTGATTGGGTATTTCAAGTGCGAGCAAATCCTCTGCTCCCATAATTGCACTTACCCCAAGACAAGTCTTTGCCATGCCCTGTATGAATCCCCTTCTTGATAATTCGTCTGTTAATAAATGTTCCATGTTAATTGTTCCTTACTAATTAAAATCTATCTGATGAAAATGAATTCGTGACTATTCATCAGAATCCATGCGATGTGCTTTGCTCCGTTTGGTTTGTCAATGTACTTCTTGAGAAGTTTCATTTCCTTCGGATTCGGTTTCCGATTGAGAATGCTCATAAAGATGTCCTCAATTTTTCCACTCTCGCGATTCTC
>Ga0310344_10000255_pt1 | contig 44069 bp, 36 predicted proteins | sample HC15DNA20200_MG_FD_203801 | JGI IMG/M metagenome (GOLD analysis project Ga0310344, IMG submission 203801) | Marine microbial communities from station ALOHA, North Pacific Subtropical Gyre - HC15-DNA-20-200_MG | ecosystem: Environmental > Aquatic > Marine > Oceanic | place: Pacific Ocean: North...
CACCTTCTGGTACGGCCTCGAGCCAACCATCACGTTGGAAGAGGAGGATATCAGGGACAACATTGTCGAGCGGCTACTGAGGGACGCACCGCAGAAAGAGCGATTCGACAACGACGCGGAGTTCATCGCAATGATTCATGAGATGATGGATGAGATGACAACTACTGCCTCTTCTTCTTTACTTTCAAACCCTCTTATAAACCAAGCAAGGGAGCTCGTCGGTTTCGGCGAGGCACCGATAAAGGTGACAGAGGAACAGCTCGATCGCCTGAAGTACGTAGTAGTCAGAGACCTGGTAAACAACGGACCACTAGAGACTCTCCTGGCCGACGAGATGCTGGAGGACATTCACTCTATCGGGCTTTCTAGGATCAACATGGACCACAAGGTGTTCCCAATGCTCACTTCAAACATCGCGTTCAAGGACCAGGAGCTTCTGACAAAGTACCTGAGGTCGATGTCCGAGCGAATCGGTAGGCCAGTGTCAGACAGCAAGCCGATAGTTGACGGGGCCCTACTGGATGGGTCAAGGATCAACATCATCTATAGCGACGACGTTTCCATTCAGGGCTCCTCATTCACGATAAGGAAGTTCGCAGAGGAGACCATCTCGATCATCCAGCTGATCAAGTGGAAGACCCTATCTTCCCAAATGGCAGCCTACATCTGGCTCGGCCTAGAGAGCGGCATGTCCATGCTAGTCTCCGGGGAGACTGCGTCAGGCAAGACAACCACCCTAAACGCGGTGCTTCCATTCATCGACCACAACGTGAAGATCTACACCGCGGAGGATACCCCAGAGGTGAAGGTCGCCCACACCATCTGGCAGCGCCTCATTACACGGGACTCTAAGAACGAGGACTCACGGGTCGAGATGTTCGACCTGCTCAAGGCAGCCCTCAGGTCCAGACCCAGATACATCATAATCGGCGAGATCAGAGGGGTAGAGGGGGCGATTGCATTTCAGGCAATGCAGACCGGACACCCAGTCGTGGGTACATTCCACGCTTCGAACATCGTGAAGCTAATCCAGAGGTTCACCGGAGACCCGATCAACGTTCCCGCCCGGTTCTTCGACAACCTGAACTTCGCGATCTTCCAAGAGGTAGTTGAGGCACCCGGAGGCGGGATAGCCAGGAGGATTACCGGAGTGAGCGAGGTAATAGGGTTCGACAAGACCGCAGACGGCATACTTACCAGGAACATGTTCGAGTGGGACCCAGTTGCAGACGAGGTGTACTTCCGGGGGATGTTCCAGTCAGACATGCTAGAGAACAAGATTGCACCCAGGATGGGTTTCAGAAGCAAGAGGGACATCTACGACGAGCTGCAGAGGAGGACCGAGGCCATCCAGAGGATGGTGGACCGCGACCTCACCCACTACGACGATGTTTTCGACCTTCTCGATATCTACTTCAAGGAGGGCTGGGACAGGTTCGCCTCCGCCCTCGAGACCTGGACAGGGATAAACCACTAAGGCCGTGGTAGCATGGAGGACAAGGCAAGCACCTGGGAAATCGCACTACTTAGGCTAGGGATGCCATTCTCAAGGTACCTTCTGTTTTTCTCGCTTCCAGCAACTATAATCGGCGTAATCGCCGGCATCACCGTTTGGTACACAGTCAGTGACGTAGTCGGTGGATTCGGAGCTATTTTCCTAGTACTGGTATTCCCTATCCTATCCTTCTCAGCCACGATCCTGTACCCAATTGCCCAGGTTTCAGCTGAGGCCATCCAGATAGAGCAGGACATGCACATGTTCATGACTAGGATGGGGATTCTTTCGATGGGCGAGTCCGCCGAGAAGGGGATGTTCGACGTCCTGAAGGAGATGGGCGATTACGGATCACTGGCCGTCGAGATTCAGGCGATAGAGACCCTAGTCACAAAGTGGCATACAAACCTACCAGAGGCCGCCAGAATAGTTGGACGACAGAGCCCATCCGCAATCTGGAGCGACTTCCTAGACAGGATGGCTTTCTCGGTGGAGGTCGGTCAGCCAATAGGTGAGTTCTTCACCAGTGAGAACGAGACCTTCGAGCAGGCTTTCACTACAATATACGACGCCAGGCTCGAGCAGCTCGACACACTTAGGGAGACCTTCGTCTCGCTCACCACTACGGGGCTCCTCCTTCTGGTGGTCGCTGGCTTGCACCTCATCCTCTTCCAGACCGGGGACGAGACCAACAACCCGTTCCAGATTATCTTGAGGGCAAGGTGGGTCCTGTTGGCAGGCCTTCTTTTCGCCTTGCTGCAGCTCGGGGCATGGTACCTCTTCACACTCGTTATTCCCGATGAGGACCTATTCGCAAAGCACGGGTTCAACACCGATCAGGCCATAGACCTGAGAAGGGCCTGGATATTCGCGGCCGTCCTCGGTTCTATTGAGTTCACACTTCTCATGGGACTTTTCGTCTTCCTGGGCACTTCATGGCTTTTCGATAACTGGAACTACATCGGACTTCTGGTGATAGCCGCTTTGGCATCCCCGCTACTAGCCCCAGCAATGCTCACTCTACAGGAGGAGACTAGGGTAAGGAGGAGGGACGAGGCATTCCCGGAGTTCATCCGAGCTTTCGGGGGCACTGCTCAGGCCAGGGCCCAAGAGCCCAGCGCGATGGTCAAGGCACTATCCGGAATCGACTTCGGGGCACTTGACGACTCAATAGCCAACCTCGAGAAGCGTCTCTCCATGAGAATCGACAGCGACTACTCATGGGACTGGTTCGCAGCTGACAACAACTCGATGCTAGTTTCCAGGTTCACAAGAGTGTTCATCGAAGGGTCTTCTTCCACTGGTGAGGCCGGTCTCGTTGGCGACATGGTCTCACAGAGCACCACGACTCTACTGGGGCTAAGGCAGAGGAGAGAGATCTCAGCCAGCGTAATGCGCAGCGTATCATACGGACTTCTGATTGCCATGATAATCGCCCTAAACATCACCACATCAATCATCGCAGGACTAGGGGAGACCATTGCTCAGGTGGCCGCAGGCCTAGTTGACAGCACTGGGGAAGTTGGAACCGCTGCTGGGGGGGTAGACGTTGCCCTACCCGTACTTTCCGATACGGGGGGCGTGGACCAGAACATCAGGTTGTTCCAGTACATGGGATCGTTTCTGGTAGTGATTTCAATCGTGGTCTTGGGCCTCATTACTGCTAGGATTAGGGGAGGGGGAACCACTCTGGTTCTGGGTCAGATGATACAGATGATGTGGGTCGCTGGTTTGGCCAACCTGTTCAGCGCATGGATACTCACTCAGTCCGTAGGCCTTTTCCAAACAGCATAGCGAACGCGCAGAAGGCTTGATGTCGAGGGCCACCGGCCTAAGCCCGTGGCAGCCGACCCCCTTCTTTCGACGATCAGGATCTCTGTGCTAGTGTTGTGCATGGGAATCGCAGCCCGTTCCGACTACGAGACCCTCTCGGTCAGGGACAGCCACTGGATAAAGTGGTCAATCCCAGCGACCCTCCTCCTGCTCGTCGAGGTGTCCTCGAAAAACTCAGGAACTGCAAACTTATGTACGGCTTTGGCTTTGTTAGCCTTATTCTCTTCCTGCTTCGTACGACCTCCTGACCCTCGGAGGTTTTGGGAGTGGGGAGGGGCGGAGACAGTACTATCGATAGTCTACATTGCCGGTATTTCCGGACTAGTCCTGGGTGCCTTGGACAATTCAGATACCAACTTCGTCGACTTGGTACTCGGCGACGAATCTGCAGAAACCACACTCTGGTGGAGCATGGTAGGTGCTCTACTAACTATGACAGTCTTCCTCACAGCATGGAGGCTCGGCATCATCCAAGGGGGAGCAGACGTAAAGGCCCTAATGCTAGTCACTCTAATGCTACCTTCGTGGGCATTCTTGCCGGAGCAAATGTACCAACTAGAGGAGGACTCGGTCTTCAGGATACCTCCTTCAATGGCCATGTTCGTGTGGGCAGGGGCCGCGTTTCTCTTTGCACCCCCGGTGATATTCATCCAGAACCTGACAAAGGGCAACATACTGTCATTTTCAGATTTAAAGATGGCATGGCATGCTACCCGAAAGCCGATTACTGACCTCGGGGAAGGCCCATCTTGGGTCCTTACCGAGGTCCTGGATCAAGAAGACAACATCAGGGTAGTGAATCGGATACTCCCCTCTCAAAAGTCCTCTTCTGGTGAGAACTTTGCATTTGAAAAGCTAGAGGCCATGGGAATCGAAAGTGTCTGGGTTGCCAGCAAGCACCCCTTCCTTGTCTACCTCTTCTTAGCCATCGCACCACTAGTTCTTCTGGGGGACCCTATAGCACCGCTAATCAGATGAAGTCCTCTAGAGTCATCACCGTGACTCTGTCGTTGTTGAATAGCGAATCAACGCTGGACGACATCCACCCCACCCTGTGCTTGGTATAGTCATCAATTCCGTAATGATCCATCACCTCCTCGGTGATCTGGATGTACTTCTCGACATTTCCCTTGGAGACTGTCAAAATCACGTTACCACCACACACAGAGCCATCGCCACCAGAGGTAGAGAATCCCCCAGAACCCCTAGAACCCTTCTTGATGCACTTTCCTGCCAGAGGCACTCTCCGGTAGGACTCTCCACACTTTACGCACCTGACCTTCTGCCTGGTGTATGCCATTAGGTTCCCCCTCATGTCTGGTAGGAAGTGAGACTCTATGACCTGTTTTGCGACTCTCCTGACTCCCACCGGTCTGAGCACTCTTCCTAGTTCCAACTGGCTGTCTAGCTTGTCCTTCATGGTCACCAGGGTCTTGTATGACGAGTTCCTTGGGCCCGCGTCCAGAGGTCCGGAGTCATGCGTCCAACCGTAGCCTCTAATTTCCCCAATCATGCCAAGCCTTCCTTCGACAATGTCTACCAATCCCCTAACTTCCTTGGAGTGTGGCTGCTCCAACGTCGCTTCGAAGAAGCCTCTGCTGTAACCCCACGAGCAATCAACATTGAGCGCCTCTTTGTCTATCTCGCTAGGATTCAGTCTAGTAGTCAGGACCAACGGCGCATCCATCCTCCCTCCTCTGTTTGCAGGTAGGATAGACTGGGTGAAGTTGAGAAGCCCATCCATCAGCATCATTATGCTGTCTTCGTCACCGTCGCAGTTCCTTCTCTTTGCAGCGTGGAAGAGGGGGTGAGCGTACCCAGCGGATGCATCTGTCCAACCAATGATTCGGCATGCTACTCCTCCAGAAGTGTGTGGTGCAAGGCCAATCGCAATGTGACCAACAATGTCCTCGGGGGCCTTCGCCGCGTAGAAGGGCCTCATTCCGTAGAATCTCACTAGCAAATCATCAACGAACTCACAAGTGGATAGAAGATGTTCGGAGGCTAGACTTGAAGGGATGAAGTCCTGAGGCAGCAATTCAAGAATCTGACCATCGTTTTTCAATGACTCACCCCTGACATCGTGTGTGTAACCTAGTTTTACCAGACTCTTCCAAGAGGTGCCAATCTCGGAAGGCCTGAAGTGGGTTACTGGGACGTCACTCATATCGAACCTGGCAGTTCCGTCTCTGAACACTGATACGCCGTGTAAGGCTCTAAGAATGCCCTTCTCCAGGGGTTCAGGAGTCTGATCCTCCGAAAAAAGACCCTTGACGGCCTTGATCTTCTCTGGTAGCCTGTCAAGTCCAAGCTCCCTCCTCTTTACCTCCAAAATCGGCGCAAGCTCGATTGCAGTCCTCTCGCCCTTTCTTCTCCCCCTGCTCTTCCTCGGGGAACTAGAGGTCCTTCCTCCGCATTCTACCGGCTTGCTTGGCTCGGGTCTGTGATGACAATTAAGGTAAGGAGACTGGCGTCCGCAAGACTGGCATACCCTTGGGCCTACAACAACCCTGATGGCACCTCTAGAGGATGCCTCGGAAACTAGCCTCTGGGGCCCACCACTCTCGCCAATTGGGAATATTGCATGCACCCGCGGGCTCATCTCCCTGATGCCAGATTTCTCAGGCCTACCCATTCTAGAGCCAACCCTGCAAGGCACGGCGTCTTCCCACCGAGGTAGCTCTGATGCTCTTCTTGCAACTTGAAGAGATCGCTCAACCTCGTAATCATCTAGTTTAGCCCTCACCCCCATGGTTTCTTCAGACAACTCCTCTGACCCCAGATCTCGTTGGAGGACTTCCCTGTGGGATGAAACCCTAGCAACAATCTCCGAGACTAGATTATTAGCATCGTATCTGATCCTGATTTGGCCCTTAGACCACTCTAGGCCTAGACCATCCAGCAGCCCCTCCCAATTATTGGGCACTACGATGTCTATTCCGTCGTGGAAGTGACTTAGTCCTAGAGTCATTAGTGAAGACTTTACCAACCCATGCCTATTCACCTCTGTCCATCTTGGCCACTCTCCCAAAATGGGGGAGCCCATCCCAAGCTCTTCGCTATTCATCGAGAATGGCCATCCATCCACCACTCCTCCGATTCTTAGATGGGAGCCCTGAAACTCTCCATTTTTGAGTATCGACTCAATCAATCCTGGCAAGAACTGAACTGGTAAATCTGACCACCACAGGTTCCATGGCGGCGGGACAGCAGCTCCAAACTTCTCGGAGATTACACGAACTTGTTCCCAATTCAACCTCAAACCTTTGAGGTAGGAGACCCAGTCCCTTCGTCTCCAGGACCTCTCTAGGGGGTCTTCGCCTCCACGCCTGATAGCTCCGTTGAAGGGAACCCCAAGAGGGAGTCTCTTTCTTGGAATTCCTATAACTTCCGAGAAGGCTTCTACCTTCTCGTGGGAATCTAGTGATTCTGCAACGTCTACGGCCCACCAGTCAATCGAATACGATGATGGAACCAGGGTCTTGTTGTTTTCTAGGAACTCACCATATCCGAGAAGGATCTCTCCCGAATCCCAAATACAATCCAACTTTTCTTTGTTATCCTCCCATTCCTCCTTCGTTTCGATCTCGAGGAAAGTTCCGTCGTTCAGTAGAACTTTAGGCCCGTCAACCTCAATGCATGGAGTAACAGCACAGGCTTTTCCCGGCCCCTCTATCTTCATCTGCGTTCCTACAGAAAGGAATCCGCCCATTGCCTCCATGGTTACCGGGTTAAGTCCTGCAGCAGCGAGCCCCGTGGCCCTGCTCCTGCCGTATCGATGCCTAAACCCCCCAGGCTCTCGCGGTTCCCCGAAGACTGGTCTTCCTGCTATGACGTCTCCCATGTACCTACTTTCCTTGGGGATTACTCTTCTCTTGGATTCGCCTCCCTTCGGATCAGCTCCCTTCTTCTTTTCAGCGAACCTAGAGATAAAATCCCAACCAGGGACATCGAGCCTCTCCGTATGGGTCTGTATCTTTGGTGCCTTGAGACACAGCCCCTCCCCTATCACTAGCATCACCCCGCCGCGCACCCTGGTTCTGTGAGTACCGTTCTCGTTCACAACATTCCTGACTTCCTTGTACCCTGCGCACTCCATCCGCTCCGTCTCTTCTCCATTGATCATTACAGGACAGGCGTTCACGATCAACTCAGTCTCCTCCGGAGGAGGTTTGTACTGGAGATTCATCCGATAAAGCCCAAACTCTTCCTTAACTCTCTCTACTTCGGGAACTGTTGGCAAGTACCTGCCAATACCCATCTCTCTCCGGAGTATATCGCCAATCAGTACACCCAATGCCTGTGCAGTTCCTCCTGCAGCCCTTATAGGACCGCAGAAATCAATGGACAGGAACTCCGAGCCGTCTGAGTTGTTCATAATCCTGACATCCCCGATGCCATCCAACGGGGCAACAAGTACAGCCTCCGTTAGTACAGCAAGGCCAACTCTCAACCCAGAATCAATCGACCTCCTCCTATCTCCAGTCCTAGAGTGCATCTCCTTTGTTACTGAAATTGCAATCATGATTGCAGCAGTCTCCCTATCATGGTTCAGGAGCAGCTCCCTCAACTGGACCTCGATTCCCAAGGGAGGCCTTTCCCGTCTTACTGGGTCGGTGTATAGGTAAGGGTCTTCGAGAAGCTTCTCAGTCCTGCTGGCCAAATCGGCAGCCCTAGGAATCTCAATAGAATTCGAGAAGTCCAATCCCTTCTCTTTTGCTTCCAAAGCAAAACTGTAGGCTTCCTCAATCCTCTCGTCCAAGGAATCTTGGTAGGATGAACGCTCGTGTTCCATCCTATCGATGTCTATTTCAGCGACTTTTGGGCTAATGGACATGGCGCGCCTCCGCTACAGTGCAACGTACTCGTGCGTGACCGTCCAAGAACATTGACCGCTATCTATGATTAAACAGCTCCTGTGAAAGGCAACCTTCATCCGACTCCGTCGAGGCCAGAACAGGTAGGATGACGTCGACTTCGGTGGATGATGCGAGAGAACGGCTCGTAGAGAGAATCAAAGATCTTGCATACTTGTACTCGGAAGAACCCTTCACACTGGCTAGCGGAAGGGAGAGCAATCACTTCTTCGATATGAAGCCGGTGATGATGGATCCAGAGTGCGCTCATCTTCTGGGCGTGATGATTCACCATTCTATAGAATACACCGGAGGAGCAGATGCAGTTGGTGGTTTGGAGCTTGGGGCAGTCCCTCTAACTGGTATTGCGATTGCCAAGGCGGGCAAAGGCTCATCTCTCAGGGGGTTCATAGTAAGGAAGGAACCCAAGGGAAGGGGTGGGAGGAAGACAGGGAACCCACCCGGAATAGAGGGGTCCAGCATAGGGAAAGGGACCCGAATCATCCTTCTTGAGGATGTTACTACTACAGGTGGCTCAGCTCTCAAGGCCGCTGAACGCTTGATTGAGATGGGGTGTGAGGTAGCCGCTTGCATCACTATTTTGGATCGCGAAGAAGGGGGTGCTGACGCCTTCAAAGGGGCCGGCATCCCACTGATCCCCCTCACCGTGAAGTCAGATATTGTTGGTTGAGCGTATGGGCCAGCATGAGATAGACCCTGAGAAGCAGCCTTACCACCCAACCAAGTTGGATAGAAAGGAGTACATCGGTATAGGGGAGTTCTTCTCCGTGGACATGAGAACTGGAGTGATAGACGAGGTCCAGGAGTTTCCGGAGATGCGCAAGCCATCATACAAGATTAGGGCGGATTTCGGACCCATAGTAGGCAAGCTATGGAGCTCGGCGCAGATTACCAACTACTCGCGCGCACAGCTAATTGGCAGGACTGTGGTGGCTGCGATCAACCTCGGAGAGAAGACTCTGCCCACTGGTTTCATCTCGCAGTTCCTGGTATTGGGCTCTCTAGATCCAGATGGTTCAGTCAGACTCCTAGAACTACCAGACGGAACTCTCCCAGGCTCGACTGTAGCGTAAACTGCATAAGCATACCATATTGAACTTGGAACCACCGATTTTCTACATGACATACGTCAGGATGAAAACAAGTGCCGGAGAAATAGACATCTTACTCTATACAGACGAATGCCCCGAAACAACTGGTAACTTCCTCAAGTTAGTTGATGACGGATACTACGACGGATTACATTTTCACCGAGTAATCAGGAATTTCATGATTCAAGGTGGATGCCCACATTCCAGAGACCCCAACAACGGTAGGGCGGGTACAGGGGGCCCGGGATGGAAGATAGATTGCGAAAGATCGGCATTGGCAAAGAGGCATGATAAGCCAGGGATATTCTCAATGGCAAACGCAGGACCAAACACGGGAGGGTCCCAGTTCTTCCTAACGACAGTCCCGACTCCATGGCTAGACGGAAATCATGCGGTTTTCGGGGAGGTTGCAAAGGGGATGGATGTAGTTAGAGAGATCGAATCTACTCCAACAGCACCGGGTGACAGGCCTCGAACCCCTCAGAAGATTATCAAGGTAGAGAGGGTATAAGACTGAAACCAATAATATTTATTAATAACTAATTAATAGAAAGATTATGGCAAAGCATCGTTCGGGCGACCGCAGAATAATCACAGTGAGCATACCGGAGAATCTGGCCAAGAGGCTGGATGCAAGAGTAGGCAAGGGCCGAGACGGAGGAAGGTCAGCCACTGTCTCAAAGATGATCGAGAAATCCCTCTCTGGCAAGAAGACCCAGAAAGGTACCCCAAAGGACCCCGATCCGAGAGTTCCCAAGGGATCCAAAGGTAAAGTAAGAATTGAGAAGGATACCATGGGTGAGGTACAGGTGCCAGCAGACAGGTATTTCGGCGCCCAGACTGCTAGATCCCTTGTCAACTTCGACATCGGAGAGGACACTATGCCCAGGGCTATTATCAGAGCATTCGGAATTCTGAAGCAGGCCGCGGCAGAGACTAACGTGGGCCTTGGCGGTCTCGATAAGAAGACGGGTGCGCTGATATCTGAGGCATGCGATGAGGTAATCTCAGGATCTCTCGATGCCCATTTCCCTCTAAGGATTTGGCAGACTGGCTCGGGAACACAGACGAACATGAACGCCAACGAGGTCATAGCCAACAGAGCAATTGAGATGACTGGGGGCAAACTAGGAAGCAAGACCCCGATTCACCCTAACGACCATGTTAACAGGGCCCAGTCAAGTAACGACACGTTCCCCACCGCGATGCACATTGCAGCAGCCGAGGAGGTTCAGCACGAGCTTATCCCAGCAATCGAAAAACTGAGATCCGAACTATTAGCTAAGTCAGAAGAGTTCTCTGGCATAGTAAAGATTGGCAGAACTCATCTGATGGATGCCGTTCCACTAACACTCGAACAGGAGTTCGGTGCCTACGTCTCTATGCTAGATGCTGACTTGGTTAGGATTCAAGCTTCGTTGGAGGACCTATTCGAACTGGCACTGGGAGGCACTGCAGTCGGGACGGGCCTGAACACACACCCGGATTTCGCTAACATTGTAGCCGAGAAGATTGCAGACAAGACTGATCTCCCTTTCGTCAGCGCAGAAAACAAGTTCGCACAACTCGCATCTCACGATGCGATAGTTGCTGCCTCTGGTTCCCTAAACACCCTAGCAGTTTCTCTCATGAAGATAGCCAACGACATCAGGTGGCTGGGCTCTGGCCCTAGGTGCGGATTCGGCGAGCTGGCACTTCCAGCGAATGAGCCGGGCTCTAGCATCATGCCAGGTAAGGTCAACCCAACTCAGTCAGAGGCAATGACGATGGTTTGCTGTCAGGTAATTGGAAACCATACTGCCATTACCATGGGGGGGAGCCAAGGAAACTTCGAGCTCAATGTGTACAAGCCGATGATGATTTACAACTTTCTGCACAGCGTCAGGATAATTTCTGATACCTGCCTCTCGTTCTCCGACAAGTGCGTTTCGGGATTGGAGGCCAATGAGGACAAGATCTCGGAGCACCTAGAGAACTCACTAATGCTCGTAACAGCGTTAAATCCACACATTGGATACGACAATGCTGCTAAGATAGCAAAAAATGCACACGAGAACGGACTCACCCTTAGACAGAGTGCCACTCAGATGGGAATCCTCACAGATGAACAATTCGACGAGTGGGTCAGACCAGAGAATATGATTGGCCCAAGTTTGTGAGGCAAGAAAAAGCTCCGCATAATAGCAGAAGATATCGGGGCCGATTTTTCAGGTGGGAGCAACAGGGGGTTCCGCACATGGGGGAGCTTCCCCCCCTGTTAACTCCGCAGGGTCCGGGTGTCTCCCGGGCCCGAAGGCCCGGGATTCCCCGGGTAGATGACTCCGGAACTTCATGCTCTTCCTTCGCCATTTTCCGACTCCTGAGAGATCTCCCCCTCTTTCGCCGCATCCGTTTCAGGTACTTCGTCTCCGCTTTTCCTTCCACGTCTCGATACTGACTTCTCCACGGGTCTCCCCGCCCTTGTTGCCCAGTGTTTCCCTCGGTTTCCTTCCCCTTCCTTGCGTCCGGTTTTCTCCGCCTCGTTCCCCACTTCCGCGACCCAGGTTCATTTTCTTCCCCCTACGCGCGTGTATCTCTTCAGCTCCTATCTCGCTCTCCCCTTCCTTGCGTCGGGTTCCTCCGATTTATTCGCCGTTGCCTTTGCGTCCACAGACGCTCCAGCTTATCCCCGATTTCCTTTCGGATCACGGTTCTACCGCCCCGGTTTCGGGGCTCGGTTTTTGTGGCCCGCGAGTCGCGCCGAAGCGCCCTCACACCACTCCCCCGGAGCGGCAAAGATCACAGGGTCGTGATGGGCACATAAACATTTCGTGGATTTAGGCGCAGTTCACTGGAAATAGGGGTCCGAAACAGTGTTTTTCCACTGCAAATCACCCCCTCCGCAGTCCGCGTATTTTTTCCCTCATCGCCAATCTCTCTTTCCCTTTGTCAGACTCTTCGTCTGATTGAGAGAAACGACGCCGAAGTACTTCTTGTTCCAAAATGAAGATGAGACCCGAAGAATCTCCGAAACAAATTGTCTTTCCAGAGCTGCAAACCGAACTAATCCTTGACGGGTGTGAAACATCCAATTTGACATTCCCGCTGGACAGCTCAATCATTGTAAGTTTGGCCTCATTGCTCCAAGTTGAGGCCCAAATTCCGTTTTCTCCGTCCAACGAAGGGCCGATTGATACAGTTTCTACCGAACCGCCGATGTCAGTCGACCAGGAGCCAAAGCCCTCTCCAACGAAAACCTCTCCTGACTCGAGTCCAGCAACCAATCCGCCATTGAACTCAATTGCGGAAACCGATGAATCTGCCATAGACAGTGAAGTAGACTCTCCACTGCAAATCTCCGTTACCCCTCCTTTGCTGTGGCCAAGAAAAACTCTCTGATCACCATCATCATTCCCAACGGTAACAGGATTTTCGTTTTCCAGAGATACGTATTTTATATCACTCAACTCTGATACAGTTGCGTACCCGCAATTAGGTCTGCTAAGTCCCAATAGGGCCCGACCTTCAACAGATGAAAGAGCCCATGCCCTCCCTTCTGTTTTCCAGCTCTGGATTACTGTACCGTCCAACCCCAATTTCCAGACTGCCCCTTCGGAATAGTCCTGAATCTCAAAATTGTATACGGATGATGTTACCCACAAATATTCGCTAGTACATCGGACAAAATCACTTGATCCTTGTAACTCGACAGACCAGAGAACCTCTCCAGAGTTGATATCGATAGAATGTATCTTGTTCGACTCAGTGAAGTACAGCACTTCCCCGAAACTATCTGAGTTCGAGCATGGTCCTTCGAACTCAACCCTCCAAAACTCAGAACCACTCGAAATGCTCCAGCACCCAACCTGACCTGAATTGGATCCCGCGACCAGGAAGTCACCCGATATTCTCAGAAAGGAGCACTCCCCCTCAATATTCCTTACTAGGGAAGAATAGAACTCTAGACTTGGCTGAGCCATGATTGTGGACAGAGGTTTCGGCTATCGACTTTCCTGGATTGTCAAGCAGTGACCTCGTATAGGCTCTCCACCTTGGAACTCAAGTATCTAACGAAGGCATCGGGAGACGGGGGGGATCCCGTGGCTTCTTCGATCAGGTCTGCTGGCTTCAGAACGCTACCTCGTCCGTGCACATTCTCCCTCATCCAGTTCAGTAGAGGCCCGAACTCACCACTACGAATCTGGTCATCGTGATTCGGCAGATCCTTCCTTGCAGCCTCTAGAAGTTGTGCTGCGTACAGATTCCCCAGCGTGTATGTCGGGAAGTAACCTATTGCACCCATTGACCAGTGAATGTCCTGTAGAACACCTTGGGAGCGGTTGGGTGATTTTATTCCTAGGAACTCATGGTACATTTCGTCCCATGCGTCAGGCAGGTCGTCAACGTCCAAATCCCCAGAAATCAACCTCTTCTCGATCTCATATCTAATCATGATGTGCAAGTTGTACGTAGCTTCGTCCGCATCTACACGGATCAGCCCGGGCTCTACCAAGTTCACCGACTGCCATAGCTTCTCGCCATCAACCCCGTCCATGTTCTCTGGGAAGAACTCCTTCCATAGTGAAAGGGACCATTCGCAGAACTCCCTGGATCTTCCGACTTGGTTTTCCCATAGGCGACTCTGACTCTCGTGCATCCCAAGCCCGTTTGCCTTTCCCGCAGGTTGAAAGTCTAGGTTTCTGGGACGCCCCTGTTCATAGGTCCCGTGACCGGTTTCATGCATCGAACCAAACAGAGAACCAAAGGGCTCAGATTCGCTATAGCGCGTGGTCCATCTTACGTCATCTGGGTTAGGGCCCCCGCAAAACGGGTGAGTGGACAAGTCCCTCCTTCCCGATGAGAAGTTGAAGCCAATCGCTTCAGAGACACTCTGGCTCAGCTCTTCCTGTGCTTTCTGGCTCCAGCTATTGTCCTCTATCCATGACATGTCTGGTCTCTTACCTTCTTCGACGACGGCCTTGATTAGAGGAGCCACGTTCTCCCGGAGGCCGAAAAATAACGGATCCAACCTCTCAACAGTAAGACCACTCTCATACAGGTCTAGAAGGGCGTCGTATCTCAGATGTTCATATCCAAGGAAGTCCGCCTTCATTCTCGCGTGTTCTATGGCCAAGGAAAGGTCATCCCTGAAAATTGAGAAGTCGTCTTTCTCCCTAGCCTCGGTCCAAGAGATTAGGGATTTCGATCTGTGTTTTGCCATCTCCTCGACGAATTCTGTAGGCAACTTAGTCGCCCTGTCATACGACTCTCTAGCCAGTCTGATATTCGCTAACTGAACATCATCCAGTTCCGAGGAATGCTCAATCTCTCCTAGCAAATCCCCAATCTTGGGATCAGTCAACCTTTCGTGTGCCGTCTTGGAAATCCAGGCTAGTTGCTCAGCCCTCAATGGGGCTGCACTAGGGGGCATCATAACTTCTTGGTCCCAACCAAGGAGACTTCCGATTTGTCCGATTAGATCTATTTCCTTTAGTCTACCGAGCAGACTCTCGTAGGCAGACATGGCCCGCCGACTGCTGCCTCGTACAAATAGATATGAGGACCGAACTTACATTCAGACTTCTACTCCTAGAAACCCTCTCAGCAAGATGCCAATTCCATATGAAATTAGGCTCACGACCCCCAGGATGGCTGCCATCTCTAGGAAGCGGCTCTTGAACGAGACATCCTCAACAACTGAAACGTAGAAATTGAAGACTGCGATAATAATCAGGCCAATCGCAAATGTACATGCTAGGGCCTGAACAAATGGCTCAAAACCAAGTAATTCAGCTGAATCAGAATGGAACATAAGGTATGGAGATACCAGTAAAAGGACTGTGAGCAGGTATGATATCCATGTGAAGAAAGCAGCCTTCAATGGCGACTCACTTTTTTTCTCTGCGCGTGAAGATAGGTATTCGGAGGCCCCCATGCTGAAAGCAGCGGCAATACCAGTAACCAATCCTGCGAGAGCTACTAGCCTGAGGTTCTGGAGTGCAAACGTTAGCCCAGCTAAAGCTCCAGTCAATTCAACAAGAGCATCAGACATCCCCAAAACGACGCTTCCGGAATAACGCAACCTCTCCTCATCAAGCATCTCGATCATATTCTGCTCGTGCGCCTCTTCCTCATCTGCAATCTCATGAAGGCCTAGCTCTCGGTATTCGGCTGCAGCATCCTGCTCAGTTGCTTCCATCATTTTGACCGAGAAGGTGAAACCGAATACTCTAGCTAGGAAAACCTGTTTACGTACCTTCCTACTATCTGCACTAACTTTCTCCCCGGTCAATTTTTCTATTGCAGCCTCGTGTCTTTCCTCCTCTAGAGAAATCCCTTCGAGAATTGAACGATTCACTGGATCTGATTGCATTTTCGCTAGACGTTTGTATACTTCTGCTTCCGTCGCCTCCATACGCTGCATTTTCAACAGTCTAGCCCGTGTAGACTCGTCCACGACACCCCATCTGGGTCTCTTCTATTGAATCTGACCAATCCGCATCCAAGTGCTCCATTTTGCGAACTCTTGATTCGATATACCACCTCGTATACGACAGTGTCGATGGGGTTGTCTCGTGTCTCTATGGTCCTCGTAGTCTTCTTGATGCCCAGCATTTCAGGATGCTTGGGAGAGGTTGCAGAAAACAACTCCGAGCCCGAAGAGGATCACTGGCTCCCCCGAGTGGAGGATAGATCAGAACTGGCTTACCGTGATGATGACGTATTCAGTAGGGTTTCTACTAACGGCACTTACATGATTGACTCAGTTAGGTCGATATTCGTCCCAGTCCCGGATATTGATATCCAAGACGGGGGAGCTGGAGCTACTGGAAGCGCCGAGGTGCACCTCGGTCTTTGGCTCCCGGTCATTGAGGGATGTGACTTAGACGCCCCAGTGGTGCCGGAGAATTGCCGGGTCCCAATAATTACGGAAATCGGACCGTACTATGATGATGGGGATGTGGATGCTCTTACCCCGGCAGACCGACTGGGCCGTTTTCTGATAGAGAACTTCGTTCCACATGGATTTGGAGTTGCACAGGTAAGCGTATTCGGAACCGGAGAATCAAACCACTGCATGGACCTGATGGGCCTAGATGAACAAGTTGGGATCCATGCAGCAATAGAACATTTGGGAAAGGCCCCATTTTCAAACGGCAATGTAGGTGCAATAGGTAAGTCATACGATGGGTCCACACCCTGGGAGGCAGCAGCAATGGGTTCGGAACATCTCAGAACCATAGTGCCGATGTCGGGATTGATTGGTGTTCACGACTTGATGTGGAGAAACGGCAGTATGGAGGCCAGAGGCGCTATAATGCACAACGGTGTATACGGAAGCTTTGGACTAGATGGTGATTTAGAGGACACCCAGAATGCATGCGAGGGCTACATGGAGGGGTATTATGCTGGCGTGGGGGCATACCTAACTGGCGATAACCTAGCTTGGACCGGAAGCGACTATTGGGAGGAGCGCCACTTTTTGTCAAGGGCCATACAGAACTACAATGGATCAGTATACATCATCCATGGGTTGCAGGACTGGAACGTCGATCCACACATGGCTTTCCCGGTCCACGAAATTATGGTCGAGGCCGGGTTCGAAGTCAAGGGACTCTACGGGCAATGGGGCCACGACTACCCTGATCGCAGGTCTGGCCACGAAGGATTAGGATCTGGTAGGGGGGCAGAGGCATTCCCCTACACTCTGAGGTGGGACTGGGCTGACGATATGCTGGAGTGGTTCGACTACTACTTGATGGACAAGGGCCCTAAACCAAGACTAATTGCCGAAGTACAAGACAACATGGGTGGATGGAGGGTCGAGGACAATTATCCTCCTCCAGACACTTCTTGGATTAACTTGGATATGGACACTTGTTCGATAATTGGAGGTAGTGACACAATTTCGACAACGTCCAGTCTCATTGTGGAGTGCCCCGAGTTCGAAGAAGAGGTGAGGATTGTGGGTACTCCAACATTTCACGTGGAAGCCACCATTTCATTGCTAGCAACCAGTGGCCACTTGTTCGTCGAGATGGTCCAATCTAGCAGTGGCATGCATCTAGGACACGCCGTGATGGACCTGAGATTCTACAACGGAGGAGGAGAAGGTGAGGTACTTCTACCAGGCTCTACAGTGATTGCAAAGATGGAGTTCTTCGGCATGGACGTGGTCGTTCCGGAGGGTGACGGGATCCAACTCATCATATCTCAGACCGGGGAAGATTATGTTCCTAGCCCCGTTTCAGTCATGCCAGTCTCGGTTGGGATGGGGCCCAACAGCGTACTCGCCCTCTCTACAGTAATCAGGGAATGCGATAGCCTATTTTTGCCACCTATGCACCAAAAATACCCCCAATGCACCGATGAAAACCAGTGAATACTAGGTCCCGAACGCTTGATGCTAACCTCCGTCGCCGTGAATAACATGGCACGGAGCGAGTCAGGGCACAACGTTCCCGTCGCAGACAGAATTCTACTGCATCTTTGGGAACAGGATCATCAGGCCGATCACTACATCGTAACCCAGGATGTCACCAGATCAGGAATAGCAGAATCATGTGCACTGCATCCGCCAAACGTATCTAGGGCAATGAGGAATCTCACATCTCAGGGATTGATTTCTCAGCATAGCAGGACTGTCAGAGGAGAAAATAGGCGCCAAAAGACATGGCAGCTGACAGAAGATGGAAGAGATGCAGCTAGAGACAGAATTTCTGAGTTGAGATCTAAAATGGTCCTAATCAGGTCCAAAGAGGGAGAATTATTGGAAATTCGGGCGGATCGGGCAGCTCAGAGGCTTCGAGCCGGCCTCAGCCTCCTTCAAATCCTAATGCACTCTCAGCACGAGGGGGTCCTCAATTTCGGAGATATTCGATTTGGAGCACTAGTCAGCAAAGACGACCAGAACCCGCCACCGGGATCTCTGTCAATCCTAGCTGGGGCCCACTCCACCTACCATACTAGACCACCCGTTACACGAACCGTACATGGTAGAAAGGAAGAGAAGCGGGTTCTGGAGGATTGGTACAAATCTGGAAGACCCATGCTGGCGCTCTCCGGTATTGCTGGATGCGGAAAGACAACTTTAGTTTCTCACTGGATTTCTGAATTGATGGCCTCTGACTCCGAGCTGAATGCGATGTACTACCCTTGCCAGCCATGGGACTCACCGTTGGGGATAGCAACCAGCATTCTTCATAGGGTAGGGATTGTAGATGAATCTAATGACCCCTACAACGTTCTGAAAACGCTTCCATACAAACCCGCGGCTAGGCTGGAAATAGACTCGTTCAGAAGGAGGCTAATTGCTCACTTATTAGATGAGAACTCTCATCTGCATGCAGAAGATAAAAAATCTTCAGAAGTTGTGATAATTCTGGACGATGTCCACAATATCGGAAGCACCGGAGATCACTTCTTTGGGGCCCTTTTACAGATTGCAGAGTCCACTAATTTGAGACTAATTATGATCTCCAGGACTAATTTAGCATTCTATGATCGAAGAGATGTACATACTCGAAACCGGGTCAAGGAACTTGCTCTTTCTGGCCTCTCTCTAGAAGAAGTGTCAGCTTGGCTCGAGTTGATTGATATCTCAGAAGAAGCACCAGCGGAACAAATCCACCGGGTTACCGGAGGACATCCTCTCGCTGTGGAATTATTGGAGATGTACGGTCAGACATTGCATGAGGACTGGCTTCGCTTCTTGGACGAGGAGATCCTGAATGTTCTCCCCGAAGATCACAGGGAGATTTTGTCCATTCTTGCTGTCTCTGATAGGCCAGTTCCATGGGATTCTCTGGCTAGGGCAGCGGAGGTCGATGGAAACCCTCCGAAGGAGCTAATCGACAGAGGACTAATGCTTGAGCTAGATGGGGGGATGTGGCTCCACGAGGCACTCAGGTCTCGTCTACTGAGGGAGGTTGGAAGCCCACTGGAAGATAGGTCTAGGAAGCTAGAAGCTGCCGATAACTAGGCCATGTGCCGGTCGAGCCATGAGTCCATTCCCTGCTTGGGCATAGCACCGGTCATCCTATCGATTATCTCCCCATCCTTGAACAAAATGAGAGCTGGAATTCCACGAATTCCGAATTTTCCAGAAGTCATAGGATTTACGTCAGTATTCACCTTGGCAATCGTGATTTCCCTTTCTTCTGCAATCTGGGATAAAACCGGCCCCACCATCCTGCAAGGACCGCACCAGGGGGCCCAGAAATCTACTAGAACCCACTCGTCACTCTTTGTAGCCACATCGAAGTCTGAATCACTTACGTCAACTACCTTGCCCAATGTAACACCTAACCAAGCGGTTGGTTTCCATCCTATCAACATGTGCTTTTGGAGGCCATTCACGTACGATGTATTGAGAACCAAAACCTCCTCACACGGGGTGAGGGGACAGCGTGGAAGTTACTCCCAGCATCCTAACTGCCGACTTCTGCAGAATAGGTGAAACCGTAGATGAAGCCATTGAAGCGGGAATTGGCTGGCTTCACATGGACGTGATGGACGGAAACTGGGTAGTAAACAGAACCATTACTTTCGGGCCTGCTCTTATTAGATCAATTAGGGATAGGGTTGGACCAGCAGTTTTCATCGATTGTCATCTAATGATCACAAATGCAGAGGAGACCTGGGACCAATACGTGGAAGCAGGAGTCGACTTGGTGATCGCTCACGTAGAGGCCGTAGAAAACTTTCCAGCTCTGGTTTCTAACCTACATGATTCCGGGGTATTAGCTGGCTGCGTTTTGAACCCGAGCACTCCTGTGGACGAGGTAATGCACCTCCTACCCAATCTTGACCTGGTACTGGTCATGTCAGTAGTCCCGGGAAAGGGCGGGCAGTCGTTTATGCCAGAGGTAGAGGAAAAGGTCAGATCTTTCCGAGAGGCAATCGACTCACAGATTGATCGAGGGGGTAGGGAAACGAAGCTCATGATCGACGGTGGGGTAAAGGATCACAATGCCTCAATGGTAGCCGACTGGGGGGTAGACATTGCAGTGGTCGGTTCAGGACTGATCAACAACCGTGGATCGATAGGGGAAAACCTCGAATCAATCGTTAAATCATTAGAAACGTAGTTTCAAATTGTTGGGTTAATCACGCGTTCCATGGTCAGTGTCGAGTGGATGGAGCAAGAGGTACTGAAGGTAGTCCCCGATGCGGTAGTCGAGGTCTCAGACTTGCACGGAACTGGCGACCACTTCCATGTGCGGATTATTTCTGATACCTATGAAGGATTGAGGCCACTTCAAAGGCAGAAACCAATATTGAAACACTTCAAGATTCACATTTCTTCCAACACCGTACACGCTCTAGACTTGAAGTGCATGACCCCCAAACAAGCCGACGAAATCGGAAATACAGCATTCGACCCACACGGTCAAGAGCACGACTTCTTTGGGGTGCATATTCGCAGGCCGAAAAAGGAGTGATTGTATGAGTTTTGATTGGTCGCCAGAAGAGCTGCAACAAGTCGTCGACGAAAACCAGATTGTGATTTTTATGAAGGGAACACCAGATCAGCCCCAGTGCGGATTCTCAGCCAGAGGCGCACAAGTAGTCAGTGTTGTAGCCAAGGAGCTCGGGATGGACACGTTCGCTTGCGTTAATGTCCTCTCTGATCCCCGAGCTAGGCCAGCTCTCAAGGAGTGGTCAGACTTTCCCACTATACCACAGATTTTCATCAATGGTGAGCTTATCGGCGGATCCGACATTGCATTGGAAATGTACGAATCAGGTGAGCTCCAAGAGATGATTTCTACCAACGACCCTTCAGAGTGAGGTGATTCGATGTCGGCTACAGCCGACGACCGACGAACCATGCTCATTGCTCTGGCCGGAGCTACTTTGATCTCTTTCGCCCCTCTTCTTTACATCCAATCAGAGTCTGCTCCCCTTACAGGGGCATTCTTCAGGATGCTATATGCGCTCCCTTTGCTGGCCCTTCTAGTTTGGTTCCTCAAGCGTGAAGATAACAGGGGCCCACGAGACAGGATGCTCGCTTTCTCTGCAGGCCTACTACTGGCTATCGATTTCATGGGCTACCATAGCGCAATAGATTACATCGGTAGCGGAATTGCCACAATGATAGGAAACTCACAAGTCATCATTGTAACACTTTCTAGCTGGCTTCTATTCGGGGAGCGCCCGAACCGATACATTCTCCTATCGTTGCCAATGGTAATGCTTGGACTCTTGCTAATCTCGGGAATATGGGACGAGAATCCATTCGGTTCAGATCCGGTGAAGGGTGTAATCGGGGGTATAGTAGCCGCCATCTTCTACTCATCATTCCTCATTGTGTATCGGTATTCGAACAGGGTGCGGGCTCCCTCGGTCAATCTACAGATGGATGCGACTGCAGGTGCAACTACTGGGCTTCTAATTGTTGGAATTATGCCACTGTCAAGTATTGGATTCGAAAAAATAGATTTCTCAATCAGTATGCCGGGCCATGCGTGGTTGATTGCTCTTGCTGTATCTTGTCAGGTAATAGGATGGATTGCGATAACCTACGCCCTTCCACGCTTGCCAGCCGCACACACATCGTTCGCAGTACTCCTTCAACCAGTGCTCACAATCCTGTGGGGTGTATTGCTTCTCGAAGAGGAACCTTCAGCCCAGCAGATTGCTGGAATGGCAATGATTTTCTCATCAATTATTGCCGTGACGCTGTTTGGTAGAGCAGATAGTTTGGAATCAAAACTACAATCTGTATAGACAAAACCGATTAGGCAATTTGCAGCAAGCCTGCCGGCCTATTCAGAAGGTGTACAGGAGAGAGATAATTGCGAGGGGATGGGATGCACTCAGCGAGAACCTTTCTTCCTGTACGGTCGACCCAGCGGGTCGACAATAGTTAATCGTTGTGAGAAATAGACGAAAATATTGGCAATTTTGAAACTTTTTTACCAATTATTCCACTGTGAGGACCTCTGGTCCGCCTTCTGAAATATATGCCGTATGCTCGAACTGGCCAACAAACCCTCTATCCACATCTCGGAGAGCGCTGTATACCTCTAGGAATCGAATGGACGTCAGTTTTTTTACCATAGCTTTCCATTTTCTCCTCAATGACTCTTCGTCCTCCTCTGGGAATGGTTTGCAGAGCAGGGGGTATGCCCACCTCTCAGCAAAGGGAAGTGTGCTGTACCTCTCTTCGATATATCTGGCCATAGTTGCCCCTAGAGGCTTGAGTTTTCCCTTGGACAGAGCCTTCCTAATTTTCACGTTCCCTGTTACTCTCAGAATGTTGGATGAGCCAGTAGGTGGAACATTTTCAATCAATCCAGTCTTTCCTGTTGTATTGAATGGCTCTACTGCATAAACTCCTCCAGCTTCCACCTCACCCTTGTAACTAGGATTGCCGGGTCCGCAGGAGTACATGGGTATAGAAACACCTGAGTGGAGATTCCACCTCTCCATCTTGTGCCCACTTAGATTTCTTATTGGCTCAAAACCAGCATCAACGGACGCTTGTTGGGCAGCCTCACCGACTACGTGCCAAGGTGTACCCGGATGCATCTTCTCTATGGCCGCGTCTCTAGCTTCTCTGGCCGCCTTGATCTGATCTGTGTGCTTACCACCATTACCAACCTCTACAGTCAGGGCATTGTCACCAAGGGCCCCTTTGATGTGAACCCCAATGTCCAGCTTGACCAGATCCCCCTTCTGGAAAACCATCTCACCTTCCATACCTTCTGGAGGGGACAACTCTGTGTTTGATGTATAGTGAGCAGCCATTTCGTTGACTGATATGGTAACTGGAAAGGCTGCTTGGCCACCATGCCTTTTGATGAATCTCTCGGCCGACTCAATTACATCTGCCCATGGCTTTCCCGTGACTATTTCACCCTTGATCCCCTCAAGAGTTCGTCTAGCAACGTGACCGGCGTCTCGCCATTGCTTCAGATCCTGCTCTTCCACCATGAGATAACAGCCTCCGAGCTTACTTTACCCTCTCTGATTACCTCTATGCCGAATGACTCAGGTGTGTTGCAGACCGTATGCCATGCTATCAAAGTACTGGGAGCCCCCCCCTGGCAAAGCCCCTCTATCGCCAAAACAGGTTTTTGAGAAGTGGAAACAGAATCTGCCGCCTCAACGCAATCCAACATTGGCTCATGGCCGCTAAGGTTGGCACTCGTAGCAGTTAGCGGTCCGGTTTCGAGAAGCAGAGCCCTAGCAATAGGGTGAGATACAACCCTTACAGCTACCTTATCGTTTCCTAGCCGGGGATCCATCTCTTTGTGTGGGCTAAGTACAATGGTTAGAGAGCCTTCTGGAAAGGCCATCAGGATGTCATTTACGTCTTCGGGAACCTGCACTATCTCTCTGGCTTGATTGAGATCAGCAACACCTAAGCTAACTGGAGATCCAAAGGATCTACCCTTAATCTCATACAATTCATCAAGGGCTTGAGACTTGGGGATACACCCTAGCGCCGGAAGAGTAGATGTTGGATAAACGATGCTTCTTCCCGAAAGAGCCCATTCTATGGCATCATCCAATTTTCCACCTACCTAATGTGACTTCTGCTGGCTGGAGGCAGGGAGTCCGCCAGGGCTACAATCGTCCCCACTCTGAGATCAAGATTAGACTGGTGGGTATGCCTCTGAGAAATCCTCGCCACTTCGTAGACCCCAATGTAGATGCCAACTATGGGGATTAGATAAAGCAGCTTTCTAGCAGAACGCAGGTCCCACATCTCGCTAGTGACCGGAGATCCATCCTCCATGACTATTGCAATCCCAAGCATTTTCTGACCCAGTGATCTGGAGAAAGCCAACCCCGTGATCCTCCAGTATAGCCACAGGCTTGCTAGAATTATTCCGGTAAAAGCAGCTGCGTAATGAAACTCTTTTGAAATCCATAGAGATAAGTTCCAGGCATTCCTAACCATCTCATCTGTAGCAACCATAAGAATAGAGTTCACGATGACCACATCTATCACGAATGCTGCAAATCTCTTAGTCCAAGAGGCTAGAATAGCACCGTCTGGAATCGACCAGTGGTCCTTTCCTTGAGACACTATCGCCTTCGCGAGAGTACCCCCTCCATGCACTGAGATCGGGGAGTCATGGTCACTCATTTTCAACCCTCATGCCATACCTAGAAGATGCCACGCCTCAAGTTTTCTTCTGCGTACATATTCAAGCCAGGACCTCCAGTTTTGGTCATGCCTCAAAGTCTCGGGGTTTCCAAGGACAACTAAGCCCCTTCTGGCTCTGGTAAGAGCTACGTTAAGCCTACGGCGGTCTGAAAGGAATCCAACATTTCCATCTTTGTTCGACCTAACGCAGGAGAAGATTATCAAATCCTTCTCACGACCCTGGTATCCATCCACTGTCCTTACCTCCACGCTCTGCATTGACTCTGGAATCATGTCTCTAATTGCTCTAACTTGACCGGCGTATGGAGTAACAATTCCAATATCCTGTATCTCTAGGCTCCCAGCTTCAACGAAATCGGATAAGATTTTCACCACCCATGCCGCCTCTGAGGGATTTTCCTTCGAGGCCCCATCTGGGGAAAGGACCTCGTCTCCATCCACTGGAAGGAACGACAGGGGGGCTTCCCAATCGGGCCAAAGTAAACCCGGAGGTGCCTCTCTTTCAGACGGGGATACTCCATCCTTTAGCAGCCCTTCGTAGAACTGATAGTTCGGGAATTCTGAGATTGATGGGTGCATTCTGTACTGGGTGTTGAGAAGATGAGGATCAATCCCCATGTCTACTAGTCGCTCGAACAGGGATCTTCCTAGCCCACCTTGCTCCGCCCTCCTAGAAATCACCGTGGGGGGTAGTTGTCTATGATCGCCAATCATTACCATCTGCCTGGCACCCCTTACTAGAGGAACCAGAGAAGCCGGCTCTGTCGCCTGAGTTGCTTCGTCGATTAGGACTCTGGGGAATTTTCTTCCATCTAAAAGCTCGTGTCCTGAACCAATGCAGGTACAGCATAGAACCTGTGCCCTGTCAAGTATGTCGTCCCTAATCTCTCCTTCAATCCTACGAACCTCCTTCCACCCTCTCTTCAAGTCTCGATGAGCAAGGCCCTTTTCCTTGCCACCCCTCATTCCTCTGATCTTCCTAGCCAATTTTTCATTTAGCTCGATGTTCTCTATCAGATCTTTTCTCAGAGGGTGCTTCTCCATCATCGCATCCACCGTGGCATCTCTGAGCCCCTCTCGAACCTTTACCGGCTGACCCAACCTAACCGCCCTGACGCTTCTTCCCAGCAGGCCTTCAAGCAGATTGTCAACTGCCACGTTCGAGTCGGCAACCGCCAATACTGTACCAATGTCCTGTTTTGTCCAACCTTCCAGAATTCTTACAGCAGTATGGGTTTTCCCAGTTCCAGGAGGTCCTTGGATTAGAGTTAGTCTGCTGGAAATGGCCGATTCAGCCGCGGACCTCTGGGCTCCGTTCATGTCATTGGGCATGGATACCCTAACTTGCCTGACACCCCCCATTTCGGGAACGAGTGATGCTGTTCCTTGAGGGTCGTGAACCAATCCAAGAATCAAGTCTCTGAGGGGGGCGCTACCGTCTTCTTCGAAAACCGAATTTAGAGCATCCCTCATCCTATCGAATGCGATTCTGTTTGCTCCCCTGTCCATCCTCCAGGTACCCTTCCTGAGACCCTTAGGAGCTTCAGGGAGAACAATACTGATCGAGCTCTTGCTTCGATTACTGACAATACCCTCTATCGGCTTCTCTGTTAGGGGGCTACTCCTGCTTAGCATCACAATATCCCCTTGCCTGAATCTATGACTACCTAGACCGCTACCAGAACTCTGGCGAAGCTTGACAATCCTTTGTCCGAACAACCAACCGTCTGTCTTTGCAATCAGTCCAAAAAGAGCGATTCCATTAGCCCGCAATCTCTTATCCGGCCAATTCTTCAACCTCTCTTCTGTCATTGCTTGTTCGTCGTCCAACTCCCACCTAATCAGGCGGAGATACGCCTCATGATGGTCCTGGCTGCGTTTGAATCTACTTGGAACCGCATTGTCCGGGCCGGCCACGTAGTGCCGTTAGGTCCGGCCTCTATCACGATTACTTGGCGAGGCCCAGAATCAAGAGCACAACTTGGGCCAGTGAGAGTTAAACGCACAGTTTCACCGAGAGTGCTGTCCGGGGGGGATGGGACTGGTATTTGACAGATTTAAATCATGGAAAAAAACCCTGCAAAAAGGCAACATCTGCCCATCTTGTCAGCATTTTAATCGAGATGGAACCAAGATCTGTACAAGGTGCTACTATCAGATAGACAGACCTTCCTTTGAGCAGAGCACCCCAATGGCCGAAGAGGAGTCTACAGATCTGTTAGACGAGCTAATGAGTGAAATTGAGGGAGAAGAGGGCGAAGAAGAATTCGTGCCCGCTTCATTCGCCATGGACGATTTGACCGTTGAAGTAGAGCAGTACGGAGAAGACGAGCAGATAACACTCAACAGTAATCCAGTCATTCACTCAATGGTAGCCCCAACCGAGGTTGAGGAGGAAGAATACGAACTATCTTCAGAAGATATACCGCTCTATGTAAAAAAGTTCGAGGTTCCGGATTCCGAAGAACAGGAGGAAGAGTTAGAGCAACGAATGATTGAGTTGGTCCAACCGAATGCAGAGACCCCAGATTTGATTCAACCCGTCCCGGCCAGTGAGGTCCCAGACACTAACGGTTGGGCGACCCAAAATTTGGAATCCAATGACCCTATTTCGGGAGATTTCGATGGAGACGGAAAGGTTGACGAGTTTGAAGCGGCATTTGCAGATGAAACAACATTACAGAGCCCCAATAAGACCATCCAAAACGTTCCTTCAGGGTCAATTCCCCGGATTAGAGCTGCCCCACTACGGGAAGAAAACGGAGCTCTGGAGATAGAGGATCCCGAAACCGAGCAGACCCCCCCGGATCCGGTGATGAGCATAGAAGAATCAGAGAAAACATTGACGCCGGATTTCCAAGAAGACGACACATTCTGGCCTTGGCATCAGCAGGAGGAGTGGCCTGCCACAGAAATCATCAAGCAACTTCAAGCAGCGATTAGATCAGCCAAGGAGCAGAATACAGCCCAGGCAACAGTACTCCTTGACGAAGTCGGACCCCACTTGGGAAACAGAACCTCCCTAGTATACTCAGTTGGGAGGCTTCTGATCTCAATAGGCAGGAATAGAGAGGCCCTAAGAATGGTCGAGAAAGCCTTCGAAAACCACCCTGATGACCCAGATGTAGCAAGAGCAAGAGAGAAACTCATTTCTTAACCATGGATTCTTGCGCAGGACTGATGCGTTGGAGCACTCCCCCTCGTTCTATGCACAGACGAGCAACATCCTCTATCAGGATTGACGAAGGGCTTGTCTTGAGACCTGTATCAATAACGCATATTCCAGACATTGTCGAGGCTTTCGAGGAGACATGGCCCGATGTAATCAGGGCAATGCCATGGATCAATCCTGACAAGGAAATCAACCCTCAAATCGAGGACTTCATCAAAGACACTGAGAGGAAAGGCCGATCGGGCCTTCTCCACCATTGGGTCATGATACGCCCATGGGATGGGTACGTACTCGGTCTGGTAGGATTTGACAGAGTTACCAGATCCAAAAGAGCAATATGGAACCTCGGATACTGGGTAAGGAGCTCAGAGCAACGACACGGTCATGCTAGAAAAAGCATCGATGCCTCACTAGATTGGCTTGGTCAAACCGGTCAATTAATTGTAGAAATGAAGGTTGACCCAAACAACGTCCCAGGAACAAAGACAGTCCTTAGGACGGTAAAGAAGTGGGGTGGGGAGAGGTGTTTGGCAGGAGATTCAGCAATTACAGTAGCGGGCATCAGAACAATACACGAGTGCCATCTCATAGAAGTGGGACCCGCCACAGCTCCTCTCTAAGCAGAGGATACAGTCGACCCATTCAAAAAACACGCCTCAGCTGGCAATTCTGTCCTGCGGGGCAGATGTGTAGCCATGCCTCCCACAGAACCCCACCAGTCTCTCCCTGACTCAGACCCAGACGAGACGGACGAGTGGATGGAGGCCTTGCGATCCGTAGTATCTTCTCAGGGATCAGGAAGAGCACGCCTTCTTCTACAGGAGCTTATGTCAGAGGCAAAGAATCTCGAAATACCAATTAGGCCACCATCCAGGACCCCTTATCTAAACTCAATATCTATCGAACAGCAACCGCCTTATCCAGGAAATCTAAACCTAGAAAAAGAGATTCAGAATCATGTTCTCTGGAACGCTGCAGTAATGGTTTCAGACGCCAACAGAAGAATTGATGGAATCGGAGGCCACATTTCCACGTATGCTTCGAGCTCGACTCTATACGAGGTAGGCTTCAACCACGTTTTCAGGGGAAAGGAACACAACGGAATTGGGGATGCCATTTACGTACAGGGACATGCTAGTCCAGGAATCTATTCTAGGGCCTTCTTAGAAGGAAGAATTTCCAAGGAACAGGTGTCAAAATTCCGACAGGAGGCGTTCGAAGACGGCCTCTCTTCGTACCCACATCCAAGACTAATGCCAGATTTCTGGGAGTATCCCACCGTATCAATGGGGCTGGGCCCTCTTGGTGCGGTAATGCAGGCCAGATTCTGGAAGTACCTGCATCAGCGAGGACTAGCAGACACTTCGGAAAGCCGAGTTTTCGCATTCTTGGGAGATGGAGAGATGGACGAGCCCGAGGCACTTGCGTCAATTGCAGTTGCAGGTAGGGAGCAATTGGATAATCTCGTCGTGGTTGTGAATTGCAATCTGCAACGTCTGGATGGCCCTGTGAGAGGTAATTCAAGTATCATTCAGGAGCTCGAGGGACTCTATCGGGGTGCAGGTTGGAAAGTCTTCAAGGTAATCTGGGGTTCCGGTTGGGACAGGGTTCTGCATAGGGATTCTGAGGGACACCTTCTCAACAGGATTGAGGGCATAACCGATGGTGATTGGCAACGCCTTAGCACACTCCCTACAAATGAGTTCAGAAAGGAGTTCTTTTCCGGAAACCAGTCTTTGGAGGAAATCGGCGAATCCCTATCCGATCAAGAGATCGAAGGACTAACGAGAGGGGGTCACGATCCGATCAAGGTCTTTGCAGCCTACGATGCAGCTCTGAAATGCACAGCCCCCTCTGTCATTCTGGCTCACACAGTGAAGGGCTGGGGAATTGACTCCTTTGAGGGAAGGAACTCCACTCATCAGAAGAAGAAGATGGGCCTGGATGACTTAATTGCATACCGAGATGCCCTTGGCCTCTCAATAGACGACTCAAAACTCGAGGATGAACCATTCTTGTCCCTAGAACTTGAATCGGATGAAATTGAGTACATGTTAGATTGTAGGCGAATTCTAGGCGGCACTCTCCCATCAAGAAAACCCACCAAAGTTGACATCTCACTACCTTCAGAGGATACCTACTCAGCATTTGACCAAGGCACTCCAGAGGGGCAGCAGGTTTCGACTACTATGGCATTTGTCAGACTCCTCAGGAACCTGATGAAGTCCCAGATAGGGGACAAAGTAGTTCCAATTATTCCTGATGAGGGTAGGACCTTTGGTATGGATCCTCTATTCAGCGAGTTCGAGATTTATGCATCAAAGGGCCAGAAGTACACTCCAGTAGACTACAAAATGCTCCTCAACTACAAGGAGTCAGAGTCCGGGCAAATAATGCAGGAGGGCATTTCAGAGGCGGGGGCAATCGCCACGTGGATTGCCAGCGCGACATCTTACTCAAACGCTAGATCCCCTACCCTGCCATTCTATACATTCTACTCGATGTTTGGGTTCCAGCGAGTAGGCGATCAGATTTGGAGCGCTGCTGACGCGCGAGCTCGAGGCTTCCTGATGGGGGCAACGGCTGGAAGAACCACTCTGAATGGAGAGGGACTTCAGCACCAAGACGGCCACAGTCTATTGATGGCATCCACCGTCCCTCATTGTCGTGCATGGGATCCAGCTTACGCCTATGAGTTGTCCACGATAATTAGGCACGGAATCGATGAAATGTGGGGCAAGAACCTCGACGTGTTCCACTACGTTATGCTATACAATGAGAACCAGCAACAGATGCCAAAGCCAGATGGCTCTGACATTGGCATCATAAATGGGGCATACCTAATTGATGAAGTAGGAAGTGAGGGCCCCAAGGTAAGACTTCTGGGATCCGGGCCTATTCTGCAATATGTCCGAGAGGCTGCCCAGCTTCTATCTACGGACCATGGGGTTAGCTCCGAGGTCTGGTCCGTAACATCCTATGGTGAGTTGAGGCGTTTCGGATTGGATGCAGAAAGGAAGACCCGACTAGCTCCAAATGAAAAACATGTTCCGTACGTTTCTGAGTGCTTCGGAGACCAGACCCCCACAGTAGCAGTCTCAGATTTCATTGCTTCAGTTCCGGAGATGATCCATCGCTGGGTTGGTGGCACATTCGTCGTTCTAGGGACGGACGGTTTCGGGCGCTCAGACTCTAGGGAAGCGCTCCGATCATTCTTCGAGATAGACACTAGTAGCATAGTCATTGCAGCACTCTCTGCCCTAGAGCAGGACGGAGTATTGCCAACTGGTACGGTAAAGAAGGCATCAAAGGACCTTGGAGTCACATCTGAGAAGGCAGACAAGACAGTGTGATCCTATGGGAAGAATCCGGAACTCCGCTAAGTTCCTAGTGAGGTGGATACCATGGGTGTTCACTGGAGCATCGGCAACCTTCCGGGGGCTTCCTGCTAGATCGCAGGATGAAATCAAGGAAGTAGCCAAGGAGCCTGGCAAATGGGGCGAGACAATTGAGAAAGCATGGGATACCTCAAAGGTTGGAGCAGAGCATTTCAAACGTACTTCTGGTACATTAGCAAACATACTGATCGGCCGGAAGGTGAGCCGACTCGAGAGAAAACAGGCCCGGGAAGACTTGGCTGCAATGAGCCCGCTAATCCCTCCCCTGCGGGTTTTCATGATACCAGGAAGCCAAGTCCTACTCGGAATAATGGCACGGGTAACTCCATGGAGACTTGTACCAGATGACTGGATCCCAGTAAATGCCCTAAAGAAAGTCAGAGAAGAGCGTCCAGAATCATTGGAGAGGGAAAGCTCACTGGTCAAACGCCTTATTGGGAGATAGACTAGTCCACCATTGTGATGTTGGAAAGAAAGTAGTTGTGCGTCAATGACTCACCTACGCTAATCCAGTCAGGGGTAGTCCCACCGTAAGAGTCGTACCTGTGCCCTGGAATTAACCTCCAATCCGGATCCAGATTGCTTAGTATTTCCTTTGCTTTGATCAAGCTCCTCTGCTGGGCCCCGGGGTCTCCTCCAGGAAGGTCGACCCTACCCGCACTCCTTACGAATAGGAGGTCACCAGCATGGTAGACTCCGTGGCCGTGAATAGTGACATGGCCAGGGGCATGTCCAGGGGAGTGAGTAATAACCAGATTGACTCCACCTGCCGACCAATTTTGGGACTCTCCAGGGCTGCATTCCCATGTGTCCGTGAAGTCTACTTTCCTGAAAACGATGTTACCTAGAAGGTTTGGGACTTTAGCTTCCTCATGGCCCCATACCTGTAGTTGGGGGAACTTCTTCATCATCCCAGGATAACCAGCAGCATGGTCTCTGTGGGTGTGAGTGTATAGTAGGTGAGTTGGTTCCAAGCCCTCTTCCTCCATCTTTGCTGCCCATTGATCAGCATCATATGGGTCGATAATCGCAACAACGCCACTTGACCTGTCTACGAATGCAGTGTTCATGTTCATCAGTGGGCCCATCTGAGTAACCCAAACTTCTACCCCGTCCTCCCAGAGAGAGGTGTGGAACTCGCCGTCGGACAGCATGACTCGTCGAGAAGGACATTAACCAAAGTCGTAATGCATATACAAGCCCTGCTTAGCGGTAGGGAGTGAGTAAATGGCATACGACGCACGAGAGCTGGAGTCCCGTTGGCAGAGGGCATGGTCTGAGGCAGGGGCCTTCGAGGTCGAAATCGACGAATCAAAGCCGAAATTCTACTGCCTCGAGATGTTCCCATATCCATCAGGAAATATGCATATGGGACATGTTCGCAATTACTCCATTGGCGACGCAATGGCCCGATTCCAGAGGCTATTGGGGAAGAACGTACTTTACCCAATGGGATACGACTCATTCGGAATGCCTGCGGAGAACGCCGCAAAGAAGGAGGGTGGCCACCCTCACGATGTCACTCACAACAATATCTCCAGTATTCGCTCGGACCAGGAGAGGATGGGTTACTCCTACGACTGGCAGAGGTTCCTAGCAACTTCAGATGTGGAATACTACAAGTGGAATCAGGACATGTTCCTCACTCTGAACGAACAGGGCCTTGTTGAGAGGCGGGTCGCTCCTGTCAATTGGTGCGAAGACTGTGATACTGTTCTTGCAAACGAGCAAGTGAAGAACAACAGGTGCTGGAGGTGCGGCTTGGAGGTCGTACAGAGAGACATGGCTCAGTGGTTCCTCAGGATGACAGAGTACTCAGACGAATTACTCGGTGAACTAGAAAATATCTCCTTTCCAGAGAATGTCAAGACGATGCAGAGGAACTGGATAGGTCGTTCCGAGGGAGCCCACATAGATTTTCCAATTTCTGAATCAGACTCGGTGATAGGGGCCTTCACGACAAGGCCAGACACGATTTTCGGAGTGACTTTCCTCACACTATCTCCAGAACATCCGCTCTGCGAGGAGTTGTGTGTTGGAACTGCTTGGGAGGCCGGGTGGAGGGATTTGAAGGAGGAGTGCGCCAGGATGTCCGAATTTGAGAGGATTAACATGCTTAAGGAGAAGAAGGGAGTTTTCCTAGGACGATTTGCGATTAACCCCATGAACCAAGAAGAAGTCCCTATTTACGCAGGCAACTTCGTAGTTTCATCATATGGAACCGGTGCAGTGATGGCTGTTCCAGGACACGACCAGAGAGATTTCGATTTCGCAAAGGAGTACGAACTGGAGATCCGGAGAGTTCTTGTTGAGGGAGAGGGGGGCGATCCTTCGAAACCTCTCAAAAAAGCCTTCGAAGGATACGGCCCGATGGTAAACTCCACAGTCGAGGGATTCGATGGTTTGTCAGGGGCGGATGCAAAAGAAGCAGTTATCTCAGCACTTCAGGAGAAGGGCGCTGGATATGGCACCATCGAGTATCGTCTCAAGGACTGGCTTCTGAGCAGGCAGAGATTCTGGGGAACGCCCATACCAATGCTTCATTGTGACACTTGTGGAATCGTACCCGTTCCACGAGAGGAGCTTCCTGTAGAACTCCCTCTAGACGTTGTTTTTACTGAGGATCAGAGTGGAAATCCCCTGGAGTCTCACGTGTCCTTCGTCGAGACAGAATGCCCTTGTTGTGGGGGCAATGCAAAAAGAGAGACGGACACAATGGACACATTCTTTGACTCGTCTTGGTACTTCATGCGCTTCTGTGACGCAAACAACGACTCCAATCCCTTCGACCGGTCTGCCGTTGACTATTGGATGGGCAACGGGGTAGACCTGTACATCGGGGGAATCGAGCATGCAGTCATGCATTTGCTTTATGCCAGATTTTTCACCAAGTTCACCAGAGACGCAGGGATGAATACGGTTGGCGAGCCCTTTGGCAGACTTGTTTGTCAGGGGATGCTCAACGCCCCTGCACCATATTGTGCTGAATGTAACGCAGAGTATCACGTGGACAACTTCGGGTTAGCCTGCCCATCATGTAGCCAACCTCTTTCCAGTCGCTACGCAAAGATGAGCAAATCTCTCGGAAACACCGTCAGCCCAGAAGAGATGATTTCGAAGTTTGGAGCAGATACTGTCAGACTTTTCATTCTGTTCGGTGCTAATCCAGAGGCAGGAATGGATTGGTCAGACAGCGCTTTGGAGGCAAACTATCGACAGATGTTCTCAATAATAGAAGCCGTAGAATCGGCATTGGAGTTGTCAGACTCTCCTTCCGCGATTGACCAATGGCTCATGGCGAGGTTGCGAGAGAATCGTAAATCTTGGATTGAAGCCATGTCTGATGTAAGCCTTAGGGAGGGAGTAATGATTAGTCACTTCGAAATGCTGTCTGATTGGAACTGGTACCTTCGTAGGGGCGGGCAAGATCTATCCACTGCAATGGCATTTCTAGAGGGATGGATTCCAATGCTCGCCCCAGCGACTCCCCATATCGCAGAGGAGTTCTGGAAGAAGTTGGGACGAGATGGGCTTCTAGCTATGTTTGAAATCCCAGTTCTGGAAGATAAAAATGATGACTTGTTTGTTAAAGCAGTGGAGAACTACATCAAGGAAACCATATCCAGCGGGAGAAACCTCAGGAAGCTAGCGGAGCGCCATTCTGAGGAAGAAATCACCCACGCAGTAATCCAGACTTCTCCAGGTTGGAAGTCTGATTTGGCATTAGAGGCCGTTAGTCTACAGGCTCAAGGTTTCGATTTCAAATCAGAAGGGCAAGCTCATGTAAAGTCTCTAGAGATTTTCAAGAATCAGAAAATGAGGGGGGACGTGTTCCAGACATGGGCTGCAATAACTATGGGGAGCAAGAACAGAAGAGGGAGGGTCCACACATGGTCCGATGGCGAGAAAGAACTTTTATCTCGCAGAATTAATGAAACAGACGTAATCAATGAGAACTCTGGGTTCTTGGCTTCCGCTCTTGAAGTGGACTCCATAGAGGCCTACGAAGTCGGTGATGGAGAAGATGTAGGTGGCAAAGCTAGATTATCATTCCCTCTGGAACCAGGTATAGCTTTCGTATAGGTGAAAAATGACTCCTCCAGCAGTTCTATTCGATGATCAGTGTGGAAAGTGCAGCCGCTGGGCCAAATTCATAGAGAGAAGAGACTCACGATCCAAGGTAATTCTAGTCGGTCAGAACAGCCCAGAGGGAAGAAAAATATTGCACTCAAAACCAAGCAGACTAGAAGGGGTCGACTCGGTCTTCCTTATTTCTTCAGAGGGAAATTGGTATTCCAAGAGTTCAGCAATTTGGAGAATTTGTTGGTTTCTTAGATTCCCATGGCCATTTGCCTCGGTGATGTTCTTGGTCCCGAGACCAATCAGAGATGCTGCCTACGACGTTTATGCTAGAATGCGAAATTAACCCTATGACGCGGTGGGTTCATGGGGCGCCTTCTACTGCGAGGCTCATTGAGTGAAGACAAGAGTGCCAAGCGGCGCCGCGGGCGTCGAAGGCGCCGCCGAAGACCAAGGAAGGAGACCAAACCTCCTCTGGAAAACGGCGGCCGACCAAAATCAAAAGAGGTTGAGAGGGCTCTGGCTAGGTTCTCACAAAAACCCAGACCAATGGGAATTCCAGAAGTAATCGACCCCCCTCCAAAGAAGGTAAACATAAGGTGGAACACAAATGCAGTTCCCAAGGAAGTACAAACCGCAGCAGGAAAGATAGCATGCATTCCAGGAGAATTCGGTTTTCTTCCTGAGGAAAGGGTGCAAGAAATAGCTAAGCAATTGGATGGAATGCCGATTTCTCTGGAACAGGCACTCTCCCTGAGAGCAGCCCTGAATCAGGAGAAGAGTGTTTATTCCCACTCCAAGCTAATGCGTAGATCAAATGAAATTAGTAGACGATATGAATCCGGTGAGAGCATTATCGCACTTTCAAAGAGGTTCGATGCACCCCCAGTCAACACCTTCAGAGCAGTCCTTACCGGCAGAGGATGGACTAAGACGAGAATCAAGGAAACCCTGAACAAGAATCCTTCAAAATTGAGCAAGAGAGACAGAGAGCAGTTTGAACTTGCCGAGTCAGTAGATCGTGTAAGTTCTGTGAACCAAACAGAGACACAGAATGCGGCAGAAGTGTTCGAGGAAATCCTTTGCGACCACTTCGACTCCTTGGGGGTCCGATTCCGAAGACAAGAGGAACTACTGAACGAGCAGACCAGAAAAGAAGGAAGAGCAATCATCACTCCAGACTTGCTTCTGCTGGACGACGTAAGGATCAACGGTATCCCTTGTGCATGGATTGACGCCAAGCATTTCTTCGGTGCCGATCTAAAGTTCCCTAAGAAGAAAACTCAGAAGCAGGTAGACAGATACGTGGCAGAGTACGGTCAAGGTGCATTGGTGTATAGGCACGGATTCTGCGATGGACTTAGGCTCAGAGGTGCCACTAAGTTGGATTCCACTCAACTGGACCTCAAGCCATTGGAGGAATTCCACGAGAACTCAAAATGATGATTAGTTTCACATCAACTGTCCTATTCTACTTTGGAAAGATATGAGCCCAGATTGTTGCAGAACGTCTGACAATAATCCAATCCATTCCCCCTCACTATGCGGGTCTTTGGGGACTAAAACCACACTCTCTCCAAGCATGCAAAGAAGACCCTCGACTTTCTCATCAAATCCAGACTTGGAGATAGCCTCGTTTACCGTTTCGATCATTTCTAGTCGACTTGCGTCTTCCTCTAGGCCACTTTCAGTAGCGAACACTCTGGAGGATTCGATTAGTCCCTCCCACCTACTGATCCCCCATTCACCAGAACCGATTCTTTTCATTGACGCCATTCCAGCTTCACTAATTGCCTTCTTCCAAACAGGGTCATCGATATACCCAGAGGTCAGGGTGCCGGTCTTCTCCCTCCAGCATAGAAGAACTGGTGTCCCACAAGACCAACCCTCCGATTTCCCAGGGCCATGGTCAAGCAGCTCCCCTTTGTAGGGGGAGCCAGCAGACAATCTCCTCTCAACTCCGCCAGAAGATAGAGCAGTCGTGTCACCCAATCCGCTAGACCTGCTTCTTTCCACTAGATGTGCAATCTTGAATGATCTTCGAATACACTCCTCATGAGGGATTCCAATTGCCCTCTGGAACGATATTGCCGCAGCAATAGCACCAGATGCAGACATTCCGAAGCCCTGAGATGGAGGCAAAGCCATCCTGATGCTGAGTTCCCAATCCACATCACCTGCCTTGCCCACCTCATCAACCAGAGTCTTGAGCACCTCTTCATACATGCTTGGGTCATAATCACCACCAAGAAAGCGTACAATTAGCCTCCCCACTCCTTCTTCACCCTTAGCGATAGCCTCCACTCCATCTTCTAGGCAGAGTCCGGCTCCTCTGCTCCCTTGGGAAAGAGGTTCTACGACGTCATCCTCTATAGTGAAAATTAGTGAAAGGTGAGCTCCGCAGTGCCCCCTCCCCAGCATAGTAGGCATAACTACTCATCCAGAGCACTGGTAATGAAAGGTTGGAAAGTCATAGCGAACTAGCGAGGTCTTGTTCCAAAGAACCGAATTTACCTGCTAGCTCTTCCGATGCTTTCTCGAAGGCCACCTTTGGCGTCATTGAGCCATCTGTCTCAAACTCTAGAATGAACTCGCCTGGGATTTCCTCCAAGGATACAGCTTCTTTAAACTCTCTAGATTCCTCTGTACCTTCCCCGACGTGATTTAACTCCATGGATAGAATTTTGACCTTGTCTATGTCATCCATTTTCCCATCCTTACCGAAGTCCTTTGCTTTTATTTCTAGGTCCATATCCCAGAGAATCTTTGCCTTTGTCTTGTTATTCAGGACGCCCACTCTCCTAGGGTAAAATGATACTCCGCAAACCGGAGACCACTTCGTGTGCTCGCTGCCTCGTCCCATTACTGCAGTTGCATAGAACTCGATCATTTGGCCTTTGAGAAGCTTGGTAATCGGAATGCTCTTGTAATCTGCTGGAATCTCCAACGACTCTTCCCCTAGGTACTTCATATCGCCTGCTGTAACCCAGCGTCCACCTTCGGTGCCAAAGACGACGCAGGTGTAAATCATCTGGCATTCCAAGCATCCTCGATCTTCTTCCACCAGATCTTTGCAGTTGGGGCACTCATCTTGGAAATGGAACTTGTCATGCATAGTGGGAATAGGAATCATCGCTAGCCTTTGTGCGACCATTTCGTCTGGAATAGGGCCAGTCGTCTCCCATATCTCTTCATCTTGCTCCTTGGTTCCTAGCTGGAATCGGACGCTGTCAATTGCCATCTTAGGGGTATCTGAAATCAACGATCTCCTTAGAGCATTGGCGAAGCTCCTATCGGTTCCAGAGAGCAGTAGTTTCATGCTTTCCTCAGTCTCTTCTAAAATCTTGATTTTCACCATAGTTTCACCTCTTCACACTCTTCGTCCCCTTCGACCACCCTTGCTCTTAGTACCGTCAGTTGGCATCGGAGTCACATCTTCAATCCTTGTGATTCTAACCCCGGCCCTTGTCAATGCCCTAATGGCAGCTGTAGCACCCGGTGCACTGTTTGATCTGTTCCCACCTGCTCCTCTATACTTGACTATCACCTGGTCGAATTCCTTCTCAGACAGCATTTCAGCAATTTTCTCCGCTGCCCGAGTCGCTGCGAACTGCCCTCCAGAGTCGCTTCCACCTTTGGTCACCATCCCTCCTGAAACCTTGCAAACTGTCTCGGCTCCTGTAAGATCTGTGGCGGTAATCAGCACATTGTTGAACGTGCTGTAAATGTGCAGAATCGCCTTGTGACCCATCATTCTACCTCCTTGGGGGCCTCTTCATTCTCTGAATCACCTTCAGCGGGCGTATCTTCCAGATTATCTTCAGAAGACACTCTACGAGTCTCCAATTCTTTCCTGAACGAATGCTCCGGGTCAGCGAATGGAGAGTTTGAGGTGTACTGCAGTGAATCCTCCTCTTCCTTCAAGACATGGTATCCTGGAACCGTCATTCTCTGCTTACCGATGCAAATGTGCCCATGCACAATTAGATTCCTAGCAGCTCTCATGGATGGAGCTAGCCCCTTGTAGTAGACTACGGACTGCAATCTCCTGGAAAGCATATGCTCTACGTTTATCTCCAGCACGTCACCGATATCTGCTCCTGACTGAAGAAGCCCCTTCCTAGAGAGAGAGTCAAGCAATTGCTCCCTTTCCTTTGCATAGTGACCTTCCGATGAATCCACCCTTCCGATAAGCTTCATTGCTTGGTTTCGATGCCTTCTGAGAGCGGACTTCTCTCTCCAGATCTCCCTCATCCCTCCGATTTTCTTCAGACCGTACCTCTCCTTCAGGTCGTGTTCTTCGTCGATTCTGGCCTGCTTCCAAGGATGAGTTGGGGTCTGTGTTCGTGGTCTGGAAAACTTTGGCTCGCCCATGTTCTAACCTCACTTCTTCCTCTGAACGCCCAGTGCTGAGCCTCTACGGCCGTTCGCCCTCAGCCTCTGACCTCTTACCTTGTGGCCGCTTCTGTGCCTCATCCCTCGGTAAGTTTTGATTTCAGCCAATCTAGCGACATCATCGTCCTTGGTCATGCTAACTTCATTGGCAATAATATGGGCGTCTTCGTTAGTCTCTAGGTCCCTCTGTCGATTGACCATCCACCAAGGAACGTTGGTGGCGTATTCGTCTATGGCATTCCTAAGTTGATCCTGCTCCTCGGTCGTCAGGTGACCGCCCAGCCGACCTCCTTCTATCCCAGAAAGCCGGCATATCATCATAGACGTCCTAATTCCAATCCCCTTTACTGACGTAAGTCCATAGGTAATCGGTTTGAGACCATCGATATCGGTATCGGCAATCCTGACAATGTACGAGAAGTCATCTCCGAGCTCAGCTTCGTTCACTTTTGACATTACGGTTCCCCCGTGTTCACCTTTCGGTGGCCCTTTGGGCATCTCGGCGAACTACAGTCCCTATTTGAACCGATTGGAGGTATAGAAAGTACCCTGAAACCTACTCCTTACAAACAATATACAATTTCCGATCCCCGGAAGGCCTCTGCACGTCCATATCTACCATGAATCCATTTCCACCTTCCACCCCCTTCAATTCCTTCGTAATCCTTCTCTGAAGGGTTGGATGTATTTTGGGGTCTAGGCTGCATCGAAGTGTGATCTTTCCAATCCCCTTCCTAGCAACCGATGAAGCCACTTGGTCAATGGTGTGGAGTTCCGGAGGGGTGAGTCTATGCTGGACAATCTTCCCCGTTGCAACCACAAATCCTCTGACGTCTTCTTCTTCTGAGATTTTATCAGTGTGGATTAGTAAAGGCCTCCTTCCATCAGTTCTGACCCAAGAAGACCCCACTCCGCTTGGAATTGCTGACCCCAGCCATGAATCCTGCAGACCACTTTCGATCAGAGCAGGGTCCAAAACCGTAAGGTAAGCCCCTCGAGGAACTTCCATGGAACTATTGAATGAAGTTATGTTTGCTCCCGCTGGTTCACCCTCAATGCTTCCCATTACATTCTTTCTCCCAACTCTCACGCATCTTCGAGGGTTAGTCGAAGAAATCGAACCTACCCAAACAGAGAGCCTATCGATCCTCCCCCCTCCTCTGCTCAGCCACTCCCAAGTTCTGGAGATGCCCGGAAAAGTCGTTTCGAGAATGCCGTCAATCATTGCACGTTGGACTGAATCTAACCTAGGGGATAGGTCCAGCAATATTGCAGGCCCCCTAGGGCCCAATTGAAGGTGTTTGCTCCATGCTTTCAGAACCGCTTTGATATCTGGCTGCATCTCATCGATGCTGTGATTCTGAGTATCTGTAGGTCTTGCTGGGTCAATGTGAAGCATCGCTATAGGGGGGTGTGCTCTAGTCCCAGACTCCCTAAGACTGGACCAGTACGTGGAGATCGCAGAGTCTGCAGAGCACCCATCACCGACCAATACCCGATCTAGGGAGCGCTGAATCTCATCATCAGAATTTAGACTCATGTTGGCCGCGCAATACCTTGCTACCTGTTCATCTAGCTCTATCCCCAAGGCAGGCCTCTTGAGATACTTTGAGAAAGCAATTAGCTGTAATCCAGACCCAGCGGCTGCGTCCAGTATCACTCCAGCCGGGAGAGACATTGGATCGATTTGACTCGCTCTAATTGATGCGATCGACCACGGCGTAGAGAGCCTGCTCATCTTCTCAGTCATGAAGAACGGCGGCTCTCCCTTCCTCGGAGACTCGGGCTCCGCCTTCTTCTTCAAGCTGGAAACCATCTTTTTTGAGGGGATTATTGCGGTATGCTCTACCTCTGCCACGACCATCCCCGTTGGAACTCAGTCAAGTCACTTTCGCGAAAATTACTCAGAGATTGGGGCTCTCTCTAGCTTCAATTCAAACCTCAGCCAGGTATGCTCCAGCTCGTGACCCTCGCTATTTCCATATGCAATCGGGGGAGGGAGAAGTGTGGTGTGGGTGGTCCCTGTATCGATAAGAGGGAACCCTCCACCTCTATCGTTGTCAATGTCAAGACCTATGGCCGACCATCCAAAACCTTCGATTGAAAACCATGGATCACCGGCAGTCTCAATCCAAGTTCCATCATCTAGCTCTTCTCCTGTATCAGCGTCCCAAACAGTGTAGTGGACCTCCACAGAATCACCGTCTTGAATATGAACGTCCCTGTTTTCGGCTCCCTGGAAGATATTGACGTCTAGCCTAACTTGTGCTTGGAGGACAGTGATGTGCGTAGCAGTAATACTGATTTCGCGCTCAGTTACTGCCTCAATCAGATCAATTTCAAAGATCACACTGTCATTGGAGGCAAGGTCGTAGATTGGGTGATAGGGCTCGTTGCTCTCCTCGAACACAACTCCCCCACCGCTTATCTCCATCATCAGATTTAGAGTCTCATTTCCTCTATTGTAGACTACAACGCTCGCAGCATCCCCATCTCCTTGATGCTCCCAGTCACACCGCAACTCTCCTGGAAATAGAAAATCGTCGTCCTGGTCAGCTAGAGAATCAGGCCATACCCAGTCGTCCTCTCTTGAAGAGCAGGTGTCGAATAGCAACCCTACCTCCCAAGTCCATCTACCGTTCTCCTTTAGCATGTCCACATCGGTCGAACCGAAGGAGGCCTCTAGATCTTCTAGAAAACTCATGGCAGACAGGCCCACCCAGATGGTCGACACTATCAGACTGATTCCAGTGACTACAGATAGAACTAGAGCAGCCCTAGGTACGGCCATCTTGTTCAGGCCAAGAGGAATCGGCGGATGCTCAACCTCATCCGGAGTGTCTGATATCCAGGACCTTGTCACAAGACGTTAGAATTGCTCGACCGTCATCAACGTTGGCACTTCTGGTTTAGTCCTTGGATAGATCCTCCTGGTTTGCTAGACCTAGCCAGGCAACAATTCCTAGTTCTGCAGCCAATACGATCATTCCCAAGAACATCTTGTCAGGCTGCACGATTTCGCTCGAAGAGAAAACGATTGAGCAAAGCAAGGCTGCCACTAGATCCACAAGGCCCCAAATTCGGAGCGACTTCCTTAGTTGTAGAATCCCGACTACCCAAACCACTGTGGACATCAATACAAGAAGCATGGGTAGGTCTAGCCCCCCTGCCAAACCTAGGGTAAGAGCTCCTGCAATTGCAAAGATGTGTCCGTCTGTGGCCAACGTCACCGTCCACTTTTCCAGTCCTAGAGGGACTGTGAGTGCACAAGCAACAATTAGCAATACTCCGAGAAATAGCAATAGTTCTCCAACAATTTCCCACAAGTATGTGTTCCACGAGGCTAGTGCTAAGAAAGCCAATACCGCTCCTGGAAGAGCAATCCCCAGTCCAGTTGGCTGGGAAGTTCTGATGCTCCTGTAAATGGCGCTAGCAGCCGCCAGCAATCCAGCCGGCCCGAATGAAAGCATCACTATAGCAATGGAACGAGTCCCTATACCGATTCCATCTGGACCGTCGTCCTTGCCCAGCTCGCCTCTCTTCTTGTTAACCCAATGATGAACGAGTACGGAAAGAACCAGTAGCGACTCCAACAAGAGCCATGGAACCATCCATTCAACAAATTCCCCAGTGAATGGGTCAACCGTTAGTGGGAATGGAATTCCGCCTAATACCACTGCTGCAGCCAGACGAGCTGCTAGGATAGGGAAAACGAACCAATCTAATGCAATCTCGATCCTGTCAAGCAAGTTTTTCTGGTGGAGAAGAGAAATAATAGTAAGAACGAGAATAAGTACTGATGCAACGGCCATGTCGAGGAGCTCGTTAGGACTGCTATCCACTGGAATAATGTGTGCCGTAACAAGGGCGAGGCAGATCCCGGAAATCGTGAGTGCGATTGGCATTTCCATTCCCAACACATGTGGAAGGTCCAGTTCAAGTCCCCTGGTGCGATTTCTAATCTGAAGTACTATTATGCAGCTGAAGCTTCCTGAGACAATTAGCATCAGAACCGATGAACCCATCGCAGCAAATATCACAGATGCGGACATCACGATTCCTATTACTAACAAGCCGATTACTGGGGTATGGCTTAGGTCAGAAGTTAACAGCTCAGCCAGATCTTCAGTATCTGGTTTCTCTTTATCCTTCTTCCTTTTTTGTGCCATCTCTGCGATTTTTGGATTGTATGTTGATACTAGGGGGTCTTGTTGCGAATCTTTGCTAGAGTTACCTACTAAATTGCCATTCAAAGCCCCACTTACTAGTGTCGAACTAACAATCGCGTCTCTAAGTGCAACACTCCGCAGCTCAGATCTGATTTCAGCTCTGGAGATTAGCCAAATAGAGACTATTGCGAACATTGCAACTGAAGATGACTTTACAATCAGCGCATCTGAATCTAGTGCCATTACGTTGGTTACCACTAGTAGGAAAAATGCCGCGCCCGCGGACTTTAGCATACTTTCCATTTTTTCTGCTCTGGGAAGGTAAACTCCCAGAATTGTTGCCGTGCAGAGTATCGTGACAGTTTCTAGATCCGGTAAGGCTGACCTCCCCCCCCACTCTGCATACCAAGATGGAGTTTCAAGCAAGTAAGTAGGCTCTTTTCTTGCGATAGATAT
>Ga0310344_10000256_pt1 | contig 43966 bp, 43 predicted proteins | sample HC15DNA20200_MG_FD_203801 | JGI IMG/M metagenome (GOLD analysis project Ga0310344, IMG submission 203801) | Marine microbial communities from station ALOHA, North Pacific Subtropical Gyre - HC15-DNA-20-200_MG | ecosystem: Environmental > Aquatic > Marine > Oceanic | place: Pacific Ocean: North...
ACATTAACCATTCCATAGTCCGCCAATATGAGTCACGGTCAGTTGTATTTAAAAACTGCCCGGTTTTTTCGGCTAAATAAAGAAGTATGGCCCCGGTTTCAAACAGGGGATAACTACTGTTTTCATGATCGACAATGGCTGGGATTTTATTATTAGGACTAATTTTAAGAAAATCTGTATTAAATTGTTCGTCTTTTCCTATATTAATTGAAATTGTTTTATACTCCAATCCAGTTTCTTCCAGCATAAGAGCCACTTTTCGGCCATTTGGAGTAAACCAGGTATAAAAGTCAATCATTGGAAAAAACCTCCTAAAATAATGTGTTTTAAATTCGATACTTTGCATCTTTGGATCAGCAGCCTATGAGTTGCTATGGCTGTGGTCAATCGAACATTATAGAATCTTTTTACAAAGTTGCGTACAATTAGCTTAATAGCACTTTACATATAATTCTAGGTGTGATGTCACTTTACAATAGTTAGCTCATAAAAATCTTCTTAGGACCATCGAAAAAGATGATTTTTAATAAATAAGTAATGAGGAAAAAATTGCCCCATAATCTCATTCTTCGATCAAGAAAAAAAACGATACCAATAACCATAGTTTCAGAAGAAAAACTATCAGATTGGCTAAAAAAAATAACACCCTTTCATCGTAAATGGCTCTCAGAAAGCGGCTTTAAAGGGAAGATAAATTCTTTTTCCTTATTACCTGATTCTGATGGCGGTATTCAAAGGGTCGTTTTTATTGACGGAAATGATAGCGAAGTTTGGTCGTGGAGCCTACTAGCGAGTAATTTGCCTAGTGAAAGCTTCCATGTTGAGAGCCCAGTAGATAAGGATACTTCAAACGATATTGCCTTGGGGTGGGGGATGGCCAGTTATGAGTTTACTAGGTATCGAAAAGCCCGTCTAAATAGACCAAAACTAATTTGGCCTAAGAGAAGTGATAAAAAACAGATTCTCGCCACGCTTGATGCTGTAAAACTTGTGCGGGACTTAATAAACACTCCTGCCGAAGATATGGGGCCTTCCGAGTTAGCTTTATTTGCTCGTTCAATGGGGAGGAATTACGGAGCTAGTACCCGGGTAATTGTTGGCGAATCTCTTTTGAAAGAAAATTATCCAATGATTCATACTGTTGGACGTGCGTCAGATGATAAACCAAGACTAATCGATATACGTTGGGGGAAAGTTGGACCAAGAGTAACCCTTGTGGGCAAAGGTGTTTGTTTTGATACTGGTGGTTTAGATATTAAATCGGCTGCAGGTATGCAGCGCATGAAAAAAGACATGGGAGGTGCTGCTCATGTATTGGGTTTGGGGGCTATGATCATGTCTGCAAATTTGCCAATACGTTTGCGTGTCTTGATAGGGGCTGTGGAGAACGCAGTAGCAGGGAATTCCTATAGGCCCTTAGATGTTCTGTCTACTCGCAAGGGGATTACAGTTGAAAATACTAATACTGATGCAGAAGGGCGGTTGGTATTAGGTGACTGTCTCTCAGAGGCTTCTCGTGAAAAACCAGATTTATTAATTGATTACGCTACTTTAACAGGAGCATCGCGTGTAGCTGTTGGGGTGGAAATTGCTGCTTTATATAGCAATAATGATCAATTAGCGAAAGATATAGAAAAACACTCTGACGTCACCTCTGATCCAGTTTGGCGTCTGCCTCTTTATCAGCCGTATAGGAGAATGTTGGATAGCAAGGTAGCAGATTTGTGTAGTGCAAGTGAGGGGCCATTTGGAGGAGGTATTACAGCGGCTTTATTTCTCAAGGAATTTGTCGATGATGATATACCCTGGGCTCATTTTGATATTATGGCTTGGAATACGAGTACCAAACCTGGTAGACCCGAGGGAGGCGATGCACAGGCTATGAGGTGCATTTATTCTTTAATTTGTGATCGATTTGGAATTTAGTTGGGAAAGTTTGCCTTTGGCTTATAATATTGGCTATAGTAATAACCTATTAAGATTATCGAAAAACATAATTTGAAATTTACTAACAGATCCTTTAGCAATAGTGTTTATAATACTACAACTTTTAATTGAGTCGATAGGGAGCATTCTATGGTTAAACCGATTTTACAGACCTACCCAGTGATCTACGCTGAAAGTGAGGAAGAGCGCGCCAAACTTCGTCCTATAGGTCGGAATAAGGATCGATACCAGGAGACGGTTCAGGGGTGGCATGAGGTAATTAAAGCTGCTGATAATCAAAACTTTTGGGGTGTAGCGACTATTGAACATCACTTCTGGTCTGAGGGATATGAAGTTGGGCCAGCTCCAGCCATTATGGATGCTTACTGGGCGGCTATTACTAAGAACGTTCGTGTCGGACAGCTCGGGTATGTTATGAGTATTCAGAATCCTCTCAGAGTTGCTGAAGAGACAGCAATTATAGATCATCTAACACAGGGAAGAAGCTTTGTTGGTTTTGCTAGAGGCTATCAGAGCCGATGGACTAATGTGTTTGGGCAGCATTATGGGACCACATCTACTAAGTCACCTACTGCCGCTAAGAATAATCAGACAGCTGTTGGAGCAGGGTTTGCTCAGAGTGGTTTTTCGATATCTGATAAAGACGTAAAGAACGACCAGCATAATCGTGATGTTTTCGAAGAGAATATCGAAATTGTTTTGAAGGCCTGGACCCAAGACTCGATGAGTCATAAAGGGAATGCTTGGCAAATACCTTATCCAGGTGACACAGGTGTTGATGATTGGCAGTTAGCTCAAGTTGGCGTCACTCAGAGATTGGGCGCTTTAGACGAGGTTGATGAAAACAATAATGTAGTTAATATATCTGTGTGTCCTGCTCCGTATCAGGATCCACATCCTCCGGTATTTGTTTCAGGAAGTGGGAGTCCGGAAACTATTGATTATAATGCTAGAATGGGTTTCATTCCGACTTACTTCACTGATATAAGTACGGCGGCGCCTCTCGGTGTTCAATATGCCGAAACAGCTGCCAAAGCAGGTTTTAATTGGCTGCCTGGGCAAAATCAAAATATAGTACGTTGGTTGCAGATTGCCGAAAGCGAAGATGCAGCTATGGATGCTGTAATGGCTCATGATTATGATATCTGGAAAAACTTTTATGCAGCTATGGGTCGAAGAAAACTTGACGAAGATGATGTTATAGGGTCGATGTTATCTTCTGGGCTTTATGCGATTGGAACGGCTGAATCAGTGCGTGATCAGCTAGTCGCTCAGTGGGAACAAATGCCTGCTGAGTACATTACATTAATATATCATTATGCGCAGATGCCTAAGGATAAGGTTATCCAAAATATGACTGAATTTAATGAGGTGGTTAAACCTGCTCTAGATGAGATTACAACTCGTACGGGTCATGATATGGCTGAAGCGGCAGAGTAAATAAGAAAAGTTACGATTTATAATGTCACATGGAGCCGTTAATCTACGGCTCCATTTTTTTTAATTGGAAAACTATCTTGCTTAAAATACTAGGTCGTGCAACATCAGCTAATGTTCAAAAAGTACTCTGGCTATGTGAGGAAGAGGGCATAGAGTATGAACATGATAACGAAATTGGCGGTGCTTTTGGTCGTAACGATACGAAAGAGTACCTCTTAATGAACCCTAATGGGAAGGTTCCGACTATCATTGATGATGGCTTTGTAATGTGGGAATCAAATAGCGCTCTTCGCTACATTGCACGTAAATATAAAAGCGAGCTTTATCCTCCAGATTTACGAGCTAGGAATTTGGTTGAACGTTGGATGGATTGGGAGTTGTCAGTTTTAGCGGCCCATCAGGGCACGGTGATGGTTGGAATTGTTAGAACTTTACCAGAAGATCGGGATGAAGAAAAAATTGAAACCTCCAGATTAGCCTGGATCAATGGAATGAAGATTCTAGATGATCAGCTTGGGAAAACCAAATTTGTTGCAGGTGAGAAATTCTCGTTAGCCGATATACCGCTTGGGCCAATAACACATCGTTTTTTTAATTTAGATATTGAGCGACCCGAATTATCTAATCTGTGGAATTGGTATGAAAGACTCGCAGATAGGCCCTCAGTTAAGAAATGGGTGCTTATAGAGATGGCCTAATTCTATAACTCTAATATTCTAATCTACGATTGACAGTATTTAATAAGGGTATTTTTTGCGCTTCCCTGCGAATATTTTCATAAATTTGTTTAGACACACTTTTTGGGTCGGTGATTGAAGCGTTGTGTGGCGTTATTGTGATTTGTGGGTGCTCCCAAAAGGGATGTTCAACTGGCAAGGGCTCTTCATTAAATACATCTAATGTAGCATATGATAGTTGACCAATATCAAGCGCACTCAAAAGATCTTCTTCAACAAGGTGTTGTCCGCGTCCGGCATTAATAAGATAAGCTCCCTTGGGAAGTTTGGAAAATAGACAAGCATTTAAAATACCCTTGGTCTCCTTTGTTAGTGGTAACAAACAAATTAATATTTTTGACTTTTGAAGAACCGTTTTAAGTCCTTCTGTCCCATGAAAACATGACACGCCAGATATATTTTTTGGAGAGCGACTCCAGCCGTATACACTGAATTTCATTTCTGCAAGTATTGTAGCGCAAGCTTTTCCGAGCTCACCCATTCCTAGAAACCCTATTGTCTGATCTTTTGCATGAATTTGTTTATCTGATAGATCATTCCATGTATGACTTTTTTGCTGTTTCTCGAGCTCTGGCTGATTTCTATGATACCTAAGTGTATGCAGAATAACATATTCACACATGGCATCGGTTAGAAGTGAGTCGACGACACGACAGATAGTCACGTTTTCCGGCAAAGTAGAATCTAAAAAAAAATGATCAACACCGGCGCCCATAGAAAAAATTATTCGTAAGTTTGGTAGGGATGAAAGGATCCCTTTAGGCGCATCCCATACAAGTGCGTAGGTAATATCATCTAAATGATCTACATTTGGCCAAATCCTTACATCCAAATTTGGGTCTAAAAGTTTTATCTCTCTAGCCCAAATTTTTGGACGAGCATTAGGTGCTAGGATCAGTAAAGTCATAACAAGAATCTTTTTATCATTAAACTTTATTTTCTTTAATCACTTCTATGTCGAATGCAGCTGCTAACAGGGATTTTGTATAGGAATTTTCTGGGTTTTCAAAGATCTTTGATGAGGTGTTATTTTCTATAATTTTACCATGACGCATAACTATTACACGGTCAGATATTGCCCTAATAACTTTTAAATCATGACTGATGAATAAGTATCCGAGACCATGTTTTATCTGAAGGTTTCGAAGTAGATCTATAATCTGTGCCTGCACCGAACGATCAAGAGCTGAAGTGGGTTCATCAAGTACTATAAATTTTGGTTTTAAGACGATTGCACGCGCGATAGCAATGCGTTGGCGCTGCCCTCCAGAAAACTCATGAGGAAATCGATAACGACTATCAGGGTCTAGGCCCACCTCTTCCATCGCCCTTATAATCAGATTGGTTCTTTCATTAGAACTATTAGCAATTTTATGGATATTCAATCCTTCTTCAATTATTTGTGACACGGACATTCTTGGACTTAGGCTGCCAAATGGGTCTTGAAATACAATTTGCATTTCACGTCTAAGTGGACGTAATTTATTTGTACGAGTTTCACTTATTTTTTGTTTGTTGAACTCGATAGTTCCCTCGGATTTTGTTAGCCTAAGCAAGGCTAGCCCAAGTGTGGTTTTTCCTGAGCCTGACTCACCAACTACGCCAACAGTTTGACCTTCATGGACCTCAACAGAAATATTATCAACAGCTTTGAGATAATCCTTTGTTCGCTTAAGAAGTCCTTCTTTGATAGGAAACCATACTTTTATATTTCTGGCTTGAATAACTTTCTTTGCCCCACATTTAGGTTTTAATGCTTGGCCAGAAGGTTCAGAAGATAGCAAATGTTTGGTGTAACCATGGGTAGGATTATCGAATATGTCGCTTATAGGTCCACTTTCTACGATCTTCCCTTCATGCATAACGCATACTTTTTGTGCCATCTTTCTTACGATGCCTAGATCATGTGTTATGAAAAGCATTGACATATCGAACTTATTCTGGAGGTAGAGTAATAGTTCTAGTATTTGTGCTTGTATGGTAACATCTAGAGCTGTTGTGGGTTCATCCGCAATAAGTAACTTAGGCTCGTTAGCTAGGGCCATTGCGATCATCACCCTTTGGCGTTCCCCTCCGGAAAGCTCGTGTGGGTAGGCGTTCAAACGTCTTTTGGCATCAACTAAACCTACCAACTCAAGCAATTCTAATGTTCTAGAAAAAGCGTTGTCTCTCGTTAGCCCTCTATGAATAAAGAGTACCTCACCAATTTGTTTTTCTATAGTGTGGAGAGGATTTAGTGATGTCATTGGTTCCTGGAATATAATTGAGATTTCATTTCCTCGAATATTTTTCATCATATCTTGAGATGAACCAATTATTTCTTTCTTGTTGAATACAACCGACCCATTTGGGTGGCGCGCTGCAGGATAGGGTAGCAATTGCATTATGGACAGAGCGGTGACAGATTTTCCGGAGCCAGATTCGCCTACAAGGGCAACTGTTTCACCTTTTTTAATTTGAAAGTTTACATTACTTACTGCTTCAATTTTTTTCCCGGAAACCATAAAATCAACTGATAGGTCTTTCACTAATAATAAGGGATTATCCATAGTCTATAATCCCTCAGTTATTTGTTTGCGTGGATCGTAGGCATCACGAATAGCTTCTCCTATGAAAATCATTAAGCTAAGCATGATGGCTATTGATAAGAATGCAGTAAACCCTAACCAAGGCGCCTGAATATTTTCTTTTCCTTGTTTCAGCATTTCTCCCAGTGAAGGTGAACCAGGAGGCAGCCCAAAGCCAAGAAAGTCTAACGAAGTCAATACGGTTATTGATCCTGCAGTGATAAATGGAAGGAAGGTTAGTGTTGCAACCATTGCGTTAGGGAGCACATGATAAAACATTATCTGCCAGTTTGGCATACCTAGAGCGCGAGCAGCTCTTACGTAATCGAAGTTTCGTGCCCGCAGAAACTCAGCACGAACGACTCCTACTAAAGACATCCAGCTAAATAAAAGCATAAGACCTAAAAGTAACCAAAATGTAGGCTCGACTACAGAAGCTAAGATAATTAGTAGAAACAATGTGGGTAAAGAAGACCATATTTCAATAAACCTTTGAAACAACAAATCAATCCAACCGCCAAAATACCCCTGGACTGCTCCTGAGATAACACCAATGATGCTAGAAAGAATGGTTAGTGTGAAACCAAAAAGTACAGAGATTCTAAAGCCATATATCAAGCGAGCTGTTACGTCACGGGCTTGATCATCGGTGCCTAACCAGTTTTGTGTAGTCGGTGGTGATGGTGCAGGGCTTTGCAAATTTATTACCGCAGTATCGTAGCTATATGGTATTAGGGGCCAAATGATCCAGCCCTTCTCTTCTATAAGCTCTATGACATAAGGGTCTGTATAGTTAGTTTCTGTCTCGAAATCGCCCCCGAAAACAGTTTCCGGATAGCTCTGGAAAATTGGGTAGTAAAAATTTTCTTCGAAGCTGATCAGAAGCGGCTTGTCATTGGAAATAAACTCAGCAAAAAGAGTGAAAATAAATAAAACAATAAATATCCAAAGTGACCAATAACCCCGTTTGTTAGCACAGAAATTTGAAAGCCTTCTTTCCGTTAAAGGAGATATAGGTTTGCCTATGAATTTGCGGTTTGTTTCGTTCATTATCTCCTCAAACATCTCTGCTTTCAAAATCAATTCGAGGATCTACTATCATGTATGCTAGGTCTCCTATTAAACCCATTAACAACCCCAGTAATGAAAAAAAGAAAAGCGTACCAAAAAGGACTGGAAAATCTCTATTAAGGGCTGCTTCGAATCCTAAAAGACCTAGTCCGTTTAGAGAAAAAATAACCTCTATAAGTAGTGAACCAGTAAACAAAATGCCTATAAAAGCAGCAGGAAATCCGGCAATGACTATTAGCATAGCATTACGAAACACATGCCCATATAAAACTCTTTTTTCTGTTAACCCTTTTGCTCGGGCTGTAATCACATATTGTTGGTTTATTTGATCTAAGAACGAATTTTTCGTTAACATAGTTAAACCAGCAAAAGCGCCAATAGTAAGCGCAGTAACAGGAAGTGCGATATGCCAAAGATAATCGATAATTTTATTAACTAAACTAAGCTCAGACCAGTTTTCTGAAACTAGTCCTCTCAGGGGGAACCAGTCGACAAAACTTCCTCCAGCAAATATAACAATCAGTAGTATTGCGAATAAGAAACTAGGAACAGCGTTTCCAAAAATTATCACTCCACTCGTCCAAGCATCAAAACGGCTTCCGTCTTTTACTGCTTTTCTGATTCCTAGAGGAATACAAATTAGGTAAGTAAGGAGTGTTGTCCATAATCCTAAACTGATTGAAACTGGCATTGCGTCCAGAACTAAATCAACAACTTTTTGATCCTTATAGAAGCTGTCACCAAAGTTGAATGTAGCGTAATTACCCATCATGTGTACAAAACGAACATGTATGGGCTTGTCAAAGCCAACCATTTTTTCGATCTCAGAGATTAGCTCGGGAGGCAAACCTCTTGCGCCTCTATATTTGGATTCAAATCCACTGGTCTGGCTAAAGTTTTGTCTATTTTCTAGGTCATTATTAGTGAGTTCTGTTCCTCCTCCAGATACCCGAGCTGTTGCGTCGACTGCATTTCCTTGTATTTGAGCTATTATTTGTTCAACTGGTCCCCCTGGAGCTGTCTGAATAACTATAAAGTTAACAATCATTATTCCAAAAAGAGTTGGAATAATTAGCAAAAGACGTCGGATAATATAGTTTAGCATTTTACTAATTTATCCTTGTTTGTTTACCTGGGCTAGAAGTTGTTTAATTATCTATTGCTTTTTATTAGTGCAGCTTCTTTTTCTGTGTCTACCCACCATGCGGATAGGTTTGTTGCCGCCCCTAAAACAGGTATCTTTTTGGGTTTTCCAAACTTATCCCAATACGCTATTCGATCACTTGAGAGGTGAAAGTGAGGTATTACATAGTGTCCCCAAAGAAGGACTCGGTCTAATGCTCTAGTTCTTTGTACCAAACTTTCTCGTGTTTGAGCTGTTATCACCAACTCAATTAGTTCATCGATCACTTTGCTATTGATGCCTATGCTATTTCTCGAACCTTTCTCTATTGCGGCTCTGCTACTCCAAAAATCTCTTTGTTCATTTCCTGGAGATTGAGATTGGCCCCAGGCTCCCACAATCATATCAAAGTCTCGATTGTCAATTCTTGCTTGATACTGTGCACTGTCCACAATCCTAACAGTTGCCTGTATTCCTAATCTCTTTAGGTTTCTGGCAAAAGGTAGTGCCATTCTTTCAAAAGCAGGCTGGACAAGGAGTATCTCAAACTTAAACGGTTCTTTAGTATTAGAATTTACTAGGACGCTATTTTGTATTTTCCATCCCGCTAGCTTCAAAATTTTTCCGGCTTTTTTAAGGTTATTTCTTATTCCTCTTGAACCAGTTCCGTCAGTAGACGGGGGGATGTAAACATTTTTAAACAGCTCCTTGGGAAGATACTCTTTGTATTTATACAGTATTGATTGCTCTTCTTGATCAGCATCTGATAAAAGGCCTCTGCTACCTAGCTCTGAGTTGTCAAAATAACTATCTGTTCTAGTGTAAGCGCTATAGGCGAGATTTTTATTATACCACTCAAAATCCCATGCAAGGTTTAGAGCTTTCCTAACGCGCCGATCCATAAATAAAGACTTTCTAATATTAAAAACAAATCCTTGCATTCCAGCGGTTCGTTTATGAAAAAAATCTTTTTTAATGATACGACCATCTCGAACAGGGGGGACATTGAAGGCTGTTGCCCATTCTTTTGCTGAGTTTTCTAACCAAAGGTCTAAGCTACCTCCTTTAAAGGCCTCTCGAGCTACTGTTCTGTCTCTAAAATAATCAATTCTAATAGTATCTATATTATCAAAGCCAACTTTTGCTGGATGATTTTTTCCCCAATAGTTATTTACCCTCTTTAAAGTGACTGATCTGCCAGGTTTAACATCAAAAATTCTATAAGGGCCGCTGCCAAGTGGAGGATCTAGTGAAGCTTTTGAAAAATCTCTGGATTCCCAGTAATGCTTAGGTAGGATTGTTAAATCACCTAAAATTAAGGGTAATTCCGGATTAGGTTTTCCTGAAAAAGTGAATTTAACCTTTCTGGGACCAGTCTGAGAAACATTTGATACACCTCCATAGTAAAACCTATAAAATGGCCTTCCTTTTTTTTGTAAAATATTGAAAGAAAATATTACGTCGTTGACGGTAATTTGTTTTCCATCATGCCAGAAAGCATCATTTCTTAATGTAAACTCGACCCAAGATCTATCTTTAGGAGTTTCTATAGATTCACAAAGCAAACAATATAAAGTAAATGCTTCGTCTACAGATTGAACCATAAGAGAGTCATATATAGAGCTAATATTTGCAGGGTTACCTTGTAGAATAAATGGGTTGAGACTATCGAAGGTTCCAGTTGCGGAAGTTATTTTTTTTCCACCTTTAGCCGCAAGAGGGTTAACATAATCAAAATGCTTGTAACCAGCACCAAACTTGGGATTACCGTGCATTGCTATCGCGTGGGTAGGACCGGAGGCACCTGAAGATGAGACCAGCATGTCTGTTGTTAACAATATGATAATAGTGAATGTAGCTAACAATTTTTTCCGATACATGCCCTTTCTCCACTTACAGCTCAAGTATTAATAAATTGTCCCGATTTGACCCACTAATCAATCTTACAAGAAATATTTTGATATAATATTGGCGTACTTTTTAAAGCATCTATTTCACATCTACTTTGTCATACTGACACGCAAGACCTAGGCTTTTAGCAGTGTTGTCTATTGCTGCGATGCAGCTTTGCGCTCTTATGTGGGGTATATATACCCCAAATCGAATTAAATAATCTGGGTTACCATGTTGTGAAATCACCTGGCTATTCATAGTTACTATATTAGACTCAAATTCAGCAAAAACTTCAGCCATTCTAGCTACTAGACCGGGTCGGTCTTCGCCACGAAGTTCAACAGAATATGTAATCTGAAGCTGATTTTCTTTTTTAATAGTTGGGTGATACTCGGATATATTTATTTGTGCGTTTTCAAGCCCAGGCAATTTATTTAGCTCTAAAACTATAACTTTTTCATCTAGCAGATTCTTAAATTCTGCTACCGAATTAAATTCTGCTATTTTTTTTCTAACAGAAAAGTTTGTGTTTCCCAAATCGGCATTTAGATCGAATAGACGACCAGTTATAGTCGCTAGTAGTCCTATTTGGTCACTACATGTTATAGTAATACTTACACGCTGAACCATAATTACTTAGCTTTTGAATTTGAAAATAATTGGATAATTTGTTCGTGAATTTTTGGACTCCCAGCTGCGACTACTGTATCTGAAGAATTCAGAGTTAATTCTTTTCCTTCCCAGTCGGTGATTTTTCCGCCCGCGCCACTTACTACTACTACATGAGCAAGGTAATCATAGGGCTGCATGCCAGCTTCAACAACTAAATCCGTTTGGCCACTAGCAAGCATAGAATAGCCATAACAATCAGTACCAAACCTCGTGTCACGTGCTGCATCCGATACGAGATTAAATTGATTTAACTGATTCTTTGAAAACATCTCAGGTGAAGATGCGCAAAGTAACGCTTTGGAGATCGTCCCACAATCACGAGATTTAACTGGAACCCCCTCATCTCCTCTTCCCCAGTGAAGAGTAGGACGTCCATCGACACCAAGCCATCTCTCTTTTAATGCTGGATGGTCCACTAGCCCTAAGATGGGTTTTCCATGGTGTGTGAGGGCAATTAAGGTTCCGAACAAGGGAATTCCATTTATGAATGCTCTAGTTCCATCGATTGGGTCGATTACCCAAACATACTCTGAATTAATCCGTTCTTCCCCATATTCCTCACCTAAAATGCCAAAGTTGGGCGTCTCTTTAGATAATAGCCTTCTTAAAGCTGACTCAGCTTCTTTGTCAGCCTTAGTTACAGGGCTATCATCGCTTTTGAACTCAACAGATAAACTTTTCCGAAAGTAATTGAGAACTATCGGACCACTTTCGTCAGCTAGTTTTAAGGCTAAATCTATAAGTTTAGCTGTATTTAAACCTTTCATAAATTACTCCATGAAAGAATGATAGTTAGCAGATAAACAACATGTTTAATATATATGATAATTTTATCCATCAGAAGTAAGAGCGTTTTGAATGAAAAAAATAGTTAAAATTTATTAAAAAAAGAGTGCTCTTATTATGCTACCGAGGTATATCTGTTGGTTGTATTAAAAACTACCCTAGTTGAATGTTTTTATGACAAATTTTTTGCTAGTTAGTCCTTTCTTTTAATTGAGAAAGCTCTATAAGGTGCTACTTGATTCATGAGATCTAAACCCAAAAACCCTATTGTAATTATACCAGCCCGGATGGGCTCTACTAGGTTACCAGGAAAACCACTAGCGTCGATAGCAGATGAGCCAATGATAGTGCATTGTTGGCGAAGTGCTCTAAAAGCTGATATTGGGCCAGTCGTTGTAGCTTGTGCAGAAAAAGAAATTGCGGAAGTAATAGAAAATGTTGGAGGAACTTCTGTTTTAACTAATGCTGATTTGCCATCAGGCTCTGATCGAGTTGCAGAAGCTGTTGATAAGCTCGACCCTAATAAGGAGTATGATGCAATAATAAATCTACAGGGAGATTTGCCAACATTGGATCCAGAATATATTAAAAAAGTATTCAAGACTTTGGAAATCCCTGAAGTTGATATTGCCACATTAGTCAGCCCTATCACGAATGATGAGGAACGTTTTAATCCTAATGTGGTGAAAGCGGTAATATCTATCAAAGATAATTCTTATCAGGGTCGTGCGCTATATTTTAGTAGATCGGTTGTTCCTTCTGGAGACGGTATTCATTACCATCATATTGGTATTTATGCTTATCGCCGAGAAATATTAGAAGAGTTTATAGGTCTACCAATTAGTGGATTAGAGCAACGCGAGCGTCTAGAACAATTACGTGCATTAGAATCTGGCATGCGAATTGATGCAGTGCTCGTTGACACAGTTCCAGTTGGTGTCGATACTCCTTCTGACCTAGAATCTGCACGGACGATTATGGGCGATAAAAGATAAAATATTACTTGAGTTGAAAAATGACGGTTAAAAGTGACAACGTAGAAAGCGAAGAGAAAACAATCGCTTACCAAGGAGTTCCTGGCTCGAACTCACACATAGCTTGTGTGGAGGTTTTTCCTGGCATGAGGCCTTTGCCCTGTAATAATTTTGAAGATGTCTTCTCTGCGGTAGAAAATGAAAGATCTGCTGATTTGGCAATGATACCCATTGAAAATTCACTAGGGGGCAGAGTGGCAGATATTCATTATCTACTTCCCGAATCTAATTTATATATTGTTAGAGAACACTACTTATCAGTTAAGTATCAGTTGCTTGGACTCGAGAAATCTTCTTTAGAAAAGTTGAAAGAAGTGCGTAGCCATACTCAGGCATTGGCGCAATGTCGAGGTCAAATTAGCCAATTAGGAATTAAACCTGTTTCTAGAGCTGATACAGCAGGATCAGCTAAAGAAGTCTCTGAATTAGGGGATCCCACAATAGCTGCTATAGCTCCAGAACTCGCAGGAAAAATTTATAATTTAAAACCTTTGCGGGATAGGTTTGAAGATAGAATTGGCAACACAACTCGTTTTGTTATTTTATCTCGGGCCCGTCGAGATCCTGACCCTATGGACGGCCCGTGTGTTACTTCCTTGATATTTCAAGTTCGTTCAGTGCCTGCTGCTCTTTATAAATCACTGGGTGGGTTTGCAACTAATGGGGTTAATATATCTAAGTTAGAAAGTTATATAACTGGTGAGCGTTTCAGTGTTGCAAGGTTTTACGCTGAGATAGAGGGACACCCTGCCGACCCTGCCGTCGCAAGAGCCTTGGAAGAACTAGACTACTTTTCCTCACAGGTAAAAATAATTGGAGCATTTCCAGCAGATGAGTTTAGGAAAAACTAAGTTTTGATTTACGACGATTATAGAGTGATTTATTTTTGAAATTAATTTTCATCGAGCCATTCATCTATTAATTTTCTAGCAATAGAATCCTTTCTGGGTAGTTGAAGATCAGATTCTGGGGTAATGGCTTTTAATTCTTTGCGTGTAAACCATTCAGCTGACACTAACTCTTTCTCGTCTGGCTTTAAATCAAAGCTTATAGCCCGGGCTCTGAAACCTATCATAAGCGAAGAGGGGAAAGGCCAGGGCTGAGAATGTCTGTAATGAATATCGGCTAAGTGAATACCAACTTCTTCAAAAACCTCTCTTGCGACACAATCTTCTAGGCTCTCGCCTGGTTCTAAAAAACCAGCGAGAACTGATTGCATTTTAGGAGGAAATCGATCAGCGCGAGCTAAAATAATTTTATTACCATTATGCACTAAGACTATGCAGGCTGAATCAGTTCTGGGAAATTGAATAGTGTTACATTTTTTATTTTCACAACGTCTGTGGTGACCTGACTCCTCAACGATAGTTAATTTTCCACATACTCCGCAGTAGATATTACGTTGATGCCAATAGCTGATACCGCGGGCATAGGCTAGCAAATTTGCCTCGTCAGGGCTCATTACTCCTCCTATTTGTCGTAAATCTATGAAATCTTTGTCTGTACCTGTTGGAACTGCTTCTATGGGAAGCTCCAAGTGACTCAGGTCAACACAAAAATAGCTATAATCATTAAGTGATCCTAAAAAAATAGGCTTATCTTTTAATTTTAATGATTGCAGACTTTCGTAATTTAAATAGGCGGCAGATAGTGATTCGCCTATTGAAACAAAGCTTTGACCTCTCCAGACTGGCAAAATTCTGCTTTCTTGAGAGATAAGATGTTTATTTATCCATTTAGTATCTGAACGACGATTTGCCTGTCTATCAAGATTTACAGTTGCATAAAAATTTTTTGAATTCATTATCCCATCACCTGTGAATTCTGAAAGTCTCATAATCGATTGGCAATCGCAACGCTTTAAGTTACATAAGTTTATAAAGATACCAACAATTGATTTGAAATAGCTGGTTCCGCTTAGCGAAGGATCTGGTATAATAATAGAGGAAGGTCGGTCGGACGGGCCCCTCGCCAACCCGGTCAGGTCCGGAAGGAAGCAGCCGTAACGAGTTTTGCCCGGGTCGAATTAAACCGGTCTTCCACTTCTCTTTTTCGGCCTCTATTATGGGGTTGGTGGTTACAAATGATTAGTGACTCAAAAGAATTCATAGTGGAGAATAACCAGTCTGATCATTCGGATGAATCAGAGGCTGATGGTTATTCGGATACTCCAACAATAGAAGATGTGAATCAACCAAGTTTTCTTGATTCTACGGAGTCAATTGATAACGAATTGAATAATTCAGAAAAGCAGGATATTGAAGATAATTATTCTCAGAAAAATGATACGGATAAACAAGAAAATAAATCAGAAGACTATATAGTATTAGCTAGAAAGTATCGCCCAAAGAATTTTTCAGAACTGATCGGGCAAGATTCTTTAGTTCAAACTCTTACAAATGCTTTCAAGCTAGACAGAGTAGCTCACGCTTTCATTTTAACCGGAGTTAGGGGTGTAGGAAAAACAACTACAGCAAGAATTATTGCGAAATGCTTAAACGCTAGCGAGGGACCTACTACAACACCCAAAGATGATGATGAGCAGTGTGTTGCTATAGCCGAAGACAGACATCCTGATGTTTTAGAAGTTGATGCCGCTAGTAGAACTGGTGTAGACGATATTCGTGAAATACTTGATGGTGTCAAATACAGACCTGTGTTTGGTAGATATAAGGTTTACATAATTGACGAAGTTCACATGCTATCGCGCAATGCATTTAATGCACTACTCAAAACCCTAGAAGAGCCCCCCGATCACGTAAAGTTTGTATTTGCAACAACGGAAATAAGAAAAGTACCCTTAACGGTTCTTTCTCGGTGCCAGCGTTTTGATTTGAGAAGAGTTAGCGAAGAACAACTTTTTAAGTATTTTTCAGAAATTATAAATGAAGAAACAGTCAATATTGATGATGGCGCTTTAAGACTGATATGTCGTTCTGCGGATGGTTCAGTGCGCGATGGGTTGTCGCTACTTGATCAGACGATTTCAGCCCACTGTTCTTCGGGACAAATAGCCAGTGAGTCTGATGTCAGTAATATGTTGGGCCTTGTAGATAAAAGTGCTCTATATGATATATTTGAAGCTACTATTTCTGGAAAAGCGAATGAAGCACTTTCAACTTTGAATGGCATATATATTTCAGGTGCTGATCCACTATTAATATTGCAGGACCTATTGAGCCTTAGCCACTGGCTCACAAAATTGAAAATAGTATCCGAAACAGCTGAATCATCATCTGTTTCAGAGATTGACAGTGTGAGAGGTATAGAGTTAGCGGAAAATTTATCAATTTCTGTTCTTTCCCGGTCCTGGCAAATTTTACTTAAAGGTTTGGATGAAGTTCAAAGCTCTCATAATTCACTTTCGGCTCTAGAAATGGTCTTGATTAGATTAGCTTATTCAGCAGATTTACCGACGCCAGCAGAAATTATATTACGCTTAGAAGAGGCTAATGTGGAAAAGTCTCACGTAGATAAGTCATCAACTGTTGTCAAAGATAGTTTCGAAGATGATCAAACAAATGCCCTTCTCGAGACTTCGGAACAACCCACTAATAATAAACAAGTATCCAGCATATCATCCGCCGATAACACAGGTGGTGGAGCAAAAGCGGCTCTTAATCTTGACTTATTACCCCAAGCTGAAGATATCAAAAAAAGTGATCCAACGAGCTTTATAGATTTAATATCTTTATTTGCTGAAAAACGAGAGGTTCAGATAAGCAATCATCTTTATATGAATGTTCATCTAGTAGAGTATGCACCAGGCCATCTGGAAATTAGGCCCAATGAATCAGCGCCTGCGAATTTGGCTGGAGAGATTTTGAATCGATTGAGGGAGTGGCAGGGAAACCATTGGATTGTGAGTGTATCAGATGTAAAAGGTGACCCTACGCTATTTGAACAAGATTCAAATAAAGAAAAAATAGAAAAGAGAGCCGCGGAACAAGATCCCGTGGTTAAAGCTGCACTAAAGACTTTTAGTGGCTCAAGAATTGAACGAGTGCTAAGTCGTATTGAAAATGAATTATCAGTTTCTAGCTATGATGATAATTTACTAAAAATTGAAGATGATGACTTGTCCAATGGGGAAAATGAAAAATGAAGAATATTGGTCAAATGTTAAAGCAAGCACAGCAAATGCAGTCTAAAATGGCAGAGATGCAACAGAGTTTAGAAGAGTTGATTGTAGAAGGTACATCAGGCGCGGGTTTAGTTATAGTAGTTCTCAATGGAAAAGGAGAAATGAAAAACATTAGATTGGACAGTTCTTTATTAAGTCCTAATGAATCTGAAATTCTTGAAGATCTAATTGTAGCTGCCCATGCAGATGCTAAATCTAAAGTTGAGGCGAAGTCGGCGGAGGCTATGAAAGAATTGACTGGTGGAATAGAGTTGCCTCCAGGAATGAACATCCCTTTTAGTTGAGTAAATTTATTCAGTATGAGTGTTTCTGAAATAGAGCATTTAATATCGCTTTTAGCAAAATTACCTGGTTTGGGGCCACGGTCTGCAAGACGTGTTGCTCTACATTTACTTAAAAAACCTGATCAGATAATGCTACCCTTGGCAGAAGTTATACAATCAACTGCTAGTACAATCTCTAATTGTGATACATGTGGAAATTTAGATACGATCGATCCTTGTCGAATATGTGCAGATGAGAAAAGAGATCTTCAACTCATATGTGTAGTTGAGGAAGTGGCTGATTTATGGGCTATAGAAAGAACTTCGGCTTTTCGAGGACAGTATCATGTTTTGGGTGGAACGCTCTCTGCTATAGACGGAATAAACCCAAATGATCTCAATATTGAAACATTGTTGGAAAGAGCTGAAAAACCTGAAATGAAAGAAGTGATCCTTGCTACAGGTGCAACAGTTTCTGGTCAAACGACGGCCCATTATATTCTTGAGCGTCTTGAAAGAATCGATGTAAAGGTCTCTCGACTGTCTCATGGAGTACCTGTGGGCGGAGAGTTAGATTACCTTGATGATGGAACCCTAACTACAGCAATAAATAGTCGCCGGCCGTTTTAAGTTTTTACCAATGCTCATTTTGGATTAGTTTATTTGATTTCCCTCAGTTCCGGCTTTTGTTTGGAGTTCATTATATCGTCGGATTTATCAACATCTTCATCCACCTCTAGATTTTGGATTAATTCACTACGTTTATTTATTTTTTCAGCCGAAATTCTTACTTCACGCATGTCCTCGCTCGCCTGATCAAAGTGTCTTTGTAGATTACCTACACGTTTATCTAGTCTGCTTACGTCAGTTATGAGTGACATGATTTCTTTTTGAATTAATCCAGCTGCTTCTTTCATATGAACATCTTTAAGTACTGCTCTTACTGTGTTTAGGGTTGCCCAGAGAGTTGTTGGTGAGACAATAAAAACTTTGGCCTGATAAGATTTTTCAACGATGTTAGAAAAATTAGCGTGAAGTTCCGCATAAACAGCCTCAGATGGCAAGAACATCAATGCAGCCTCAGCTGTTTCACCTGGTAAAATATATTTTTCAGCTATATCTGTTATGTGTTTTAGAATATCAGAAGAGAATGCACGTTTTGCTTGTTTATTGTATTGCTCGTTTTCAGAATTTTGTAGAGCTCTGTAGGACTCTAAAGGAAATTTTGCGTCTATAACAATAGGTCCAGGTGGCATAGGTAAATTAAGCAAGCAGTCTGCTCGCTTGTTGTTACTCAATGTTGCTTGAAAGGTGTAGCTGTTTGGAGGGAGTATTGATGATACTAAATCATGTAATTGAACTTCTCCAAAAGCTCCTCGGGCTTGTTTATTAGATAATATATCTTGAAGACTAATCATTTGGGATGATAATTCGGTAATGTTTTTTTGAGCTGTGTCAATGCGAACTAATCTCTCTTTTAGGTCGTCTAGCGAAGTCTTTTGGATATTGATGTTTTTTTCAAGCGTTTCACTTACCCTTATGCTTGTAGCGGAAAGTCGCTCATCAATTGATTTAGTTAGAGCCCGCTCTTGTTCCTGAAATTTTTGGGAAAGTTGATTCAACGAGGTTGCTTGGTATTCACTAATTTGAGTTAATCGCTCAGTTAGCAAAGATATTTGATTATTGGTTTTGCCTCTAATTGCCAACATAGCTGCGATAAATACAATTACTATAGTTAGTATGGTAACTATTGTGGCTGTTAGCGGGTCCATAATTGATTCCTTCCTCAGACTATATTAACAAGCAAGGTACCGAGTCGGATCACTCCTTGACTAAAAGAGAGCAAGATCTTAGTTATCGGTCTCTAACATTTGTGATACTATTATTAAAATTGAAAGGTTACCTCAGCAATGGCTTTGCTGCCTATAATACATGCACCTGATGCTCGTCTTAAAATAAAATGTTCTGATGTGGAATCGGTTGATCAGCATTTGAGGGATTTTATGGATGATATGTTGGAGACCATGTATGCTGCACCGGGTGTCGGATTGTCGGCTCCCCAAGTTGGTGTTACGCGTCGAGTTATTGTTTGTGACGTATCAAGGGAAGACGAAGACCCAAGACCATTAAAACTTATAAACCCAGAGGTTATTGAGGCGTCAGAAGAACTCATAGTTGCTGAGGAGGGCTGTCTTAGTTTTCCTGAGCATTTTGCGGAGGTCAAACGTCCTAATCATGTGCTTTTGAGATATTTAGATGAGTTCGGTGAACAAAAACAGATTGATGCAAATGGATTACTTTCAACTTGCCTGCAACATGAAATCGACCATCTAGAAGGAATTTTATTTGTGGATTATCTGTCTCCACTTAAAAGAAATATTATTTTACGTAAGATGAAGAAATTAAAAAAGCAGAAGGTGGCTGCTTAAATTAAGGTTTAATTAATCTTTCTTAGTTGGAAACTCTTATGAAATTAGCTTTTTTTGGCTCGCCTAAATTTGCTGTGCCAGCCCTTAGGGCTCTGGTAGGTGTTGGTCATGAAATTATGTGTGTTTATACTCAACCTCCACAAGTCTCAGGTCGAGGGCAAAAGGTCCAAAAAACTGCAATTCATGCTATAGTGAGTGAATTAGGACTACCGGTCTTTACACCTTCGTCTCTTAAAGATGTAGCGGTGCAAGAAGAATTTAAGGCACTAAATCTTGATGCTGCAATAGTGGTTGCGTACGGACTTATCCTGAAAAAACCAATTCTTGATGCGCCTAAGTTTGGTTGTTTTAATATTCATGCTTCTCTGCTTCCCAGATGGAGGGGAGCAGCTCCAATTCAAAGGGCCATAATGGCTGGTGATAAGGAAACGGGTGTTTCAATAATGCGAATGAATGAAGGTCTAGATACTGGACCTTTGCTTCTAACTGAGACAGTGCCAATTCATAGTTTCACAACATCTGAAAAACTTCATGATCAATTGGCACTTCTAGGTTCAGGAATGATTGTAGAGGCGCTAGAAGGGGTTTTTTCAGGTCGTCTAAAAGAGATACCACAACCAGAAGTAGGTATTACTTATGCACAAAAGTTAACACGGGAAGAAGGTCATATTGATTGGAATAATAGAGCGGAAGAAATAGAGAGAAAAATAAGAGCGTTTGCACCGTGGCCAGGAGCTTGGTTCAACCTAGGAGACATTCGTTTAAAAGTACTTGAAGTAGAACTTGTGGAAGGCTCTGGTGAACCAGGTTTAGTTTTAGATAATCATCTTACAGTCTCTTGTCGCATTGGTTGTCTAAGGCTTAAGACTTTGCAAAGGGAAGGAAGACGTCCTATGTCAGTAGAGACTTTATTGCGAGGATTTCCCATTAAAAAAGGCTCTCTCCTAACATGACCCGTTATAAGCTAATTATAGAGTACGACGGAACACTATTTGTTGGATGGCAAAGACAACAGAACGGAAAATCCGTTCAAGGTGAATTAGAAGCAGCGTTATTTGATTTAACTAAAGTAAAGGTTCAGGTACACGGAGCCGGGCGTACAGATTCGGGTGTGCATGCTGAGGGTCAAGTTGCCCATTGTGATATTGCTCGTGAAATATCTACGGACACTTTACGTGATGCTCTCAATCATTTTCTTCGCAAAGTTCCTATTTCCGTATTAAGTGTTGAAGAGGTGAATGGCACTTTTCATGCTCGATTTTGTGCTCTTAAAAGACACTATCTATACCGTATATTAAATAGACGCCCTCCTCCTACATTAGATAAAAATAGGATATGGTGGACTCCTTCTCGTCTTGATGAAAAAGCTATGCACATGGCAGCTCAGACTCTTGTTGGCACTCATGATTTCTCATCATTTAGGGCAACCAGTTGTCAAGCTAAATCACCTATCAAAACTCTTGACCATTTAGATGTTGAACGCATTGGGGATGAAATAAGGGTGACTACTAGTGCTAAGTCATTTCTACAACATCAAGTGCGTAATTTAGTTGGTACCCTAACAATGGTAGGATATGGCAAGTGGAATTTAGATGACGTTAGAGTCGTTTTAAATGCTCAAGATCGGTCATTAGCAGGGCCAACAGCTCCTGCTTCTGGTTTATATTTAGTCCAGGTTGATTACCCCTGATCAATCGCTAGAATCTTCGAATTGAAAATATTTTTTGATCACTGAAAAATATATTCTACTCAAAGCATCAACATCTGAGCATAGGACATTTTCATTCGCTTTATGCATCGTCTTTCCAACCAAACCAAACTCTGCTACTGGACAGTAATTTTTTATGAAGCGCGCATCAGATGTGCCACCAGTTGTACTCAGGGTGGGAGTTTTTCCTGTGACCTCTTCAATTGATGAAATCAGTATATTACTGAGGGTTCCGGGTGGTGTTAAAAAGCATTCACCGCTAACATGAATATCAAGCTCATAGTCTACTTTTTCTTCGTCGATAGTTGCTGTAATTCTTTTTACAAGCAACTTTCTTATACTTTCAGAGGTATGTAGGTCGTTGAACCTTATGTTAAAGTGTGCGATCGCTGAGGCCGGAATAACATTAGTGGCACGATTACCCACATCGATATTCGATATCTGAAAAGTAGAAGCTTGAAAGTGCTCTGTTCCTTGGTCTAGGGGTTCATAAATCAAACTTTGTAAAATATAAATAAGATGATGAACTGGATTTTGGGCAAGATGTGGGTATGCAGTATGTCCTTGGATCCCATTAACTTTAAGTGTTCCATTTAGGCTTCCACGGCGACCTATTTTAACCATATCCCCGAGCACTGATTCATTGGTTGGTTCACCAACTATGCAAGTGCTAATCACCTCTTCTTTTTTTTCTAGCCACTCTAATAATTTTCTGGTTCCATTTATCGCTGGGCCTTCCTCATCTCCTGTTATTAATAAACTTATGGAGCCTGGAAACTCCCATTTTGAGGGAGGGCCATATAATTCAGTTATGCTCCCAACAGCACACACAAATGCTGCTATTGCGCTCTTCATATCGGCAGCGCCCCGACCGTAAAGATTACCATCACTTATATGACCAGAGAAGGGATCACTATCCCAACTTTCTGATGGACCGCTTGGAACTACATCCGTATGACCTGCAAAGCAAAAATTCGGATTCTGATCTCCTAGACGAGCGTAGAGATTAGTGACTTCATCAGTATTAGGTGAAGAGAATTTTTTAATATGACAAACGAATCCTAATGTTTTTAATACACTACTAAGTAATTCTATTGCACCCTCATCGAGGGGTGTTACACTTGGCAGTTTAATCAAATCCTGCGCTAGCTTAATAGGGTTATTCGTTTCATAATTTAGATTATTCATAGTTCTAATCACAAAATTTTATATTTTTTAATCACGCAACAACTCATTTATCGAAGTCTTCGAACGAGTTTGCTCATCAACTGTTTTAACAATAACTGCACAATAAAGATTCGGTCCGTTAGAACCATCTTCTAATTTTTGTCCCGGTAGTGTGCCTGGAACGACCACTGAATAAGGAGGAACTCGGCCTGTAACGATATTTCCAGACTCTCTATCAACAATTTTTGTTGATGCACCTAAGTAAACCCCCATTGATAAAACAGCTCCAGTTTCAACAATCACCCCTTCAGCTACCTCTGAACGCGCTCCTATAAAACAATTATCCTCAATGATTACAGGGGATGCTTGTAATGGTTCAAGAACACCGCCGATGCCAGCTCCCCCAGAGAGGTGAACGTTTTGACCTATTTGAGCGCAGCTGCCAACAGTAGCCCAGGTGTCTACCATTGTTCCACTATCCACATAGGCTCCGAGATTAACGAAGCTAGGCATAAGTACGACGCCAGGGGCTATATAGGCAGAATGCCTGACAATACTCCCTGGAACCGCTCGAAATCCTGCATCTCGAAATTTCAAATCGTTCCATTCTGAAAATTTGGAAGGTACTTTATCCCACCAGTTTGTATTTTTGCCGGGTCCACCTTCTATCTTGTTCATGTCATTAAGTCGAAAAGAGAGCAAAACTGCTTTTTTTAGCCACTGGTTTACAACCCACTGATCATTATGTTTTTCCGCTACCCTCACTAAGCCTTGGTCGAGCATCTCAAGAGCTTGTTCAACGGCTTCGCGAGATTCTCCAGTGGTCTCTGTTCCTATTGTGTCGCGGTTATCCCAAGTGGTCTCAATTATTGTCTGCAGGGTTTCGTTGGTCATAATACTCCTCTTTAAGCTTCCCAAATTTACAATATATAATTAGTCTTAAGAAAATGGCGTTCAAAATGTCACTCTGTCAACGGTCAAATCTTCTTTTGTTTAAGCGTTAACGATTCAAGCCACGCAGTTAAGTCATCTATAGTATGGTCTATGTAATCACTATTTTTTTCAGGAAGTGTCCAACTAGGTGCTTCAGTAATCTTTTGTTTGATCCAAACAGTTGTCATGCCGATGTCTGATGCAGGCTTTAAATTAGGAGCTATATCCTCAATCATAACTGAAGAGAGAGGGTCAAGTTTTATTTTTTTCATGAGTGTTTGATATGACCGTAGGTTGGGTTTAGGTATCCATGCAGCATCAGAGACATCAAAAATAAAATCAAATTGTTCTAAGAAACCCAGGCGTTCTAATACTTTTTTTGCATGACCTGATGAGGCATTAGTATATATAATTTTTGTACCCTTTAATGCTTTTATGGCATTTCCTAACTTGTGATTTCTTTTAACAAGACCATAATCTACATTATGGACAAACTTTAAAAAATCCCACGGGTCAATTGAGTGCTTAACCATTAGGCCGCGAAGGGTTGTTCCATGGTTTTTGAATAATTCTTTCTGTTCGATAAGGGCCTCTTCAGTAGACGTGCCTGTGACCATTGAGACAAATTTAGTCATCCTATCCGAAACATCTGACATTAGCCCATTTGAAGAGGGATAAAGAGTATTATCAAGGTCAAAAATCCAAAAATCTTTATTCTTTAGTGAATCCTGTACATTCATAAAAGTTGGTCCCTCAGAACATCTTTCATATAAGTGACTGGAACTTAGCTTATTTGTTATACCAAATTGCAGTTCCAGTACCGTGTTCCGTAAAAATTTCTAGTAGCAATGAGTGTTTAATTCGGCCATCTAATATAACAGAAGCTTCGACTTGATTTTGTACAGCACGAATACATGTTTCCACCTTTGGTATCATACCACCACTGATAGTCCCATCATTAATTAAGGCCTTTGCTTCGTTAATGTTAATGTCTGGAATCACTTGTCCTTCTCCATTCATCACCCCAGGCACGTCGGTTAACATATATAAACGTGCAGCCTGAAGCGCTTCTGCTATTGCTCCGGCAGCTGTATCGGCATTTATATTATAAGTCTCTCCGTCATCTCCTAATGCAAGAGGTGCTATGACAGGAATTACATCAGCACGAACAAGATCATTAAGAAGACTCGGGTCAACCTTAGTTGGCTCGCCCACAAATCCAAGATCAAGAACTTTTTCTATATTAGAATCGGATTGATTCTTGTCTCCTTTTATTTTAGTTGCTTGTATAAGATTCCCATCTTTACCTGATATACCAACAGCCCGTCCTCCTCCCGAATTAATTGCAGCAGCGATAGCCTTATTAATTGATCCTGAAAGAACCATTTCCACTATTTCAACGGTTTCACTATCTGTAACCCTTAGTCCATTAATGAACTCGCTCTTTATCTTAAGACGTTCAAGCATAGCTCCTATTTGTGGCCCTCCTCCGTGAACAACAACGGGGTTAATTCCTACCTGTTTTAATAAGACTACGTCACGAGCGAATAATTCAGCTAGTTTACTGTCGCCCATGGCATGTCCACCATACTTAATTACAAATGTTCTTCCTGAGTGTTTTCGCATAAAAGGAAGAGCTTCTGATAAAACACTAGCCGTGCTTATCATTTCACTATTCGGTGGTTTCGTTTTTTTGGCCATCTTATTTTAGTTCTCTTTTATAAATGTATTTTCTCTTATACTAATTTATTTAGATCCCTGTTGTATCATAATAGCAATTTCTGCACGTAGTTGTGGAATCCCTTCACCATTTAAGGAACTTGTTGGGATTGGTTCAGGGAAAGCCGCAGGGTGAAGTTTTAAAATTTTAAAACACGAATTAATACGGTTTTCTAAATCTAGATTACCTATTTTATCTATTTTAGTAAGTATTATATGATAGCTGACTGCGGCTTTATCCAGTAATTGCATCATTTCAATATCATTAGATTTTATTCCGTGTCTAGAATCAATTAAAAGGCATAGCTTTAGAAGTGTTGGTCTTCCCTTTAAGTAATCATTAACGGTTTGATTCCATTCCATAATTTCTTTTTTTGAAGCCTTAGCATAGCCATAACCTGGCATATCGACTAACCATACTTTTTGTCCTAAATCAAAGAAGTTTAGTTGTTTAGTTCTACCAGGGGTTTTACTAGTTCTAGCAAGCGACTTTCTTCCAGTTAGGGCATTTAATAGACTTGATTTACCGCAATTAGACCGACCAACAAAGGCGACCTCTGGAAGTTCTGGAGTGGATAGGTCTTCCAGTCTTTCCACGCCTCGCAAGAATTCACAGGGTTGCGAGAATAGTTTGCGCCCTAACTCCGTCCTGTCAACATTTTTAATATCTTCTACCAATAACTTCGTCTCGATTCTGCTATGGCTTATAGTAGATACACTCTATTTAGATTTAGCACTATCGGAAACCGTTCCGCCCCCTATTGCAACCCCCATTCTACGCATGATTATGTATTGTTGAGATACCGAAAGAAGGTTGTTCCAGGTCCAATAAATAACCAAACCAACAGGAAAATTAGCCAGAAAAAATGTAAACATTATAGGCATAAGCATAAACATTCGTGCTTGTAGAGGATCCGCCGGGGCAGGGTTTAATTTTTGTTGAAGATACATAGAGATTCCCATAAACAAAGGCCAAGCACCTAGAGCAATAAAGCTGGTTCCTACAGCTAGAAAGGAGGGCATGTCCCAGGGGACTAATCCAAATAAATCAAAAATGTTTGTTGGATCGCGCTCGGATAAATCATGCACCCAACCGTAAAAAGGGGATTGTCTCATCTCAATAGATGTAAATAGCACTTTGTATAGCGCAAAAAACACGGGTATTTGCAAAACCATAGGAAGACAGCCAGATACAGGGTTTACTTTCTCCCGTTTATACATTGCCATCAATTCTTGCTGCATTTTCCTCTTATCATCACCAAATTTTTCCCTCAATTCGGTCATCTTGGGTTGAAGCCCTTTCATCTTACTCATAGATTTATATGACTTATTTGCAAGTGGAAAAAATAAGATTTTTATGATGACAGTGACCAATAAGATCGCTACTCCAAAATTAGCATTAATACCAATATTTGCTAGTTGCTCAGCAATTATAATCAGAACTTGAAGTAATGGCTTTGTAATAAAAAAGAACCAACCGAAATCTATAGCCATTTCAAACCTTGGAACATTTTGTTCATCTCTATACTTGCTAAGAGTTTCGAAAACCTTTGCACCGGCGAACAACCGGTTAGTAGCTTCAGCATAATCTCCTGGGTTTAAGACATGTACTTGTTGTTCGATTATATCTGTTTGATAAGAGTCGGCCCCTTTTGCGGTTTTTTGGTAGGAAAAACTAGTGTTTACAGCCTTTGATTGATTAGGAATAAGAGCGGCCAGCCAATACTTATCCGTTATACCTAGCCAACCTCCAGTCGTGGGAAATGTGGTGGGTTTTGGGCGGCCATTATTTTCATCAAAATCATCTTCAAGATCATCATAGTCAATTTCTTTTAATGTGTCGTCTATTACTCCTATTGGGCCTTCATGAAGAATGAAAAATCCTAGTGTGTCTGGGGTGTTTACTCTGCTTAGTCTAGCAAAGGCTGATAAACTTATTGCATTACTACCATTATTTTCAATTCTATCTGCAACAGTAATCATAAACTTGTTATCAATCGAGTAGGTCCTTTTAAGCTTAAGGCCTTCTTTGGTCTCAGATGTTAGAACAATTGGTGATTCTGGGGTTAGAGTATCTTTTGAAGATTTCCATTTGGCTCCGCTTGCACCGAAAGTTCCTTCTCTGCTTGCCCAGCCGAACTCCGCAAAATAAGGATTAGGTGAACCCTTGGGGGACAATAGCACCACGTTATCACTCGTTGGGTCGATGTTCTCTCTGTAATTCAACATAGTGATATCGTCGATGCGCCCATTTTCGAGATTAATTGAGCCGATAAGGCTCTCAGATTTTAATTTTATACGACGAGTTTCTTTGACTATTTCATTGCGGGGTTTCTCTGCATTTATAAGCAGGTTCTCACTTGATATTGCTGGTAAAGATGTATTCGATTTATTTTTACCTCTTTGTAACTCTGCTAATTCTGATTTCTTTTTTTCTTCCATTAGCTGAGCCTCTCGACGCGGTCCCTCAACGAAGAACTGCCAGCCGAGCAAAATTACCAAAGATACCGCTATCGCCATAAAAAGATTTTTTTGATCCATATTTTTGGTCAGCTTTCAGGTAATTTATTAAGTGTTTGTTCTGGAACAGGTTTAAAACTATTGGAGGTGTGAGTACTAATCACAGGATCATAGCCATGCCTGCCCCATGGGTTGCATCTGATGAAACGTCTAATAGCTAATATTGTGCCTAAAAATGGTCCATGTAATTTTATAGATTCTAAGCCATATTCTGAGCACGTTGGGTAAAATCGACAACTAGGCCCTAATATAGGTGAAAAAATGTACTGGTAAACAATTATAAGAGCCCTTAATAAACATGAAATTATTTCTTTTAAGTATCTCATTAAATCGAATCTTTCTTATTATATAATATTACCGGGTCATTCCATACTCCGAGCTTTTTTAAAGATAGCTCAAGATCCGATAGTAGGTCTTGGAATGGTCGATTCAGTGTTTTTGACCGGGCTATTACTACAAAGTCATTTCCTGACTCAACTTGAAATGGCATTAGTTTTTTAACTGTTTCTCTTAACCGTCGTCTAGCTCTATTACGCTTAACAGCGTTTCCGACCTTTTTTGAAGCGGTGTAGCCAATTCTAATTACAGATTTATCATAAGTTTCTCTGGGGCTTTCACTGACTTGCAGGATAAGTCCAGGGGTAGCCCAATACCGCTTTTTAGCTGCAATTCTTACGAAATCTGAACGCATTTTCAAAGTTTCTATAGACGGTAATTTTTTAACTTTGTTTTCTATTGCATTAATACTGGGCTGATAGCTCATCTATTTTGGGTTCCGAATAAGTCTGGAGAATCAGGCAGGCTGCAAGCAGGTCATATTATGCAGATAATTTTTTGCGACCTTTTGCGCGCCGCTGTGATAACACTCTGCGGCCACCGACTGTTTTCATACGAGAGCGGAAGCCATGCCTTCGCTTCCGTATTAGGTTACTAGGTTGAAAAGTTCGTTTCACTTAAGCTGCTCCATTCATCCGCTAGCTGCAAACTGGCGCTGTATAAGGACTAGATGGGTCGAAGTCAATGTAAAGGCCATTATATTCACAAAATACTATTTTCTTAGATATCTAATTATAACTTCTAATTATGTAAACTATTACTATCTAAAAAAATATAAGCAATAATACAAGAAACAATTTTATATGGATAATAAAATAAAAAAAGAGCGAACTAGGGGCCAATTTAATATTTCTTATTATTTAGTTCTAAAGTTATCATTTGCCGGGGTTATTATAGTTTCACTAGCTGTTTTTTTTATAGCTGGTTTTGATGGGTATGACCTTATAAATGAACTCAAGTTAAAGCGAGAGTTAGTAGGTCTATTTGTTGAAAGACATAGGTATTTTGCAATTATTTTTTCTTGCTTTTTTTACGCTTTGATTTGTGCCCTTTCACTTCCGGTCAGCGTTTTTTTATCCGTTGCCAGCGGATTTATTTTTGGCTGGTTTACTGGAGGATTGATATCAGTTTTTGGGGGGGTATTGGGCGCTACAGGCATTTTTCTTATAGCGAGAGTAGTACTAAAGGATCTAATTAAATTGGGTCTTATGACAAGAGTTGAATCAGCTCTTAATAAGGTAGAAGATCGATTAGGGCATAGTTCCTTGAGATATCTGTTAATGATGCGTTTGATTCCTATTGTTCCGTTCTGGTTAGTTAATCTGGCATCGGCATTTTTTGATATTCCAATAAAAGTTTATATCAGCGCTACCTTAATCGGCATAATCCCAGGCGCGTTCATTTATTCATCTCTGGGTGAAGGTTTGGCCAATTCATTAGAGACAAGTAATCCTATAAACCTCACAATCATCTACGAGCCGAGAATACTATTACCTCTAATTGGCTGTTCTCTGTTATTACTTCTCCCAGTCTTATATAGAAAATACAAAAAAGAGTAGAGCTAGGCTAAGGCCTTAGTCACTCATCTGCTGCTATGGGTCTGGCGAATTGCAAACTAAGGTCCCATGGAAAATGAATCCAGGTGTTTTGACTTACTTCAGTTATAAACGTATCAACCATCGGGCGTCCAGCCGGCTTTGCATATACTGTAGCAAAGTGAGCATTAGGCAACATTTCCCTAACAATTTTCGCTGTTTTACCTGTATCCACAAGGTCATCGATTATAAGAGTATCTGCACCGTCACCGGAAACTTCTTTCAGTATTTCTATTTTTCCTTGTTCTTTATGATCGTAAGAAGTCACGCAACACGTGTCTACCAATCTCATTTCTAGTTCTCTGGCAACTATTGCAGCGGGGACTAGACCTCCTCGGGTTATGGCAACTATTTTTTCCCAGGGTCCTTTTTCAGATAGGCGCCAGGCAAGCGCCTTCGCATCACGGTGAAGTTGTTCCCAGGAAACTGGAAAGTCATGTTGGGTTTCTTTTTCAATATTCATAAATCACTTCATTTAGTGGTCGATGACTGAGCTTATAAGATGTTAACTATCTGTACTTGAGTGGACAACCCACTTCAATACTTCATTTTTTTTGTTTATTATGTATAAAACTTTTTCCAATCATTAAGGCGTTAGCTTGCTATCAACGGGGCTTTTGATTAACTTCTCGGGTTATTAATGCAATCAACAATTTTCGAAAACTTTTTAAAAGGATGAATGTTTTTTTGCGCCCGTAGCTCAATTGGATAGAGCGTCTGACTACGAATCAGGAGGTTGGGAGTTCGAGTCTTCCCGGGCGCGCCAAAAAAACAAGTAAACTGTTAATAAGCGCCCGTAGCTCAATTGGATAGAGCGTCTGACTTCGAATCAGAAGGTTGGGAGTTCGAGTCTTCCCGGGCGCGCCAGTTTTAAAAAAATAGATTATTAAATCTGACTTTATTTTTCTTCCTTTATTAGGCTTACGTGTGCTGAGACAATCCGCCATCCTTTTTCGGTACGCAACCAGGTTTGACTTTGACGACCAATTTGATTGCTTTTTAATCTTTTGAATTCAAGATTTGTTGTTGCAAAATCTCTTCCGAAAGTGGTGATTATTAATTTTAGTATTTCTCGATCAAGGTCGCTGGTTTCTCGTTTTCTGCGAAAGATACTTATTTGTTCATGACCATATAAATTTTCCCCAATTCCATATCGTAAGGTCATGGAGTTTTCCCAGAATAATTCATCTAATACATCTATGTTATTTTCTGAGAGCGCTTGTTCATATCGTTCGTGGGCAGCTGATACTTCAGCTAAAATTTTGGGGGAGTTTATCTCGTACACGGGGGATTTCCTTTCCCAAGTTATATAGAGTTGCTTTAGTATATTTAATTGTAGACAGTTTTACTTATCATTTTATTCTTAGGAAATGGAAGAATGACCTTAAATCCACAAGTGGTTACTTTGATCGAAAAAATGAAGGAAGCAAATATTCAGCCTACCTTCACCATGTCCCCCACTGATGCTCGGAATCAAATGGACGAAATGGCAAAAGTAAGGGATAAAGAGCGAACACAGGTTTTATCAATAGAAGATTTCGACATACCTGGTCCAGCTTCCAATATTAGCATAAGGCTCTACCGGCCGCTTGAGGCCAATGCTAAAGAATTACCTATTTGGGTTTATTTTCACGGCGGGGGTCATGTGATTGGCAGTCTGGACAGTCACGATGAGGTTGTTCGTGCGTTTTGTTCGGGAACAAACTGTATAATGGCGTCAGTGGATTACAGGTTAGCGCCAGAACATAAATTTCCTGCGGCAATTGATGATTCGTATGCAGCCGTCGAATGGTTATTTGACAATTGCGAAAAGCTCGGGGCAGACAAAAATAAATTTATTGTAGGCGGCGACAGTGCTGGAGCCAATATTGCTGCTGTCATGGCCATAATGTCCCGGGATAATGGTGGGCCCAGGATTTTATCACAACAACTTATTTATCCTGTGGTAGATTATGCATGTGAGGGTGGTTCTTATGATAAATTTGCTAATGGTTATGGGCCTCTGACTAAGGAAGGGATGCTCTGGTTTCAGAATCATTATCTGAGGAGTAATGAAGATAAGAATGATTGGAGGGCCTCACCTATAAAAGCCAGTAACTTGTCGGGTTTACCTCACACTGCGATTATTACAGCTGAGTACGATGTTCTCCATGATGAAGGAGTTGTGTTTGCAAAATCCCTGATGTCTTCTGGTGTATCGGTAGAGCATACGGACTGGCCAGGAATGATCCATGGCTTTGTATCTCTTGCGCCCTATCTCGATGATGGGAAAGCTGCCATCACCTACATTTGTAACAGAATTAACAAACTTTTGTAGGGTTTGGCTGGGACTTAGCCATAAACACCACTAGCACTAAGTAATAAGTTAATTGCTAGAATTGTTAAAATTATTCTAAGAATTTTGCGGAATACATCCTCTGAAACCCATTCAGTAAGGTGGCTGCCAAGTAACGTTCCAAAGTACCCAGCGGCAATCATTATGGCAAGTAAAGGGAGCCAAGGACCAAAAGAGAATCCTAAGAGTCCAAAAACCAAAATTTTTAGTGAGTGTTGAATGACCATGCAGACTGCGTGGGTGCCAAAAAGTGATTTACGGTCGGAGATACACGGAGCTAGTATTGAAATTACAAAAGGACCGGTGGCGCCTATAAACATGGTGATAAATGCACTAAAAAGTCCAGCAACCGTTAAAACTGTCGGGCTTATATTAGACAAGCTCAGTTTTAGTGGTCCCCATATAGCATAAAGAATAAAAAGAGCTAAAAGAAGCTTCAATATATTGTCAGGAAGTTGCAGGGCCACACTACCACCTATTACAACTCCAACTATACTTCCTAAAACAAAATACACAGTTATAGACCAATTTATGTATTTTCTTTGAACGCTTGCACGGCTAACATTAGACCCCAGTTGAACAACGCCATGTATTGGGATTATTGCAGGAGCAGGAGCAATTGAGGCCAGGACGGTTAGAAATGTTATGCCTCCACCGATCCCCAGTCCTGCGGAAATTGCAGAGCCAATAAAGGCAACTAAAATTAGTACAAACGCCGCTAATATTGATAAGTTGGGTGGCAGAAATTCCAAAGGCCATACCTCTAATTAGTTGCCGGAAGGTGAATATATCTGGATATTATAAACTAATGACTAGAAATCAAAATTATGAACGAAATTGGTCAGTATACTATAAAAAAACATATAACAGACCACCACGCTTAACAGCTAAATTTGCTTTGAAATGTTTTAACACGGAATATTGTAAAAAAAACAATACAAAAAGATTTTTTGTGATAGATCTTGGATGTGGTGGGGGAAGAGATGCCTTTGAGTTTTTGAAAAATGGCTGGAAAGTATTGGCGATTGATTCTGAGATTGAGGCAATTAAATTCTTGCAGAATAGGGAAGATAGGCCCCCTGAAGCTGACCTGACTTTTCAGATTGCTAAGTTTAAAGAAGTGGACTGGCAAGAATGTGATCTAGTTAATAGCAGTTTTGCGCTTCCTTTAATGCCACAAAATGATTTTTGTGGTGTTTGGCAGAATATAAAAAAGAATTTAAAAACCGGAGGCAGAATTTCTTGTCAGCTTTTTGGTTATAAAGATGAGTGGTCTGGTCGACCGGGAATGACATTTCACGATAGGGCTTCCATCTTTTTTTTACTGAAAGGTTTTCAGATAGAAATGTTTTTGGAGGAAGAAATTGACTCGGAAACGGTCTTAGGAAAAAGAAAGTTTTGGCACTTATTCCACCTAGTAGCTAGGAAAATGTATTAAATTACATAATTTTATTTTTTTCCCAATCAAATAATGAAGGCTCTTTGTCTAAAAACCTTTTGACTGCCTTTAGGTGGTATTCGCTATTGTTGGCAATTGCCTGTCCTGAGGCTTCTAATTCTAGTGAAGTATTCAAATCTCGCTCAAAAGATTTATTAAGTAGGTTTTTAGTTATTCCGATAGCTGTGGTAGAAGCAAATCGAAATCGATTTGCAAAACTAATTGCAGTGGCAATAAGACTTTCTTGGGCTATTATCTCGTATGCTATCCCTAGTTCAAGAGCTTCTTCTGAATCAATTACACGTGCTGAAAAAGCAAGCTCCTTCGCTTTTTGTAGCCCTACTATTCTTGGTAAGGTGTAGAGAGCTCCCCAGTCTGGTATAAGACCAATACGCCCAAATGAAAGCACAAATCTCGCACGGGGGCTAGCAAATACGAAATCACACGCTAATGCCAAGCTGAACCCTGCCCCTGCTGCTGCCCCGTCGACCGCTGCAATAGTGGGTATCTCTAGGTTAAACCATCTGGTCATGAGAAGGTGGGCAGCTTGCAGTCGTTTTTGCATCTCTGCAGCTGGTTTTCCTGAGGAAGCTTTAAGAAGGTTTATGTCACCTCCTGCGCAGAAAGACCCTCCACTGCCAGTAAGAATAGCGGCATGTATTGTCTTTCCAGCCCCTAATTCAACTTTTTCGAGAGCCAGATCAAAGTCGCTTCTTACATCTTCGCTAAGGGCATTTCTTGAATCGGGATTGTTGATTGTAATGATTGCTACACCGTCATTGACATCTAATAATACCTTATTTTTACTCATTTCTTTACCCTTAATAGTTTGAATTAGTCACGATCTAGGCAGGCCATTTTAGACAAAACAGCACAAACGGCTCCTGTATCTTCTTCAGACCTACCTTGTGCCATGCCAGTAGTATAAATGTCTGCTGTTGCGCTAAATAAGGGAGTTGGACAGTTCATCGATTTAGCAAATTCAGCTATTATGCCCATATCTTTCTGCCAAGTTTCAATTTTCATTGTGGCTGGATTGTAATTATTGGCGACCATCATTGGTCCACGAATCTCAAACATACGCGAGCTTCCAGCACTATCAGAGATCACATCAAATATTAATTGGGGATCTAATTCTGCTTTCATTCCTAAAACAAGGGCTTCAGCTGCAGCAACATTATGAATAGCGACAAGATGGTTGGCTATATACTTCATCCTACTGCCATTGCCGAATTTACCAACATAATAAAAGGCTCGAGCAAATCCATCAATTACTTCAAAACATTTGTTTGCTGCTTTTTCGTTGCCACTAAGATATACTGCGAGGTCTTTGGTTATCGCCTGGGCACCGGTCCCACTTAGCGGTGAGTCTAAAAGAGTCATGCCAACTTTAGATAATATATCGTGATTTCTTTGCTTATCTTTAATGGGTAAAGTGCTACACTCCATAATAGGGGCGTCAGAGTTGTTTGAAGCTGCTATTCCGTCCTTTCCAGAAATCACATCATCTAATGCCGCGCTACTGGGTAGTGATGTAAGGATTATTTCACTTAAAGAGGCCACTTCTCTTGGTGTTTCTGCTATTGACCCTCCATTATTTTGTAACTCATTGCAGCGCGTACTATCAATGTCACAACCTATTACCCCATAACCAGATTTTATAAAATTAGCTGAAATTGCTGACCCCATAATACCCAAACCTATTATACCGATTTGTTTGCTCATTTATGAAAATTCTCCTAGTAACTATTTCGTGTATTTATACCATATTTAAAAGATACGTAATATGGATTAAGAAATAATCAAATTGAACTTTTTTAAAATTTTTATCTCCTCTAACCAGAACTATATTTATATGCTCAATAAGCACATTTCTTCGGTGATAAGAATATGAATTACTTTCGCTTTATGAATGAAAATTGGCGGTTCGTAGGTTTTGGCTTTTTTATGTCTTTATCTTCTAGTTTTGGTCAAACCTTTTACATAGCTTTGTCGGGAGCTGAAATTCGATTGGAGTTTGGTATGACCCACGGAGAATTTGGTTTTTGGTTTGGCGTGGCTACTATCGGAAGTGCTCTGTCTCTTATTTGGTTGGGGAGATTAATCGATTATATGGATTTACGCTTCTACTCATTAGCCACATGTGTAGGAATGATTCTATCTATGCTGATAATTGCATCGGCGCCGGGACTTTTCACTTTAGTAGTCGGGTTGTACTTAGCCCGTCTTTGCGGGCAGGGTTTGATGACCCATATATCAGTTACGAGTATGGGGCGTTACTTCAATTTTAATCGTGGTAAGGCAGTTAGCATAGCATTAATGGGGCAGTCATTAGGGGAAGCTATTCTTCCAACTATCGTTATCACTTTTATAATTTATTTGGGCTGGCGGGATACTTGGTACGTTGCTGCTATATTTCTTGGAGTAACATCGGTCATATTGGTCCCGTACCTAATGCGCGGCTATAGTAAGATTCATCTAAGCTATATAAAAAAACAATCAATCGGTACTGATACGCCTTCTCTTACTGGCAAACAATGGACACGCATTGAAGTTTTATTTGATCACCGTTTTTATCTGATTGCAGCCGCTGTTCTCTCATTTTCCTTTATAGGGACAGGGTTGTTTTTTCATCAAATACATATAGCCAGTGAGAAAAATTGGCCTTTAGAAATATTAGCAAGTGCATTCGTTCTATACGCCCTTTTTAAGGTCATAACAGCTCTACTTGTTGGTCCATTAATTGATAAATTTGGTTGCCGTCCTTTTTTACCCCTTATGTTAATACCATTAGCTTTTACTTTAATTGCTCTGGCCTTTTTTGATTCAATATATGTTGCTTTCATACTTTTTGCTCTTTTGGGGATTAGCATAGGAGTTCTAATGCCATTTACCGGGGCAATATGGCCCCAATTATATGGGACGGTGCATCTTGGCGAGATACGTTCTATGATGGCTGCGCTGGTAGCGTTTTCTTCTGCAATTTCTCCTGCCATATTTGGTGTCATGCTTGATACGGGATTAACAATAGAGGCTTTATCTGTCGTGTGTCTTATCTATGTCATAATAATTACATTTTTGGTTTCCTGGGTCTTTGTTTTTTCTTCTAGAGGATCAATTGGCTATTAGGTCAGCTATTTTTTTAATATTTTTTGTTTAAAATTAATTTTATAGATTCCAGAAGATTGATCTTATAAGTTCAGAATTACGACGTTATAAATGCCATGATTGTTAAATAAAAATTGAGGTTAGGATATGGGTGATAATCAAATAAAAGGCGAGGATAAATTTCGTTCAGAAGTTAGAGACGGCATGCGTATAGATTGGGATGTGCCTATTAACATGGATGACGATCTGATTTTACGAGCGGACATATATCGTCCAAATGATAATGATCAACACCCAGTAATAATAAGTTACGGCCCATACGCCAAGTGGCTGCATTGGATGGATGGATATCCATATCAGTGGAAACAGATGCTTGAAGATTATCCTGATTGTTTAGTTGGGTCATCAAATCGATATCAAAATTGGGAATTAATCGATCCTGAAAGATGGGTGCCCGAGGGTTACATATGTATGCGGGTGGATTCGAGAGGAGCTGGTCGATCTCCGGGGTTTTTAGAAGTATGGTCTCCTCGAGAAGCCCAAGATTTTCATGATTGTATAAATTGGGCTGGGGTTCAAAAATGGTCAAACGGTAAAGTTGGTACAAACGGCATCTCTTATTATGGCATGAACCAATGGCAGGTGGCTTCTCTTCAACCTAAACATTTATCTGCGATGTGCGTATGGGAAGGAGCTGCTGATTTTTACAGAGACATGGGTCATCATGGAGGTATTGCATGCAGATTTCCTTCTGTTTGGTATAATAGTGCTGTAGTGCCACGTCAGAATGGCAAGGGTGCTAATGGCTTGCGTAGTCAGCTAAACGGTGAATGGATATCTGGACCTGATACCTTGGCTGAAGAAATTCTGGGCCAAAATCGTTCAGACTTTGGAAAGGATATACTTGATCATCCACTTATAGATGACTATTGGCAGGCTCGAATGCCGGATTATTCTAAAATAAATGTACCACTTCTATCTGCAGGAAATTGGGGGGGAGTGGGGCTTCACCCTAGAGGAAACACCGAAGGTTTTATCAGATCAGCCAGCGATCAAAAATGGCTGGAAATTCATGGGTTAGAGCATTTCACTCATTTTTATACTGATTATGGAATCGATCTTCAGATGCGTTTTTTTGGCCACTTTCTAAAAGGGCTGGATACAGGATGGGATCAACAACCCAAGGTCCAACTTCTAATTAGACATCCTGATGAAGTTTTTGTCGAACGTGCTGAAGAGGAATGGCCTATTCCACGGACCGATTGGACTGAAATGTACCTTGACCTTCCTAATAAGAGCCTTCTGAATAAACCAATAACAAATGCATCAACATTAACATATGACGCTCTTGGGGATGGAATAACGTTTCTTTCACCTCCTATGGAGGGGCAAACAGAGGTAACAGGGCCTGTTGCTGCTAAGCTATTTATTTCTTCAGAAACGGAGGATGCAGATTTATTTTTGGTTCTAAGGGTTTTCAAGCCCGATCTCAAAGAAGTTGTATTTAAGGGATCGAATGATCCTCATACGCCAGTCGGTTTAGGCTGGTTAAGGGCCTCTCATCGAAAGTTGGATTCAGACTTAAATCTGCCATACCGTCCATATCATACGCATGATGAGATTCAACCTTTAACACCCGGAGAGATATATGAGTTAGATATTGAGATTTGGCCAACTTCAATTGTCCTATATGAAGGCTATAGATTAGGTTTAAGTGTGCGTGGGCGAGATTATGTTTATCCTGGCTGGTCTCCGGGGGATCCGGAAATAGCAGGCAGAATTCAATATGGCGTAGGGCCGTTTAAGCACGAGATAAGGGGAAATCGGCCGATAGACGTTTATGGGAAAAATGTCACCATTCATGCTGGGCCTGATAATCCATCACATCTATTACTACCAATAATCCCATCAAAAGAATAAAGGAGCTAATGAGGCTTAAGGTTTAAAATAAGCCAATTCCTCATTTCAATAAAAAGGCAAATCAAGGGTTGCTTAAGCTTTTAACTATATTATATCGCTGTTAACAACCGTTTGACCTACCTAATTGGAAAAATCAGGAAAAAATTAAATTAGTTAAATAACTGGTTACTCAACTATTGAAAGGTTTTCTGCAGAAGATTTGCCGTTTTGACCGGGCTCTAATTCGAAAGACACTTTCTGTCCTTCTGTTAGTGTAGTCAGGCCGGCGCGTTCGACAGCAGAGATGTGAACAAAGGCATCTTTTGAGCCGTCTTCTGGTTCGATGAAGCCGTAGCCTTTAGTTGGGTTAAACCATTTTACAGTACCGATTGTCATATTTCTTTTCCTCTAACTCTGATATTTTATTATAGATCTTAAATTTCAAATGTTAACATTCAATTTATTGTTCACGTTGTTAGGGGAAACTAATTTAATCGATGAGAGGACTATAGAAGTAACACAAAACAAATGAACCATTTGAATTGGTTATTTAGCTGATGTTCTGTATATGTCAATAACCTATCATAATTTAGCTGTTACCTTTAAGAGTAAAAATGCGGGCTCTATATGTATGTTTTTTGGCTATTTTGTTGGTGCTAGGGGCTAATTTACTCGTTTTATACTAGAAATTACGATAGATATATTTTATGAAAACTTTTTTTATATTTTTAAAAAAACACAATTAGGCTGAAAATAAATGGAGTCATTAATCGAATTTTGGGCAATAGTTGTCGATTCATGGAATAATATAGCCTTTGGGGCTGATTTTGGTCGTATTTTGGCGGCAGTTGGTGTTTTAGCTGTGTCATTATTGGTTCGTCGACTTTTCGCGCGTTTTGTTATTTCTTGGATAAAACGTTTGGCCGCTAAAACAAAAACCGAAATCGATGATCGTACAATAGATGCTCTTGAAAAGCCTCTACGTTTCGTATTTATCGTTTTTGGTTTTTTTCTAGCAACCGAAGTTCTCCATTTAGAGGGTACTTTTGATCTTATTGCCAACAAGCTGACACGCTCATTAGTTACATTCACCTTATTCTGGGGGGTTGTATCGATCGTTGAACCGCTAAGTTATTTTGTAAGCCACCTTAAAGATATCTTTTCTGGCACGATGGTTTCATGGTTTGTTAAAGCCATAAAGGTTTTGTTTGTTTTTATTGGAGCTGCAGCAATACTAGATATTTGGGGCATCGAAATTGGGCCCATTTTAGCGGGTTTAGGATTATTTGGGCTAGCGGGAGCTCTTGCTGCACAAGACTTACTTAAAAATTTGTTGTCAGGAGTTTTAGTGTTGGCTGAAAGACGTTTTCACATAGGAGATTGGATTCGTGTTGAAGGTTATGTGGAGGGAGTTGTTGAATCTATTGGATTTCGTTCCACTGCTGTGCGCCAATTTGATAAGGCATTGGTGCAGGTTCCCAACACGGCTTTGGCAGACAATGCTGTGATCAATTTTTCGGAGATGACTAATAGGAGAATTTATTGGAAAATTGGAGTGGTATATGAAACAAGTGTTGATCAATTGCATTATATTCGTGATCAAATAGAATCCTATATTCATGAAAATGATGACTTTGCGAACCCTGATGAAGCGGCAACCTTTGTTAGGATTGATAACTTTTCTGACAGTAGCATTGATATTATGGTTTACTGTTTTACAAAAACGGTTGTTTGGGGAGAATGGCTTCTGGTTAAAGAAAAGCTAGCATATAGGATAAAAGAAATTGTTGCGGAAGCTAAAAGTGATTTTGCTTTCCCTTCGACCTCTATTTATTTAGAAAATCATCCCTCAGAGGAGCCAGAGGATTTTAAAGTTCCTAGTTGAATTCAAGCTAATATCAACCGACCTTTAAAAATAGAATGTTGCTAATTTAAACTCTACTCAAACTAACTTTTTTACTTCTTCAAGTGATTCTATATCGATAACTTTTATCGCATCACTGTACAGGAACCCTTCTCTAGCTAGTTTTGCAAGATCTTTTTTACGAAGAGCCTTTCTTTCGTCATTTGGACGGTATGGACCTAGACGTTTACGACGAACATAATTCAGAGCTGCTTCTAGCTCAGTATTTTTAAATTCGGAATCAAGTGAATTTAAAGCTAGATTTATTTCAAGTTTATTTATCCCTTTATTTTTTAAAACTATAATGATTTTTTTGCGTGAGGCTCCTGAACGATGAAGGTTTTTTGCACGGTTTATAGCAAAAACACTGTCATTTAGTAGATTGGCATCTGTAAACTTTTTAATAATTATGTCGATCCATTGCTTGGCTTCTTCTGGAGCAATTTCTTTATAGTTCTTGGATCTTTCGATTCTTCTTATTAATACTTTTCTCAAGTTCTCAATAGAGGTTGCATATTTTCCAATATATTTTAAAGCGGATTTTTCCAATTCTGGGGCACTTATTTTTTTTGATTGGGTCAATTTATTTTTTCTGCTTTTTACGCTCTAGAATTACTTCAGATCTATTTTAAAGATTAATCTAGAACCTTGAGTTATACTTTTACCTGTTATATTCGAATCAAAAAATGTTTATGCCTGATCCAAATAAAACATGAAAGAACCAATAACACAAAAGTCAAGATCATCTGTATCAGACAATAATGGAAAACTATTGTCAGGACATCCAGTTGTTCGTTCAATTGGATTTATTAATTGGCGCGGGGTATGGAGTCTTTATGTGCGTGAGGTTATGAGGTTTTACAAAATTAGTATACAGACTCTTATTGCGCCCATAGTTTCCACTTTGATTATATTCGTTGTCTTTATAGTTTCTTTTAATGAAAGTTTGAACGGAAAAATAGATATTCCTTTGTCGGTGTTCTTGGTTCCCGGCCTGATTATGATGGCAATCTTTCAGAACTCATTTGCAAATACTTCTTCATCAATTTTAGTTTCAAAAATTCAGGGAAATATTATAGATATTTTAATGCCACCTCTGAATCCTTTTGAGCTTACGTTGGTCTTCACCCTGGGAGGCATTACAAGAGGTCTGTTAGTGGGCTTATTATGCGCTCTAGCAATTAATTTTATCGTGGAAATTAGGCTATATCACCCTCTCATTATTATTATTTACGCAATCTTTTCCTCTATGATGCTTTCACTTTTAGGTTTAATTGGGGGGATTTTGGCAGAAAAGTATGATCATATAGCTGGAATGACAAATTTTGTTATAGTGCCTCTATCTTTTCTATCTGGAACTTTTTTTCCAATTGATCTTATTCCGGAATCCTGGCGAATTTTAGCTTGGTTTAATCCATTTTTCCATACTATTGATGGTTTTCGATACGGGTTTACGGATCACCTAGATGGTGAACTCTGGATAGGAATTACGTATATTCTGCTTATAAACCTATTTCTGTCATATGTAGCGTTAAAATTTTTTTCTAAGGGCTATAAGTTAAAAAATTAGTAATTATTAGTTGGAAAAGAATCTTGGATAAAATCTGGACTATTCCTCCAAAACTCCGCCATCATGGAATAGTAAATCATCGAGGTCTGTTAACCCTTTATCGAAGAGAGATGCATCGGGGATTAAAAATTTGGGGTATTACCCTAGCTGCACCGGCTGTTAGGGCCCTTTTGTTTGCTGGTATTTTTAATCTCATAATTGGTGATTCAAATAATGTAGTTCTTAATTTACCATACATAGAATTTCTTTTACCAGGATTGATCACTATTGCGATTTTGGAAAGGTCGTTTGAATCTGCCTCTTTCTCTATGATCTATGATAAGACACAGGGTATTTTTGGGGATGTTTCGATGGCTCCCCTTACGCCAGGAGAATTAATCATAGCTTACTGTGCTGCTTCCGCTACCGGCGGGCTTATAGTAGGAGTCGTAGTATGGTTTGTTCTTTTACCAATAGGGGGTCAGCTACCGGAGGAACCTCTAGCATTAATCTTCTTTGCTACTATGGGTACATTAATTGTAGGGCTACTAAGTCAGATAGTGGGAATTTTTACTACGAAGTGGGATCATCTCGTAGGTGTGCAAACTTTCTTATTTATGCCTATAGTTTTTCTTTCTGGAACCTTTTTCTCGTTTGATAAATTGCCAGCTTCAATTCAACCATTCGCAAGAGGAAATCCAATATTTTATATTGTTGATGGTGTAAGGTATGGCATTACAGGTTATTGTGATAGTGATCCGTTAACTGGAGGGGTAATAATTTCATTTTGTTTTATTATACTTCTGGCGTTAACGTTCCTATTATTTTCTAGAGGCTTTCATTTATATAGGTAATGAATCATTTTTGGTGCGATTTGAGACAGTAGAATTTATTTTTGACGTTGACTAATAACATGCCTTTCAGGATATTCTTGACTTTTCCTTGTGTGCGAGGAGATATCTCTTTGAGAGCGGTATGTAATAAGTTTTTTGGATTATCAAACTATATGGATTGTTGCTGATGAATGCTGTAATGCAAACTTATGGCCGAATTCCTATCTCTTTTGAGAGGGGTGAGGGCGCATATTTAATTTCTACAGATGGTCACCGTTACCTCGACGGAGCCGGAGGAATTGCTGTTGTTTCTATGGGGCATAACCATCCCAAGTTAACCTCAGCTCTTATTGAGCAGGCCCAAAGACTTTGGCATGTTTCAAATCTTTATGAGATACCAGAGCAAAGTCAATATGCTGAAAAATTGGTAGAAGCAAGTTTTGCTGATGCAGTATTTTTTTGTAACTCGGGTGCAGAGGCTATGGAAGGGGCAATTAAAATTGCCAGAAAGTTTCATTCAGTTAATGGAGCAAGAAATAGATATCGGTCGATTACTCTCGAAGGGTCTTTTCACGGTCGAACATTGGCAACTCTGGGAGCCGCTAATAATCCAAATCATCTGGAGGGGTTTGGTCCTCCGGCTGAGGGTTTTGATGTGGTGCCACCGAATAGTTTAGAAGCGGTTCGTGAAGTCATATGTTCAGATACTGGAGCGATTGTTGTCGAACCAATTCAAGGCGAAGGGGGAATACGTCCTTTAAAGTTTGATTACCTAAAGGGATTACGCGATTTGGCTGATGAACATAAATTACTCTTA
>Ga0310344_10000257_pt1 | contig 43950 bp, 51 predicted proteins | sample HC15DNA20200_MG_FD_203801 | JGI IMG/M metagenome (GOLD analysis project Ga0310344, IMG submission 203801) | Marine microbial communities from station ALOHA, North Pacific Subtropical Gyre - HC15-DNA-20-200_MG | ecosystem: Environmental > Aquatic > Marine > Oceanic | place: Pacific Ocean: North...
CTCAAGGCATCTGTTTTTATTTTTTTTATTATATCAAAGTGTGCAACTTGATTTAATGCATGAACTCCGGCATCAGTTCGCCCCGCGCCTTGAATTATTTTTTTTTCACCTGTTAATTTGAAAAGCGCATTTTCCAAAATTTCCTGGACTGAAATGCCATTTTTTTGTTTTTGCCATCCAACTAGATTTGTTCCATCATATTCTATTATATATTTTATAACGTGCCAAATTTTTTTTTTTTTTTTTTTAATCAACTTTCTGATTTATCTCAAAACTAAAACCTCTTAAAAAAGTTTCAATTTTCATTTTAACCCCACCTGATTTTTGTAATACTTTCGGACTAATTACTTCATCTTTACCACAAGATATTGAAAAGTTTTTATCTACAATAAAGCCAGGAGTCTCAGTTTTTTTAGATGAAATTTCTGCATCGAAGATTTTTACACGTTCCTTGTTTAATAAAAACCATCCTCCAATGGCATTTATCTGTCTTAATATTTCTTTTCCACTTTTCTCCCAATTAATTTTTGTTTCTTCAGGTGTTATTTTTTTTGCATAAGTTGCCATTGATTCATTTTGAGGAATTGATTTGATTTGCTCTTTTTTTTCTAATTGTTTTAATAGATTATTAATTAATTCTCCTCCAATTTGAGATAATTGATCGTGAATTTCCTGCGCAGTATTTTTTTCTTTTATTTCAATTTCTTTTTGTAGAATAATATTTCCCGCATCTAATTTTTCATTCATTTGCATTATTGTAATGCCAGTTTTTTTATCACCTGCTAAAATAGCACGTTGAATTGGCGCAGCTCCTCTATATTTAGGTAAAAGACTTGCGTGTATGTTTATTGCACCAAATTTAGGAATTGTTATTACTTCTTTCGGTAATATAATTCCGTATGCCGCTACTACTAGAACATCGCAATTCATTTTTTTTAAATTATTTATTTCTTTATCTTCTTTAAAATTTTTTGGTGTAAATACAGGTATATTATTTTTTGAACAAAAGTTTTTTACAGGAGAGTGAGATATTTTTTGTCCTCTACCAGCAGGTCTTGAAGGCTGAGTAAAACAACTAATTAAATTAAAGTTTTTATAAATGGATTGTAATCCAGGTAGAGCAAATTCAGGAGTGCCCATAAAAACTACTTTAAGAGATTTCATAGTTATGCGGTTTGTTTTTTTTCCTTTTGTTGTTTTTTAATTTTACGCAAGATCATATCTTTTTTAGTTTTAGATAAATGATCAATAAATAATATACCGTTTATATGATCTATTTCATGCTGAATACAACGGGCTAAAAGCCCTTTAGCAAACAATTCTTTTGATTCGCCATTTCTGTCTAAATATTTAACTTTACAAGAAAATGGCCTAATAACTTCTCCCATAAATCCTGGAATTGAAAGACAACCCTCACTATCTTTTTCTTTTTTTTCTGAAACCCATATTATTTCCGGATTAGCCATTTGAATAGGATTTGGTTTAATTTCTTTTTTTTTCTCAATTTTTTCCTCCTGATATCGTTTTAAACCTGGTCTTGGCGATGTATCCATAACTATTAATCTTTTATTAATACCAATTTGAGGCGCCGCAAGCCCAATTCCTGGAGCTTTATACATAGTAGCTAGCATTTTATCCATAAGTGTTTTAATTTTATTATCAACCTTATCAATAGGGTTAGATTTTCTTTTTAAAATTGGATTTGGTAATGTTATAATTTCCATATTGCAAATATATTATTTAAATTTCGTTTATAATATATGTTTTTCTTGAGACTTATTCTAATATTATTTCTTTTCACCTCAATGTTAACATTGCAAGGTTGTGTATCTACACCTACGTATGCTGGAAATGCTTGTAGTATTTTTGATGAAAAATACTTTTGGTTCAAAGCTGCAAAAAAAAGTTCTAAAAAATGGAATGTGCCTATTGCAACATTAATGAGTATTATAAATCAGGAAAGTGCTTTCAAGCAATATGCAAAACCTCCAAGAAAAAAATTATTTGGTTTTATACCACTTCTTAGAAGAGAAAGCTCAAGTTTAGGCTATTCTCAAGCTACAAAAGGAAGTTGGGAACATTATAAAAAAGTAACTGGAAAAAAATTTGTAACGCGTATCAGGTTTAAAGATTCAGTTGATTTTGTTGGTTTTTATATTGATCAAACTAATAGTGAATTGGGAATATCAAAAAAAGATACTTTTAGCCAGTACCTGGCTTATCATGAAGGTTGGAATGGGTATAGAAAAAAAACATATAAAAAAAAAACTAAACTTTTAAAGACTGCCAGTAAAGTTGAAAAACAAGCGCAAACTTATAATAGTCAACTTTCTAAATGCATGAGTAAGTTAGATAGAAATAAATATATTCTTTTTTAATTTCTAAATATCATCTATTTCGTCAAGCTTAATTTTCTTTCTTATATATCGTTTTTTTGATTGAACAACTCTTGGTCTGAATGTAGAAGTTCTTAAAGCTTTTGCTGAAGGATTTTTTATAATTTTTTTTTTCATTTAAAATATTCTTCTAAAATTAACTTATATATTTTAGTTAGATTTCTTAAATCTTTTAACGAGACCTGTTCTGCATTAGTATGCATGGATTTTCCAACTAAGCCAAATTCTACAACATTAATTCCTTCCGCATTTATAAATCTGGCATCGCTAGTGCCTCCATCTGTTGCATACTTTGGAATTTTTTTTGTTATTTTTTTTACACACTTTTTAATAAGTTCTGAAAATTTTCCAGGTTTTGTAATAAAAGCATTCCCAGAAATGTAACTATCTAATTTATATTTAAATCCTATTTTATTGAATTCTTTTTTAATCCATTTTGTTAATGATTTAATTGTATGGCTAGTATTAAATCTAATATTGAATGATCCCATTGCTTTTGATGGAATTACATTAAGAGCTTCATTTCCAACATCAATCGATGTAATAGAAATTATACTTGGCTGAAAGTGTTTTGTACCTTTATCCAAAACTTTTCTATCAATATTTGTTAACATTTTTATTAGCGCAGAAACAGGATTTTTAGTTCTTGAAGGCCACGCAGAATGACCTTCTTTTCCAAAGACTGTAACAATACCATTATAACCTCCACGTCTTCCAATTTTTATTTGATCACCAAGGGTGGTTAAATTAGTAGGTTCTCCGACTAAACAATTATTTATTTTAATTTTTTTTTTTTTTAACCAAGCTAAAATTTTTTTTGTTCCATTAATCGCATATGTTTCCTCATCTCCAGTAATCATCATTGAAATTTTTCCTTTAAAATCTTTATTTTCATCTAAAAAACTTTTTGTTGCTGAAATAAAACAAGCTACAGCAGATTTCATATCCACTGCTCCTCTTCCAATTAAGAAATTATTTTTTATTTTTCCTGCAAAAGGATCAATTTTCCAATCTTTTTTATTTGCAGGCACAACATCCACGTGACCGGCAAATGAAAAATGTGGCTTACCATTACCTATTTCAGCATACAAATTACTTATTGGGCTATAACCCTTTTCAGAAAATCTTAATTTTGTAGATTTAAAACCTATTTTTTTACATTCCTTTTCAACAATTTTTAAAGCAGAATCTGCGTTTGGCGCTATTGATTTACATCGAATTAATTTTTGGGCAATTTCAATTTCATTAGAATTTTTCATATATTTTTTATTCTCTTAGTAGATCATTTATATTTGTTTTTGATCTCGTTTTTTCATCTACTTGTTTAATAATTACTGCACAATACAGAGAGGGCGCTGACGGATTATTTTTATTTGGCAAAGTACCCGGCACAACTACTGAGTAAGGAGGAATTTTTCCATAAGTTATTTCACCAGAAGAACGACTTACTATTTTTGTAGATTGACCAATATACATACCCATTGATAAAACTGAGCCTTCTCCAACAATTACTCCCTCAACAATTTCCGACATTGCTCCTAAAAAAACATTATCTTCAATAATAGTTGGATTTGCTTGGATAGGTTCTAAAACACCACCCACTCCTGAACCAGCAGAGATATGGCAATTTTTTCCAATTTGGCAACAACTCCCAGCTCTTGCAAAAGTATCAATCATAGTACCCTCATCAATATATGCACCTATGTTTACATAGCACGGCATTAGCACAGCATTTTTTCCAACAAAAGACCCTTTTCTTACAGGAGAATTGGGGACCATTCTAAATCCAGCTTTGGCATGGTCTTCTTTTGTCCAACCAGCTGTTTTTCCTTTTAGTAAATGCGCTTTATCATACCAACTGCTATAAGGTCCACTTAAATTTTCCATTTCATTTATTTTAAAGCTTAATAGTATTGCTTGTTTAATCCATTGATTTACAAACCATTCATTATTTTTTTTTTCAGCTACTCTTATTTTTCCTTCATCTAATAAGTTTATAACCTCTTTTATTGCCTCAGGTAGTTCACCTTTAGTTTTTGGATTTACTTTATTAATTTCACTAAAATTTTTTTCAATAATATTTTTTAATTGTTCTGTATCCATTTTTGTAACCATTCTTTTAAATTATTAGTCATATAATCAATTTTTTTTGATCTTCCATTTAATTCTTTATCTAATTTTTTATTATAAACTTGAACTGTTTTTAAACCAAGATCTGCAGCAGGTAAAAGATTTTGGGGTATATCATCAAATAAAATAGCTTTTTTTACATCAAAATTATAAGTAGAAATTAATTTTTTATAAGTTTTTAAATTTGGTTTAGGTAAATAATCCATTTTTTCTATATCATAAATATCATCAAAAATATTTTCTAAATTTAAATTTTTTAATATTTTTTTTACATAGGAAATATTTGCATTTGTGAAAATAATTTTCTTTTCTGGGATTTTTTTTATTAAATCATTTAACTCATTATCTGGTTTTACAATGCTAAAGTCTATGTCATGAACATAATCTAAAAATTTTTCTGGATTAATATTATGATTTAACATTAATCCATAAAGCGTTGTGCCATTTTCAACAAAATATTTTTTTTGTAACAATTTTGCTTTTTCTAAACTAACATTTAAATTGGTTGATATAAATTCACTCATTTTCTTATGGATTTGATCAAATATACCGCTATTTGCACAATATAATGTATTGTCTAAATCAAAAAACCAATGTGTAAAATTTATATTTTTATTTTTTTCCAATTAATGTTCCCACACCTTTTGTAGTAAATATTTCTTTAAGAAGCAGCTTGGGAACCCTGCCGTCTAAAATTACAGCTGCTTTTGCTGATTTTTTTACAGCATTCAAGCATGTTTGCACCTTAGGTATCATACCTTCTTTTATAATTTTTTTTTTTATTAGTTCTTTAGCTTTTTTAGTAGTAATTTCTTTAATTAATTTATTATTTTCATCCATAACGCCTTTAATATTTGTTATAAAGTAAAATCTTGTTGCAGCTAAACTAGCAGCAAGTTCACCTGCTACAGTATCAGCATTAATATTAAAAACTTTATTTCCTTTAAATCCTAAACTAGCAATTATTGGTATAAAATCTTGTTTTAATAAATTTTTAATTTTTTTTATTTTTATTTTATTTGGCTTACCAACAAAACCCATCTCTTTTTTTAACGGTTTAACTTCTATTAATTTTTTTTTATGTCCTGGTAAACTTACAGATTTGCCACCCGCCTGTTTAATTAAATTTACAATTTTTTTATTTATTCTGTTAATAAGTACTTTTTTTACAATTGTTATAGTTTTTTTATCAGTAACTCTTAAACCATTAATAAATTTACTTTCTATATTTTTTTTTTTTAATGTTTCAGAAATTTGAACACCACCACCATGAACTATCACTGGTAAAATTCCTAATTTTTTTATTAGAACAAGATCTTTTGCAAAATTATTTGCTAAGTATCTATTATCCAAAGCACTTCCACCATATTTAATAACAAATATTTTATTATTAAATTTTTTTATATACTTTTCAGCTTCATTAAAAGATAGGATACCCTGGAGATATTTTTTTTCATTAGTAGATAAATTTAATTTCAATTTTTAATAGCTCTAAATATTATTTTTTTCTTTCCATCTTTTTTTTAATTAATATTTGTTGCCCCATACTTAATACATTATTTGCTGTCCAATAAATTACCAACCCTGAAGGAAAAGGGGCAAGAATAAATGTGAAAAATATAGGCAAAAACATAAAAATTTTAGCTTGCATTGGATCAGTTGGCTGAGGATTAAGTTTTTGTTGTAGCCACATTGTTGTTCCCATAATTATAGGCCAGATTCCTACATTAATTATTTTAGGTAAAAAATTTGGATCATATGGAAGAAGCCCAAATAAATTTAGAACCGATGTTGGATCAGCAACTGATAAATCATTTATCCATAAATAAAATGGAGCATGTCTCATCTCTAAGCTAACAAAAAGAATTTTGTAAAGTGCAAAAAAAACTGGTATTTGGATTAAAATTGGCAAGCATCCAGCTGCAGGATTTACTTTTTCTCTTTTGTACAATGCCATCATTTCCTGATTAAGTTTAGTTTTATCATTTTTATACATTTCTTTTATTCTTATTAATTGAGGTTGTAATTCCTTCATTTTTTGCATCGCAATATATGATTTGTTTGCTAGTGGAAAGAAAACTAGTTTAATTAAAAGAGTTAGCAATATTATTGATATTCCGAAATTTCCTGTAATATTCTTAAAAAAAATTAAAATATATAAAAAAGGTTTTGTTAAGAAATAATACCAACCAAAGTCTATAGCAAAATCTAATCTTGGTATTGAATATTGTTCTTCATATTTATCTAAAATTTTAACTTCTTTTGCTCCTGCGTATAATAGATTTTCTATAGTTATTGATTTGTTTGAAGGTATCTCAATAATACCTCCTGTGTAATCCACTTGATATTTTTCTTTGTTATTTATTGTATAGAAGTTATAAGTTGTAGTAACGTTTGAATTTTGATCAGGAATCAATGTGGCTAACCAATACTTATCAGTTATACCAAACCAACCTCCTTTAGAATTATATTCTATTTTTCTCTTTTTTTTTAAATCTTTATAATCAATTTCTTCTAGAACGTTGTTTGCAAGACCAATTGGCCCTTCGTGTAGAATAAAAAAACCTTGAGTTTTAGGTGTGTCGGTTCTTCTAATTTTAGCTATAGGATTTATTCTTATGTTTTTATCTGTATTATTGACAACTGTTTGTTTTATAGTGAACATAAAATTTTCGTCAATTGAGATTTCTTGTTCAAATTGAATGCCTTGATTATTTGTCCATGAAAATATAGCTGGGTTCTTATCACTTATTTTTTTTGAATTTGTATTCCAAATAGTTTGATCATCTGGTAAATCGAAATCTTCATCTTTGGATATTTTCGCCCAACCAAAATTAGAGAAATAACCTCCTTGAGTTGTTGTTGGTTTAAATAAAGTTACAAGTTTATCTTCCTTATTTAAAGAATCTTTATAATCTTTAAAAGTAAGATCATCAATTTTTAACCCTTTTAATGAAATAGAACCTTGTAATCTTGATGAATCTATTTTTATTCTCTTATCTTTATCTAATGCATCTTCTAATTTTAAATAACCAGTTATATTGTCTTCTGAATCAACGCTGTTTTTAATTAGGTCTTCTTTTTGTTCTGAAGAACTTTTTCTTTCAGCTTCTTTTTTTAATTCTGGTTTTTCAAAAAAATATTGAAAACCAAGTAAAATTAATAATGACAATACTATTGCTAAAAGCAAATTACCTTGTTCATTCATTTGATTTTATTTTCCTTTTCTTCTATAGGATCGAAACCATGTTTTCCAAATGGATGACATTTTAATAATCTAACTAAACTTTTGTATGTACCAATTATAGGTCCGTATTTTAATATAGTTTTCATAGTATATTGACTACATGTTGGATTAAATCTACATGTCCCTCTATAAAAAAAGGGGGAAAAAAAACAATAAATTTTTATAAATTTTATTAATAATTTTACAAAAATTTTATTTAATATTCTCATTTTTACCTTATTACTTTTATAACATCATTCTTTAGTTCTTTATAATCCATAACCAAACTTTTTTTATTTGCAATAATTACATAATCATAATTTTTTTTTAAATACGTTTTTGAAACTTCTTTTATAATTGAACTAAAACGTCTCTTAATTTTATTTCTTGTTACTGCGCCGCCAATTTTTTTTGTGATCGTAAAGCCAATTCTAGCTGTGTTTTCTTTTTCTTCAGATGTGAAATCTCTTTTGTATTTTTGAAGGATAAAACCTTGAGTAAATTTTTTTTTTCCTTTTTTTGATATTATAACAAAATCAACTCTTTTCTTTATTTTTTTGAGTAAAATTGTTGACATTAGTTTTTAAGCCGAAATTCTTTTTCTGCCTTTTTGTCTTCTATTAGATAAAATTTGTCTGCCGTCTTTAGTAGACATTCTTTTTCTAAATCCGTGCTTATTTTTTCTTTTTCTTTTACTTGGTTGAAATGTTCTTTTCAATTTTAAATATTAAAAAAAAGTTAATATGTTTAATTATCCTTAATATTTATAAATTAATTTATTATTAAATATACAAAAAAATTATATTAATTATATAAGACAACGCCATTTCTTCTTTGATCTGCAACGCCAAATATGATTTTGTCTTTAATTTCAAAACCATTTAAACCACTATTTAATTCTTTTTCAACGATTAAATGGCCTAAATTTGAAAGGTATGATTTAAATTCTTCACTAAACCTTTTATTCTCAATTAGAACTTTGTTACCAGAAATACTAAAATTGGGGAAATTTACAGCTTCTTGAATTCCCATTTTCCAATCTAAAACTGCAATAATTGTTTTGATTACATACATTATAATTGATTTACCACCTGGTGATCCTATAACCATCTTGATATTATTATTTTTATCAAAAATAATTGTTGGGGACATTGAACTTAAAGGCCTTTTATTTGGTTCAATTATATTATTTGAAAATAAATTCTTTTCTATTTTAAAATTAAAATCACTTAGCTGATTGTTTAATAAAAAACCATTTACCATTAATCTTGACCCAAACATATTTTCTATACTGGATGTTAATGAAGCAACATTTCCATACGAGTCAATAATCGATAAATGAGTTGTTGAAGTAGGTGTAAAAGATTGATCTTTAATTTCAAGCTTAGATTTAATTTTATTATTTAATGATATTTTGTTAGCTATTTCTTTAAGATATTTTTTGGATAAAAAATTATTTATTTTAATGTCAGTAAAATCGGGGTCTCCTAAATATTTATACCTGTCATTATAAGCATATTTACTTGCTTCTAAAATTAAGTGAATATTTTCATTTATTTTATCTTTTGATAACTCAAATTCCTCAAGTATTCCCAAAATTTGTAGAATACTAAATCCACCTGCACTAGGAAGAGGTGCACCGCACACTTTATATTCTCTATATTTCCCACATAAAGCATTTCTTTTTTTTGCTTTATAATTTTTTAAATCATTTAAATTAAGAACACCTTTTTTAATAGGTGAGTTTTGAATTGCATAAACCATTTTTTCAGCAATTTTTCCTTCATAAAATCCTTTTGATCTTTTTAAAGATATAGTTTTTATCGTGTTTTCTAAATTAGGATTTTTTAAAATATTAAAATTTTTTTTATAGAAATATTTTTTACTTTCTGGAAAAAAATATAGATATTTATCTTTATTAATCGCGTTATACAGTCTTGGAGAAATTTTAAACCCATTTTTAGCTATTTTAATAGCCGGTTGAAATAAACTTTCCCATTCTAATAACCCATATTCTTTGTGAGCCATATCAAGCATTGATACTAGACCAGGCACACCAATTGCAATTCCACCTATTGCTATGTCATAAAATTCTAGTGGGTTATTATTATTATCTAAAAAAAATTCCTTTTTTATTTTAGATGGAGCTATTTCTCTTCCATCATAAAAAGTTAAATTCGAATTTTTTTTATCAAAATATAATAAGAATCCACCACCACCAATACCTGAAGATTGGGGCTCAACTAAATTTAGCACCATTTGAGCAGCTAAAATAGCATCCATGGCGGTCCCACCTTTATTTAATATATCCCTTCCTATTTCTGATGCTTGAGGATGTGAGCTAGATACAGCAAAATTATTTTTTTCTATTGCATAGGTATTTTTAACTATGAATAAAAAAAAGAACAAAAAAAATTTTTTTATAATTGATTTAAACAATTTTTTCAACCTTAATAGGTATAATTATATTAATCATGAAATTAAAAAAAAAAATTACAAAATTTTTTAATAAAAACATACCAATTGTTGGTTTAACCGCTTATTCGTACGACATGGCAAAAATATTGGATAAATATGTAGATTTTATTTTAGTTGGAGATAGTTTAGGCATGACTTTATATGGAATGAAAAATACGAGAAAAGTTACTATTGATATGATGATTAATCATGGAAAGACTGTTGTTAAAGCAGCAAAGAATACTTTAGTTATAATTGATTTGCCATTCGGAACTTATGAAAGATCTCCGATTCAAGCCTACGAGACAGCTTGTAAAGTAATAGATAAAACAAATTGCTATGGTATTAAAATTGAAGGGGGAAAAAAGATGGCAAAAACAATCTCTTATTTAGTTGATAGAGGTATAAATGTGATGGGGCACATTGGCTTATCTCCACAAACTATAACTAACTATGCTGATGTAAAAATCAAAGGTTTCAATACTTTAGAAAAAAAAGAATTAATAAACGATGCAACTGTATTATGTAAATCTGGGACTTTTGCTATTGTAATTGAGGCTGTATCAGAAAGTGCAGCAAAATCAGTGATAAAAAAAATTAAAAAAATTCAAAACAAATTTGTTCCAATTATTGGCATAGGAGCAAGTGCAGACTGTGATGGGCAAATACTTGTTACGGATGATATGTTAGGCTTAACTAAAAAATATAAAGAAAAAAAAATACCCAAATTTGTCAAAGTTTATAAAAGCAATGATTTTGAATTGTCAGTAAAAAAATTTTGTGAGGAAGTAAAAAAAAAATCTTTTCCAAGCAATGAATTTTGTTATATGAAAAGTAAAAAAACTTTTAATAATAATGTAGTTTTTTTAAAATTTATGAAAAACAAGTGACTAAAATAATCAAGAATTCAAAAAGTTTAATAAAAGAAATTCAGAAATACAAATTACAAAGAAATAATATAGGATTTGTACCAACTCTAGGGGGATTACACAAAGCTCATTTAGAATTAATAAGATTATCTAAAAAAAAATGTCACGTTACAGTTGTTAGTATTTTTTTAAATCCTTTACAATTTGATTCTAAGATAGATTTTAAAAATTATCCAATGAATTTAATTTCCGATATAAAAAAAATTAACAAAGAAAAAGTTGATTTATTATATATACCAACAATAAATGAAGTCTTTCCTGATAAGAAAATTAAAAAAATTAAAGCTTCTAGAAAAGCAAATAAATTGTGTGGAAAATATAGAAAAGGACATTTTGACGGGGTAATTACTGTTTTAAAATCATTATTTAATCAAGTATCACCTAATTTTGCTTTTTTTGGGCTGAAAGATTTCCAACAGATTCTAATTATCAAAGATTTAATTTTAAAATATAAATTAAAAATAAAAATTATTGCTATGCCAACTGTAAGAGATAGCAATGGTTTAGCATATTCTTCTAGAAATTATTTATTGGATAATAAGGAAAAAAAAACTGCTTCTTTTTTATTCCAAACTATAAAAGAACTTTTTTTTAAAGCAAAAAAAAATTTAAATAAATTAAATAGTTTAAAGCTAATTGGTAAAAAAGAATTAATTGATTATGGTTTCAGTAAAATTGATTATTTAGAGTTTTATAATGAAAACAATTTATCAAAAAAAAATATAAATAAGAATAATCTGCGAGTTTTTGTAGCAGCATTCATAGGTCAAACTAGACTAATAGACAATTATAAAAAATAAATTACTGAACGTAAATATGAACTTCAGGAACAACTACATCACCACTCGTTTTTGCAGATAAAGCAACTTTTTTTGAAGGTAGCCCAAAGCTAACCATACTTCTTAATACTCTTTCAGCATACTTTTTTACTTTAGAAGCATTAATTCTTGTTTCACCTTCATTTTTTCCAATTGGTGATACAGCGACTAATCCAAAAGTAGCATTAGGTTTTTTATCAACCGTTGTTCCTATCGCATCGAACAATGTTTTTTCATAATCAATATCAGGATCATCAAATCTAATAACAACTAAAGGTAAACCTGAAATAGCTACTTTAGGAACATCTAATTGTTGATCAGGAGAACCAGCTTCTGCTAGAGCCTGAGCTGCAAGAAAACTTCTATTAAGTATTCCAGTACCCATTGCTTCACCATTTCTAATTGCTACAGCCATGACAAGCATATTTTGATTTTCAATTTTTGCAAAACCAGCTTGTCTTGAAATTTCTTCAGTAATTTCATTTATAAGTCTTGCAATATCTATTTCTAATTTTTCTGTATCATCTTCTAATAATTCTAATTGTCGATGATCTTGATCAATTGCTCCAGCTAAACGTAGTGTTTTATTTAATGTACTTTTTAAAAGTGCTACTACCCCAGCGTCAGCGTTTACTTTTTGATTTAATAAATTAATTTCTCGCATATATTCTTCAATATTATCAAGTTCAGTTTGTGCTTGGTCATATTGCCTTACAAGCACAGGATTACCGGGTGTTGTACCCAGTTGTAATTTTGTATTAATAGCAGCTACTGTTCCATAAAATTCTGTTGAAGCACCATAAACTCTAGATTTTATTTCTTCATAACTGTCTCTATGTATATTAAAAGCATCTAGGACTGCTACTAAATCTTCTCTTAAAGGACCAACTTTTTGCCCAACAAATGTTCCACTAGGCTCAGAAGACATTTGTTCTGTTCTTGGAATAGAGCCATCATCAACAATCATACCATCTTCCGATGCTATCATTTCTTCGTCGTCAATTAAAATTGATGGTTCTGGAGCTGTTTCCTCCGGGATAGGCTCAAGATCAGCTATATCTTCACCCGCGCCTTTTCTATCAAGTAAACCGCAGCTTGAGATTACCACTGACACAATAAGCAAAATTAGTATTTTATAATTAATCATCCCGACACATAAAAACTCAAAGTTTTCTAAAAATAATTATATATAACTTTAAAAGTTATACTAGTATTATGATTTGTAAAATAAGAAAAACAAGTTAAATATGTTGTTATTTAGCAACACTTAACTAGATAAATATATAATATTTAAGTTTAAAATTTCATGAAAAAAAAAATCTTAGGAAGTAGCACATCAATCGTTCATGGAAAAAAAAAAGAAATAAGCTGTCACGATATGCGAAAATATGTTTGGCAAAAATATGATTTGTTACAAAATAGAAAAAAAAAGAAAAAAAAGCGCCCGTAGCTCAATTGGATTAGAGCGCTTGACTACGGATCAGGAGGTTAGGGGTTCGACTCCTCTCGGGCGCACCAAATTTAAGATTAAAATTATTTAATTACTTTATCTAATGCAGATATTAATTTTTTTGACGATGGAGCGATCATTGATGAGTAATGGCTATCTAATTTTCCATTTTTATCTATAACAAATTTAAAAAAATTCCACTTTGGTTTTGCATTGTAATTTTTATCAATCCATTTAAAAAAAGGATGAGCTTCAGATCCAACAACATTATTTTTTTTTGTTAGATAAAAATTAATGTTAAAATTTACCATACAAAATTTTTTAATGTCTTCTTCATTCCCAGGTTCTTGGTTAAAATTATCAGAAGGAATTCCAATTACAATTAAACCTTTATTTTTGTAAGTTTCATGTATTTTTTGTAGCCCAGTATATTGGGAAGTAAAACCACATTTTGAAGCAGAATTAAATATTAAAAGAGGTTTTCCTTTAAATTGATCTAAAGGCAAGTTTTTTCCGTCTATATCAATAAATGCAAAATCATAAGCAGAACCAGGAATTTCTCTTGAGTTTGTATAGTTCAAACTTAATGATGTAAAAAACATCATTATGATTGCAATAAGAATATATTTTTTCTTTAACATTTTAAAATTTAAAAACATTATTGAATTTATATAGTTCATAATAATATATTTGGGATACTTTTAGTATTTTTTTTTATAAATGGATTTAAATTTTTTAAATATTTTTAAGGATTCTTATCAAACCTTTGTAAATATATTTATTATTATTTTTATAGGGTTTTTTGGGTGGAAAACCCTTTCAACATTAATAAAAAAAAAATTGAATAATCTTGAAGGCTCTAAGGATGAAGCGCAAACACAAAGAATTAATACTCTTTTTCGTATACTAAAAAATTTTGTGTCCATAGCAATTCTGATTGTAGTTATAATGCTTGTGCTATCAGAATTAGGAATAGAAATAGGACCGTTAATTGCAGCAGCCGGGGTTGTGGGCTTAGCCTTTGGTTTTGGAGCACAAACTTTGGTTAAAGATATAATAACTGGCTTATTTATTATATTAGAAGGGCAAATTACTATTGGTGATATTGTGGAAGTAGCAGGCCATTCTGGAAGAGTAGAGGCTATTACTATAAGAACTGTGAGATTGAGGGATGTTAACGGCCATTTGCATGTTGTTCCTTTTAGTGAAGTTACTACTGTTAAGAATATAACACAAGATCAAGATTATCACAGTTTTGAAATAGGCGTTTCTTATAATGAAGATGTTGATCATGTTATGGAAACTATAGAAAAAGTAGGTAAAGATTTAGAACAAGATAAAGAATTTAAATCTAAAATTAATGGAAAAATAGAGGTTTTTGGATTAGATAAATTCGAAGATTCTGCAATTGTTATCAAAGGAAGAATTCCTACAGTACACAAGCAGCAGTGGATTGTTAAAAGAGAGTTTAATAGAAGAATTAAATTAGCATTTGATAAAAGTGGAATTGAAATACCCTTTCCTCAAAGAACAATTTCTTATCCTGATAATAAAAAAAAGACTATTAAGAAAAAAACAAGAAAAAGAAGGCAGGGATTTACAGTAGGCACTGACGATAGTTAGTTATCACCATATTTAGCATATTTCTCAAGCTCTAAGTGTTCTTTTTCATTATTTAAATTAATTATTTTTTTTGCAATATTATATGGGAATCCAGCTTGAGACATTTTTAATAGTTTTTTTTTGTCTTCACCAATAATTTTTTTTTTTTCAAAAGTTATAAATTTTTTTTTTCTAGCATATATTAAAGCTGATAAAATTTCAGAATTAAAATAAGATTCTTCCAAACTATTTATTCCTATCTGTATATTTTCATCAGATATACCTTTACTTTTTAAAATAAAAATTATTTTTTTTTTTGAATAGCCTTTTTCAACATAGTTTATAGCTTTATTTTCTGAAAACTTTTTGTCATCTATTAATCCTATTTTTTTAAATTTACTTATTATTTTTTCTATAAGTTTAAAATCTTTTTGTGGATCTGTTTTATAAAAAAAAGAAGTTTTAATTATTTTTTTTCTTAAAAAACCTGTTAATTGATACTCTGATACTGAATATTTTTCTAAATATTTAATTGCACTCTTTTCAAGATTATCTAGAGTAATTTTTTTTGGTATTTTTTTTTTCATAAAATAAACTAAGTATATTTGATATTTGAAATTAAAAAATTAAAGAATGGAAAATAATAAAAATTTTAACTCATCGACTACCAATTGGATAGGCTTATGGACGTTGTTTAGTAAAGAAACTTCAAGATTTCTAAAAGTATTTTACCAAACAGTACTAGCTCCTGTTGTTACTAATATTTTATTTTTGACTGTTTTTTTAATTGTTATTGATAGAGAAAATTTTGTTATAGGAGGAGTGAGTTATTCTGAATTTCTTGTTCCAGGATTAATTATGATGCAGATTTTGCAAAATTCTTTTATGAACACATCATCAACAATTATGATTTCTAAAGTTCAAGGAAATATAGTAGATATACTTTTACCTCCTCTTTCTAATCTAGAACTTACAATTGCCTTAAGCTTTGGGGGTGTTGCTAGAGGTATGATTGTAGGGTTAGCTAGCATAATAACTTTATATTTTTTTGTTGATATGAAATTTGTAAATTTTTTTTATATTATTTTTTTTTCTTTCTCCGGATCTTTGGCACTTAGTCTTTTAGGAATTATAGGAGGTATCTGGAGTGAAAAATTTGATCATATGGCTGGTTTAACGGCATTTATTATAACTCCTTTAACTTTTTTATCGGGTTCATTTTATTCTATTCAAAAATTACCTTTGATCTTAGAATATCTAGCAAAATATAATCCAATATTTTATTTTATAGATGGATTTAGAGCGGGTTTTATAGGATATTCAGATGCCCCTGTTTTTAATGGAATCATTGTATGTATTTTTTTAAATACCATATTATTTTTCTTAGTTTATAAAATGTTTCAAACAGGATACAAATTAAGAACTTAAAAAAAAATGAACTCATCAATTTTACCTACTTATAGAAGATCGAACTTGTCTTTTGTTAAAGGAAAAGGATCTTATTTAATTACTAAAAATGGTAAAAAATATTTAGATTTTGCTAGCGGTATAGCTGTAAATTCACTTGGACATTGTAATTCAGAATTAATAAAAGTACTAAATAATCAATCTAAAAAAATGTGGCACATATCAAATGCATTTCAAATACCAGAACAGGAAGAATTAGCAAAAAAATTAACAACACTTACATTCGCTGACAAGGTTTTTTTTTGCAACTCAGGAGCTGAATCTGTCGAATCAGCAATTAAAATTGCAAGAGCATATCATCAAATTCAAAAAAGGAAGAATAAATTTAAAATTATTACTATTAAAGGCAGTTTTCACGGAAGAACTTTAGCTGCAATTTCAGCATCAGGGCAAAAAAAAATGGTAGATGGATTTAAACCATTACTTGATGGTTTTATTCAGGTAGAATTTGGGGACCACGAATTAATCGAGAAGAAAATAGATAATCAAACCGCAGCTATTATGATTGAACCAATTTTAGGCGAAGGAGGCATTAAAGTAGTCCCAAATGAATGTTTAGAAGGTTTAAGGAAATTATGTGATAAGAAAAAGATTTTATTAATTTTTGATGAAGTACAAACAGGAGTCGGTAGAACTGGAAAACTTTTTTCATACCAATGGTCTAAGATCAAACCAGATATACTTTCAACTGCAAAAGGAATAGGGGGAGGATTTCCAATTGGAGCTTGTTTGTTAACTAACAAAATATCTAAAGGAATGAAATTTGGAAGTCATGGGTCCACTTTTGGCGGAAATCCATTAGCATGCTCTGTTGCTAAAAGAGTTCTTGAAATTATATCTAATAAAAAATTCTTAAATGATGTGAATCAAAGAGCAACTTTTTTTATAAACAAATTAGAAGAAATTAAATATATATATAATAATTTAATTGAAGAAGTTAGAGGAAAAGGTTTTTTATTAGGTATAAAATGCAAAATTAACAACTCTATTTTTATAGAGAAGTTAAGGAACAATGGCTTGTTGGTTATTGGAGCAAGTGAAAATGTAATTAGAATTTTGCCTCCGCTAAATGTAAGTAAAAAAGATCTTAAAATTGCTTTAAAAATAATAGAAAAAACATGTATAGATATTAATGGTAAAAGATGAAAAAAATAAAACATTTTCTAGATTTAGATCAAATTAATCCTAATGAATTAAGAAGTATTGTAGATCTATCAAAGTCATATAAACAAGGCATAACATCAGGCCAAGATACTTACAAAGGAAAAACTTTGGGTCTAATTTTCGAGAAACCATCCACTAGAACAAGAGTTTCCTTTGAGATAGCAATGTACCAACTGGGAGGTAATGTTACAATTCTTGAACATGAGAAAACACATTTAGGAAGAGGTGAAACAATCTCAGACACAGCAAAGGTCTTAGGAAGATATATAGATATTATTGTTTATAGAACTTCATCAGCAAAAAAATTATATGAATTGGCTAAATACTCGACAGTTCCTGTAATAAATGGTCTTAATGATGAAACACATCCCTGCCAGCTAATTGCAGATATTATGACTTTTGAAGAAAATATAGGTATAATCAATAATAGAACTATTGCTTGGTGCGGAGACTTTAATAATGTTTGCAGAAGTTGGCTACAAGCTTCAAGTATTTTTGATTTTAAATTGAATTTAGCTTGCCCAAAACAATTAATAAATAAATACGAAATGGATAAAATCAGCAAAATTAAAAATGTAAAATTTTTTAATGAAGCAAAAGATGCTTGCAAGGATGTTGATTGTATATCTACTGATACGTGGTTTTCAATGGGTCAGAAGGTATCAGAAAAAAAAAGAAGATTGTTAAAAACTTTTCAAGTAAATAATAAATTGTTATCTATTGCAAAAAAAAATTCTATTTTTATGCATTGTCTTCCAGCACATAGGGGAGAAGAGATAAGTAAAGATATATTAGAACACCCCAAGTCTGTTGTTTGGGATGAGGCTGAAAATAGATTGCATACACAAAAAGCTATTTTAAATTGGTGTTTAAAGAAATAAAAAAATTGAAGAATATTTTTTTATATAAAAAGTTAACTTTTTTTTTATTTTTATTTTTTTCATTATCAAAAATAAATTACGCATTATCTATTGATAAAATCTATTTAGATTTAATAGATGTAAAGTTTGAAAATAAAGTTAATTTTAAAAAATATCAAACATCCACACAATTATTGACCAAGACTGATTTAGAGAAAGAAATTAATAATTGGGTAAAACAAAACATTATTTTAAAAGGTAAATCTGGCCAATTAACCATAAAAATTTTAGATGAAACAATAATTGATAGCTTTGTAAAAGAGCATAGAAAAAAGTTTAGTTTTTTACCTAAAGATGGCATAGCTTATAAAATTAATTTTAAAGTCAAAATAATAGCAGAAAATAAAAAGAATAATTCTAAAGGAGAAGTGCTTTCAATAGTTAAAGGAGAAAAAACTTTTTTAGGAAATTTTTCAATTAATGATCGTTCAAAAGCAATAGATGAATTAATGAATAATATGATTCAAAGATTAGGTCTTAATTTAAGAAAAGGCATACAAAAGGAATTCGGAGATTTTGTAACAAATAAATATAATTAATTTTTCCAAAACGAAGGCGTTAAAATAATAATTACCGATAAAAGCTCCAATCTTCCAATTAACATACCTAAAATTAAAACCCATTTGGTTATATCAGATAATCCAGCAAATGTTTTGCTCGGGCCTATAACATTGCCTAATCCTGGCCCAACATTTGCTAATGACGTAGCTGCCCCAGATATTGAGGTTAGAAAATCATTTCCAAGAAATGACAAAATTAAAGTGAACAAAACATAAGAAATTATAAACATAAAAAAATATCCCATTACAGAAGAAGTAATTGCTTCAGAAATTGGAATTTTATTATATTTAGCCACAGAAACTCCGTGGGGATTAAGTAATTTAAATATCTGAATTTTTGCAGTTTGGTATAATATTTGAAGCCTAAATATTTTTATACCGCATGTTGTTGATCCCGCACAACCTCCAATCACCATCAAAAATAAAAAAAGAACAATAATAAAATGACCCCAATTGTTAAAATCTTGTGTTGTGTAACCCGTTCCAGTAAAAATTGATATAGTATTAAAGAACGAGGATCTAAAATTGTTTAAAAAAGTAGCAGTATTTTGATATTTCCAAAATGTTACAATTAAAACAGATGCTATAATAAGCAATACAAAAACTTTTACTTGGCTATCTTTAAAAATTGCAGAAGGATTTCCACGTAGAGTTTGAAGATATAAAACAAAAGGAAGAGATCCTAATATCATAAATATACTTATTGTAAATTCAACATTTACATTATTGTATTTTCCAATTGACATGTCTGATGTAGAAAATCCGCCAGTTGCTAATGTTGTCATTGAATGAGCTATTGAATCAAAAATAGGCATCCCGAAAATCCAAAGAAGCAAAGCACAAAGCATAGTTAGACCAAAATATATTAATCCTATAATACTTGCTATTTGACCGGCTCTTGGTAAAACTTTTTCTGATGATTCAGAAGATTCAGTATGAAATAATTGCATTCCCCCAACTTTTAATATAGGTAAAAAAGCAATAGCTATAACAACTATTCCAATACCACCAATCCATTGTAATAATGAACGCCAAATTAAAATACTATGAGGCAGATTATCAAGACCTGACAATACTGTTGATCCAGTTGTTGTTATACCTGACATAGATTCAAAAAAAGCATCAGTGAAAGATAGTTCTAAACCAGAAAAAACAAAAGGTAATGAACCAAAAAAAGCTATAAATACCCAACTCAAGGTTGTAAAAAGAAAAGTCTGTTTTATTGACATATTAAAATTGTCAGACTTATTAGCTAAAATTAAAATTATGCCAAAAAAAAGACTAATTAATGATGAAAAAGTAAAAGCTTGCCATTGGTTGTCACCGTAGTATGCATCCACACCTGCTGGAATACAGAATATAATAGAAAGCGCTGATAATAAATATCCTATGACGTATAATACAGGTTGAAAAATCATAGATTGTTAATTTTTTTTATAAAAAAAAAATATTAAAACTTAGATTTATTAAATCCTACCAATTCAAGAAATTCTTTTCTTGTTGCTTGATCGTTCCTAAAACTTCCAAGCATTCTACTTGTTACCATTTTTGAGTCAGGCTTGTGAATTCCTCTAGTAGCAACACATAGATGTGAAGCTTCTATAATAACGCCAACTCCTTTAGGTTGAAGAATTTCATCTATAGCATTAGCAATTTGAGCTGTAAGTTTTTCTTGTATTTGAAGACGTTTAGCAAAAGCTTCAACCAATCTTGCAAGTTTGCTCAGACCAACAACTTTGTTTTTTGGTAAATATCCCACATGAGCAGTGCCAACGAAAGGGACCATATGATGTTCACAATGAGACTCTAATCTAATATCTTTTAAAATAATTATTTCATCATAGCCCTCAACTTCTTTAAATTTTTTTGACAGTATTTCTCTTGGATCTGATTTATAACCTGAGAAAAAATCTTTGTATGATCTAATAACTCTAGCCGGTGTTTCTTTCAAACCTTCTCTCTGAGGATTGTCTCCTGCCCATTTTATTAATGTTTTTACAGCATCCATTGCTTCATTTTCAGATATTTTTGAAGATTTAATTTTTTTTAAATTGGAAATTTTTTCTATTTTGCTCATTTTATATAAACTATTTTTTTTTTCTAATTTTGTAAACCTTTTTCATGTGGACTATCTAATGAAAATGCAGGAATATGTGCGTTAAAAGTTGATCCGTTATTTTTTTTCATTTTGTATGTTCCCATCATAAATCCAGATGGAGTATTTAATGGAGTTCCAGATGTATATTCAAAAGAACTACCAGGCTTTAGTATAGGATTTTCTCCTACTACACCAGAACCTTGAACTTCTTGTACTCTTCCTAGAGAGTCTGATATTGTCCAAGATCTACTAACTAATTTAACTGTATCATCTCCAAAGTTTTCAATTTTTATATGATATGCCCATATAAATCTTTTTTCATCTGGATCTGAGTGCTCATCAAGAAACTCTGGTTTTACAGTAATTTTTATTTTTTCTGTTATTTCTTCGTACAATTATTTAATCCCAACACAAATAATATTACACACTAAAAGATTCTCCGCAACCACATCTTCCTTTTTCATTTGGATTACTAAAGATAAAACCAGATTCCATTCCGTTATCAATATAATCAATTTTGGAACCTAGAATATATATTGTTGCTGAAGCATCAATAAAAATTTTTATATTATCTATAGATATTTCTTCATCACCTTCAATTTTATTTTTAGCATAATCGATCTTATATGAATGACCAGAACATCCAGTATTATCAATTCCTATTCTTATCCCAATATAATCTTTTTTTGCCTTTGAAATTATTTCTTTTACTCTATTTTTTGCTGCTTCAGTTAAGGTTATAATTTCTTTTACTTCATTCATAATTATTCCATATTTAATTCTACTTTTGCTGCTTCGGACATCATATCTGGAGTCCAAGGTGGCTCAAAAACTAATTTTAAATTTACATCCTTAACACCTTTTGTTTTTTTTGCTGCCTTTTTAACTTGTTCCGGTAAGATTTCAGCTACAGGACAATTTGGTGAAGTTAATGTCATTATAATATCAACTAAACCTTTTGAATTTACTTTAAGATCATAAATCAATCCAAGTTCATAAATATCAACTGGTATTTCCGGATCATAAACCGTATGAAGATTTTTTATAATATTATCTTTAATAGAATTTGGCATATCAATAATAATATAATGTAAAAAAATTATCTTAAAAGGTTAATTGCATTTTTTAAAGCATCTATAAAACTATCGATTTCATCTAAAGTATTATATAGACCAAAGGAAGCTCTAATTGTTGCAGGTATATTATAAAATTGCATTAAAGGCTGACAACAGTGATGACCTGTTCGAACAGCAATTCCATGATTATCTAAAATAACTCCTATATCATTCGGATGGGTATTTTTAACAATAAATGAGATAATCCCCGCTTTATTTTTTGATGTTCCAATAATCTTAACTTCATTTAAAGACTTAATTTTATCTGTTGCATAATTTAATAAATTTTGTTCATGTTTACATATTTTTTCAATATTAATATTTTTTACATAATCAATCGCAGTTCCTAAAGCTATAGATCCAACTATATTAGGTGTCCCTGCTTCATATTTATGAGGGGGTTCTTGATATGTAGTTTTTTTAAAAGTTACTTCTGATATCATTTCGCCACCACCCTGATATGGCGACATTTTTTCTAAAAAGTCTTTTTTAGAATACAAAATTCCTATACCCGTTGGGCCATAAATTTTATGGCCAGAAAAACAATAAAAATCAGCATCTAGATTTTGGACATCTACTTTCATATGAGGCACTGATTGACATCCATCTACTAAGACAGGTATTTTTTGTTTATGTGAAATTGAAATTAATTCTTTGATTGGGACTATTGTTCCTAAAGCATTTGATACATGGAGTATAGAAACTAATTTAACTTTTTTTGATAATAATTTTTTAAAATTGTTTAAGTCAATATCACCATCTTGATTTATAGGAATTACATTTATTTTAATACCTAACTTATCTCGAAGTAGCTGCCAAGGAACAATATTTGAATGATGCTCCATTTGAGACAAGATAACTTCGTCGCCTTTTTCAAAATTATTCAATCCAAAAGATTGTGCAACTAAGTTTATTGCTTCAGTTGCTCCCCTTACAAATATTATTTCTTTTTCACTTTTAGCATTTAAAAATTTCTGAATAATTTTTCTTGATTCTTCATACGCTTTAGTTGACTGTTGGCTTAAATTGTATATGCCTCTATGTATATTTGCATATTTTGTTTCATATATTTCTTTTATTTTGTCTAATACAATTTTAGGTTTTTGTGAACTCGCACCATTATCAAAAAATATTAGATCTTTATTGTTTGATTTTATTTTTAAGATTGGAAAATCTTTTCTTATCTTATCTATGTCTAACATCCAAAGTTATCAATAAATTATTTTTTTTGAAGTAAGTAATAATTTTTTTTTTAATTCTTTATTTTCTATATCATCAAATAATTCATTTATAAAACCTTCAATTAAAAGTTTTTTTGCCTCTTCTTTGTTTAAACCTCTTGATCTTAAATAAAACAACATTTCTTCATCTAATTCACCGGTTGTTGCACCATGACTACATTTTACATCATCAGCATATATTTCTAGTTCAGGCTTTGCATTCACTTCAGCTGTTTCAGATAGTAATAAATTTTGATTAAATTGAAATGCATCAGTTTTTTGAGCATCTTGTGCTACAATTACCTTACCTTGAAAAACTCCTGAAGAATCTTTTTGCAATATTCCTTTTATATGTTGATTACTTTTACTCTCAGGATGTTTATGCTGCATTAATGTAGTGATATCGTGATGTTGATTAGGTTTTGCTAAATACAAACCTTTTATATTAAAATTAATATCAGCAGAATTTATAGAACTTATAACCTCAATTCTGGACATATTTCCTCCGATAGAGAAAATGAAATTATTATAAATTGAAGAATTTTCACAATCTATACTGCTTGATGATGAATGAATAGCATTATTGCATTCCGATTGAATTTTATAATGTTGGAGCTTTGAATTTTTTTTTAAACAAATATAATTATGTACGTTATTCCAATAAATAGATTTATTATTTGAAAAAAAAATTTCATTTATTTCAGCTTCAGAATTTTCTTCAAGAATGATATTTACTCTATTATTAATAAGATATTTTTCTTCTTCGCAGTTGTAATAAAAAATTGATATAGGATTTTTTAATTTTGCATTTTTCTTAACTTTAATAATTAAATTTTCATTTAAAAAAGTACTGTTTATATCAAGCAGGCTATCTTTTCTAGTAAAATTTTTTTTGTTAAATATTTTGTTTTCTAAATTGCTATCTAAAGATTTTATTTCTAAATCATTTGATTTTATATTAATTTTTTTTAGGCATCCATTTTCAAAAATTATAAAATTAATTTCTGGATCAAAAAAAATATTATTTGAAATATCTAAATTTATTTTAGAAGGATTAGCCGGCGTTGCATTTGATTTTATAGAAGGTTGAAAATTATTTTTCTCTAGAACTCTTTTTAAATCAGTAAATTTCCATGTTTCAATTTTTTTATCTGGTATTTGAAAATCTTCGATTAATTTTTCCATAATTATACAATTCCTTCATAACCTTTTTTTTCTAATTCAATAGCTAAATTTTTATCTCCACTTTTAATGATTTTTCCTTTTGATAACACATGTACTTTATCAGGAACAATATAATTTAATAATCTTTGGTAGTGGGTTATAATTAAGAAGGATCGATCTTTATTTTTTAGATTATTCACACCATTTGCTACAGTTTTTAAGGCATCAATATCTAATCCAGAGTCAGTCTCATCTAATATTGCAAGCTTAGGGTCCAATAAACTCATTTGTAATATTTCACTCCTTTTCTTTTCCCCACCTGAGAAACCAGTATTAACTGATCTTTTTATTAATTTTTCATCCATTTTTATAAATTTGGCTTTTTCTCTTAAAATTTTTAGAAAATTTACACCATCAAGTTCTTTTTGCTTTCTATATTTTCTTATAGAATTTATAGTAGTTCTCAAAAAATTCATACCAGAAACACCTGGTATTTCTACCGGATATTGAAAAGCAAGAAACAAACCTTCGCCTGCACGATTTTCGGGTTCCAAATCAAATAAATTCTTTTTGAGAAAAGTTATTTTTCCTTTTGTTACCTCGTAACCATCTTTACCAGATAAAACATTTGCTAAAGTGCTTTTACCTGACCCGTTTGGTCCCATGATTGCATGTACTTCACCAGGTGCAATCTGTAAATCAAGTCCTTGAATTATTTTTTTATCTTCCACATTTACGTGAAGATCTTCTATTTTAAGCATAAATAATTAACCTACACTTCCTTCAAGACTTATTCCAAGAAGCTTTTGTGCTTCTACTGCAAATTCCATAGGAAGTTCTTTAAGGACCTCTTTGCAAAAACCATTTACTATTAAAGATACAGCATTTTCTTGATCTAAACCTCTTTGTCTACAGTAAAACATTTGATCATCACTTATTTTTGAAGTTGTTGCTTCATGCTCAACTTTCGCTGATTGATTTTTGACCTCAATATAAGGAACTGTGTGAGCGCCACACTTGTTGCCTATTAAAAGTGAATCACATTGAGTAAAATTTCTTCCATCTTTTGCTTTTGGCCCCATACGTACCAAACCTCTATAAGTATTTTGACCTTTTCCTGCAGAAATTCCTTTTGAAATTATTGTGCTTTTAGTATTTTTTCCAAGATGAATCATTTTTGTTCCTGTATCTGCTTGCTGAAAATTATTTGTTATTGCAACTGAATAAAATTCTCCAATTGAATTATCACCTTGTAATATACAACTTGGATATTTCCAAGTAATAGCAGAACCTGTTTCAACTTGTGTCCACGATATTTTTGAATTATTACCTCTACACGCTCCTCTTTTAGTAACAAAATTGTAAACACCTCCTTTGCCTTTTTCATCTCCTGGATACCAATTTTGTACTGTCGAATATTTAATTTCTGCATTATCAAGAGTTATTAATTCTACGCACGCCGCATGCAACTGATTTTCATCTCTCATTGGAGCAGTGCATCCTTCAAGATAACTTACATAACTATCTCTATCAGCAATTATAAGTGTTCTTTCAAATTGTCCTGTGTTTTCAGCATTTATTCTAAAATAAGTTGATAATTCCATGGGACATTTTACTCCTGGAGGTATATAAACAAATGATCCATCACTAAATACTGCAGAATTTAAAGTAGCAAAATAATTATCGGTATATGGAATTACTGTTCCCAGATATTTTTTTACTAATTCAGGATTTTTCTGAACAGCTTCTGAGAAAGAGCAAAAAATTATTCCTAGTTTAGCAAGTTTATCCTTAAAAGTTGTTGCAACTGAAGTGCTATCAAAAACATAATCGACTGCAACACCTGCTAATCTTTTTTGTTCTTCAAGGGGAATTCCTAATTTTTCATAAGTACTTAAAATTGCGGGATCAACTTCATTTAAATTTTTTAATTTTTTCCTAGGTTTTGGTGCGGAATAATAGTATGAATCTTGATAATTTATTTTTGGAAATTGAACCATACTCCAATTTGGTTCTTTCATTTTTAACCAAGCTCTAAAAGCTTTCAATCTCCATTCTAAAAGCCATTTAGGTTCATTTTTTTTTTGAGAAATTAATCGAACTATTCCTTCATTAAGTCCCTTTGGAGCTTTGTCGTCCTTTACATTAGTTGTGAAACCATACTTATATTTTTTGGTGATGGATTTAACTTTTTTTTTTGTTTCTACATCGATGGACATAATTTATATTATAAAATGTTATACATAGAATATAAAAATGTTCATAATATTGTCAATCCAATTTAGAATAGTTCTAAATTACAATTTTATATAAAAAATGAAAAAAGAAAAAATTGGTATAATTGGTTTTGGTGCGATAGGACAAGAAGTTTACAAAAAAATATCAAAAAAAATTATAAAAGGATATAGCGTTGTCGGAGTTTTTTCAAATGATATTCAAGACAAAAAACTTTCTAAAAAAATTAAATGCACATCATTTGAAGAATTACTAAAAAAAAGACCAGATATAATTATAGAAGCAGCAAGTGTAGACGCATGTAAAGATTATCTTGAAAAAAGTTTAAAAAATAAAATAGATTTTGTTTGTTTATCAGTATGCTCTTTTGCTGACAAAATTTTTTTTAGAAACGTTCATTCTTTGACAAAAAAGGTTAATAATAAAGTTTATGTACCTACGGGAGCTATATCTGGATTAGATGCCATAGCAGCTGCATCGCTTTCAAAGGAATTAAAATATGTACAACTTATACAAAGGAAACCTCCCAAAGCCTTATTACCACCTTTAGAATCAAAAAAAATAAAGAAAGAAAAAGTTTTATCAAAATCAATTGCAAGAAAAATATGTAAAGATTTTCCAAAAAATTCTAACATTGCAGCTACTTTAGCAATTTGCGGAACTGGTTTTGATAAGACAAAGGTTATTGTTATAGCTGATCCTAGAGTAAAAAAAAATATAGCTGAAATAGAAGCAGAGGGAAAATTTGGAAAGTTGAAAATTATTTTGGAAAATAATCCAAGTAGTAACCCAAAAACATCTAGACTAACTGCAATGTCAGTAATTTTAAGTTTAGATAAAAGAAGAAGTTTTTTTTTAAGTCCTTTTTAAAAAAAATTATTGTTTTTCCTTTTTTTCAAGAATTGGTCTTCCTGTTTCAGGATCAATTTCAAGAGCGTTAAAATTATTTGTATTTATCTCACCCCCCTCACTTGTTGTATTTTTTTCTGGCAATAAAGGTGTTGGAAGTTCATAAATTACAATTTCTTGAAGTGTGCTTAAATCTTCTTCTATATCTATATCTTCTTTCACTTTTACCATTTCACCTTTTTGCTGAATGCCATCTCCTAAAGCAATTAATCCTTTCATAATTTCTTCGTGATTTTTTCTTGTATATTTAATTTTGTATGCTCTAGGCAAGTCTTTATTTTTATTTTCTTTATTTAATTTGGTAACCCACATATATATAGCGCCATCAGTATTTTTAATTTTATCAGGTTCATTAATTATTGCCCAGTGTAGTTGAAATTCTTCAGGTAATTTAGATTTACTAGGCCACCCAATAAAATCTTTTAATGAAAGCAAGACAATTATAGAAAATGAAGTAGCTATAATTATAATAATACTTTTTATTACCCAAAATTTTCTTTTAGAAAGAATAATTAACCAAAGTATTAAGGATACTAAAAGTAGAAAACTTGCTGATAAACCAATTATCCCTTCTGCCATTCTTGCACCAATTTTTTAGGAAGTTTATTTACATTTGTTACCTCACCTTTTGAGTTAACACTAAATCTTGTTACTGTAATTTCATCTCCTTTATTTGTTAAATCTACAGTTTCTCTTATAACTACAGAATAAGGATTAATTTTGTCTATTTGAATAGTAACTGGAACTGGGTCTGACCCAACTTTAAAGTAGCAATGGACATTAACAACATATTCTCCTGGAACAATGCCACGTAAAGTAACAATCTCTCTATTTTCAGGGAATAATATTGTTCCAGCAGCTGTTACAACTTCGTCATTTCTTTTACCTAAATCATCTCTATCTAAATGCATTAATCCAGGCTCACGAGATTTAAACCAAACTAGGTTTCCTGCTGGATCTTCAACATAAATATCCACATCATCTTCTAAATTGTCAGGCCAAAAAACAGTAATTAAAAACTCTGCTTTTACTTCTATGTCTGCTCTTTTAGCTATAGGATTAATTAATAAAAAAGACACAATAAATAAAAAAACAAAACCAATTAAAACATTGAATAGTAAGTCGAGAAAAGGAAGGTTTGTATGATATCTACGCTGCATTTTAACTACTATTTCTGGTTTAATGGTCCAATCAGTAGATCTGTTGCTCTTCCAAGACTAAAATATTGTATTTTTAACAAACCACCGCAAATAAGACCAAATAAAGTTGTATAAAGAGCAGTTGACATCCCTTTTGACATTTTTTCTAATACACTTTTCATTGCTTCTTCATCTCCAATATCTACTCCTGCAAAAGCACCTGTTAGCATTATTAAAAAACCAGAAACCGTTCCTATCATTCCTATTGTTAAAACAAAATCTGAAATAAACCATCCAATTTCTTGATTGCCTCTCCAATCAGTATTTTTTATTTCATTTTCAGTAATATCGCCTTCTAATGCTTTTGAAATTTTAATTGTTTCCTTCCCACAATGAATAGAAGTAAAGAAAAATATTGTCATTATCAAAAAGGATAGTTTAGTTCTATCTTTCTCATATACTTCAGAAAAAAGACCAAAATAGTAAAAAGCAAAAGTTAGAACCAAAGTTAGGCTTATAAAAAGCCACCATCTTAATAGAGGTTTCATATATAAGGATAATAATTTTTTTTTTTATTAATTCAACTTATACATATTCATGAAATGAATAAATACTTATAATTAAAAAAAATTGTAAAATACTATTATCTAAATTATTTTATTTTTTATGAGAATTTTTTTATTTTCAATTATATTATTTTTTAGTTTTATTCAGACTTTAATGGCTGCAGAAATACAGCAGATTAATATAGTTCATATGAATAGAACAATTGAGAGAGAACCAACCATATACTCAATTAATCCAGAAATAGTAAATAATGGTATTTTAGGTAGCAGAATGGGTATTAAAGATAACAATACAACTGGGAAGTTTACTAATCAAAAATTTAAATTAATAGAAAAAAAAATAACAAAAAAAGAATCTGCAAAACAAGTTTTTGAAGAATTTAGAAAAGAAAAATATAAATTTTTTATTTTAAATGTTTCAAAAGATGATTTTTTAGAAATACTGTCCTCCGATTTAATTGAAGGTTCAATTGTAATTAATGCATCTTTAAAAGATAACAATTTAAGAAATGAAAATTGTAAAAAGAATGTTTTACATACAGCCCCAAGTTACAAAATGGTATCAGATGCTTTGATTCAATTTTTAAAGAAAAAGAATTGGACTAGATTATTATTAATATCTGGAGCAAATGAAAGAGATAAACAATTCGCTGAATCAGTTAAAGTTTCATCAAAAAGATTTGGTTTAAAAATAACTAATGAAAAAATATGGGATTTTTCTCATGATTTTAGAAGAACAGCTGATTTGGAGATTGTAAAATTTACTCAAGGTGAGAAATACCAAGTTTTAGTTTTAGCAGATGAAGGAAATACTTTTGGAGATTCCGGAAATAGTTTTGGTGATTACATTCCTTATAGAACTTGGAAACCAACGATTGTTGTTGGTGGAGAAATTTTAAAACCAACATCATGGCATTTTGCTCATGAACAATGGGGTGGAAATCAAATGCAAAGTAGGTTTTTAAAGGATTCTAAGAGACTAATGACAAATATAGATTTTAATTCTTGGGTAGGAGTCAGAACACTTGGAGAGGCAATTACAAGAACTAAATCATTAGATGATAAAATACTTTTAGAAAAGATTATGGATAAAGAATTTAATTTAGCGGCCTATAAAGGGAAACCACTTAGTTACAGAAATTGGAATGGGCAACTTCGACAACCTATTTTATTAGTAACTCCTAGGGCTTTAGTATCTGTTTCTCCTCAACCAGGTTTTGTCCATCCTAGAACAGAATTAGATACATTAGGAATTGATGAACCAGATAGTAAGTGTACGTTGAATTAATTTTTAAAAAATATATTTTATTAATGAATTTATAACAATGTTAAAAAAATTTTTATTAGTTATCTTTTTAGTTTTGATGAATAAAGTTGTATTTGCTGAAACTATATATGTATCAAACGAAAAAGATCATAATATAACCGTGATTGATGGAGAATCTTTAGAAGTAATTAAAACTGTTAAAGTTGGCCATAGGCCTAGAGGTATAATTCTTAGCAGAGATAAAAAAAAAATAATAATTTGTACTAGTGATGATAATAGAATAACAGTTGTGGACGCTAATAGTTTAGAAGTCGATTTTTATTTACCGTCAGGTCCAGATCCAGAATTAATGGTAATGGACGATGCCGGCAAATTTATTTATGTTGCTAATGAAGATGATAATATGGTAACAGTCGTTGATTATATAGGAAGAAAAGTTGTTAAAGAAATTCCTGTTGGTGTTGAGCCTGAGGGAATGGGCTTAAGCCCAGATGGAAAAACCTTAGTCAATACTTCTGAAACTACAAACATGGCTCATTTCATTGATACTGCTACTTTAGAAATTAAAGCTAATATCTTAGTAGATGCCCGTCCTCGAGTTGCTCAGTATAGTAGTGATGGAAAGTTTGTTTGGGTATCGTCTGAAATCGGTGGAACTATTAGTATTATTGATTCATCTAAGCTTGAAATAATTAAAAAAATTGGATTTAATATTCCAGGACTATCTAAAGAGTCAATTCAACCGGTTGGCGTGAGATTAGATAATAAAAGAGGATTAGCTTATGTTGCTCTTGGCCCAGCTAATAGAATTGCAATTATAAATATGAAAACATATGAGGTCGAAAAGTATATTTTGACAGGTCAAAGAGTTTGGAACTTAATGATTAATATTGATGGAACAAAACTTTATACAACAAATGGGGTAAGTAATGATATTTCAGTTATAGATATTGATAAAAGAAAAGTCATTAAATCAATACCAGTTGGCAGATATCCTTGGGGAGTAGCAGTTAAAGAATAAAATTTTTATATTAAAGTATAAGATTTTCTATAAATTATTAATATGAATTCTTCAGCTTTAAGTATAACAAAGTTAAACCATACCTTTGGTGGCGAATTACAAGTTTTAAGTAATATAAATCTTTCTTTAGATAAAGGAGATTATTCAATATTACTCGGATTAAATGGCGCTGGTAAAACAACTCTTTTTTCTTTAATTACAAGATTATATAATAATCAAACAGGTTCTATTGAAATTTTTTCTCAAAATATAAAAACAAGTCCTAGTAAAGCATTAGCAAATATAGGCGTTGTCTTTCAACAACCAACTGTAGATTTAGATTTAACCGTTGAACAAAATTTACAGTATCACGCATCTCTACATGGTATGAAAAAAAGTTTAGCATTAGAAAATGCTATGTCAGAATTAAAAAGACAAAATATGGAAGATATTATAAAGAAAAAAGTACGTGAGTTAAGTGGTGGTCAAAGAAGAAGAGTAGAAATTGTAAGAGCACTTATGCACAATCCTAAGCTGCTTTTATTAGATGAACCTACAGTTGGCGTTGATATAGAAAGCAGAAAATTAATTGTTAAACATGTGAAAAGTTTATGCAAAGAAAAAAAATTAGCTGTACTTTGGGCAACGCATTTAATTGACGAAGTTGATCAGGAAGGAAAGCTTATAGTTTTACACCAAGGAAAAATATTGGCTAATGATGTAGTAAAAAATATTTTAAAGAAAACTAAATCAAAGAATGTATCAGATGCATTTGATTATTTTACAAAAAATTAATTATGCATATATTTCAATATTATCTTTGTTTTAAAGGAATTGTGTTTAGAGAGTCTCTAAGATTCTTTCATCAAAGAGAAAGGTTTTTTTCAGCTTTAGTCAGGCCTTTGGTTTGGCTTGCAATATTTGCTGTGGGATTTCGTTCCTTTCTCGGAGTAAGCAGACCATTAGGGCAACCAGAAAATTGGCCTTATCCAGTATCTTTAGTTCCATATGAGCTTTATATAACAGCAGGTTTAATAGCAATGATTCAATTGTTTAACGGAATGCAAAGTTCTCTTTCAATGGTCTATGATAGAGAGATGGGAAGCATGAGAACTTTACTTGTTAGCCCATTTCCAAGATCATTTTTATTAGTTTCAAAATTGGTAGCAGGAGTATCTGTAAGCATTCTTCAAGTTTTTGCTTTTTTATTGATTGCATTATTTTGGGAGATAGAACCACCATTGATTGGATACTTAACTGTTATTCCAGCTCTTTTTTTATCTGGAATGATGTTAGGTGCTTTGGGAATGTTTTTATCTTCTGCCATCAAACAATTAGAAAATTTTGCAGGAGTTATGAATTTTGTAATTTTTCCAATGTTTTTTGCTTCCTCAGCATTGTATCCACTATGGAAAATTAGAGAGTCTAGCGAAATTTTATTTTATTTTTGTTCTTATAACCCATTTACTCATGCTGTTGAACTTATAAGATTTTCTCTTTATGGACAATTAAATGAAACATCACTTGTTTTTGTTTTTATTTTTTTAGCTATTTTTTTAATGTTAGCAATTTATGGTTATGATCCTAGTAGGGGATTCATTACAAAGAAGAAAATTTAATTTTTATTATGACTAAAATTATATTTTTATTATTAAGTTTATTTTTTATTTCAAATAATATTTTTGGAAAACCACCAGGTAAAGAACAAAATCCAGATTGGCCATGTATACAAGTTCTTGTTAAAGAGTTGAGTTGGGGATCGATATGGACCGGGCCACCACTTGATGAAAATTCTTCTAAATGGTCAGATAATGAAAATTTGAAAGTTCTTGCTAAGAAACTTATGAATAGAAGAACCAAGGAAAATGAAGGTATTTTTGAATTAAAAAATTATATAAAAAAAAATAATTCACCAAATGAACTTACGGAATTATTTCACTCTTTATTTGATACAACTAATGATATTTGGAGGAATAGGGTTACAAAATTGTTAAATTTTGGAAAAAAACAAAGATTAACATCAGAAAAAATATCTTTGAAATTAGAGAAAATAAAAGAATTATCAAAGGATTTTAATACAAATAAAGATGAAATAGAAAAATTAGAACAGGAACAGTTTTGGGATATAAGAAGATTTGAAGATAGAAGAAATTTGTCTGATTCTTTATGTGAACAACCTAGGTTTTATGAGAAAAGATTAGGTGTTTATTCAACAATTATTCTTGAAAATATAAATTAATTGACGATATTATTTTTACAGATGATAACGTAACATTACCGAAATAAATTAGATAACTTTTTGTTTTTAAAATATGTTTATTTATTATGCTTAGAAATTTAGTAATTTTTTTTATTTTTTTATTTAGTTCAATTGTTTTTGCAGAAGATGAAGACGAAACAATCCTTCTCCCTGATATAGAAATTCAATCATCGATTGGCGATAGAACCCGCCTAACGCCAGGAACTACTAATTATATAGGAAGAGATTCAATAGACAAATCAAGACCATTATCGGTAGGTGAAATACTAGAAGAAATTCCAGGAGTTGTATCAGAAATGGATGATGGTGATACACGTAAGGGTAACTTTGGTATTCGTGGTGCACATTCTAGAAGATCAAGAAAAATAAGTGTTTACGAAGATTATAATCCTCTAAATTTTGCCCCATATACTGATCCAACAACTCATTATATACCGCCTGACGAGAGAATTGGTGGGATAGAAGTTATTAAAGGATCAGGACAATTAACACATGGACCACAAACAATGCATGGAATAATTAATTTTTTAAATCACAGACCTCCAAAGGAAGGAAGAGGTAAAATTATAACTTCTTTCGGAGAATCTAATGTTGGTCCGAGGCAACAATATCATGTCCGATATGGAAGGAACTTGGGAATTCTTGGTAATTGGCAAGGAATGTTTACAAGACATGATAACAGAGGCCCTGTAAAAGGAGATATTGTAAAATTTCATGACATTTTTGTAAATGGAGATGTTGATTTATCTAGCAATCAAAAAATCTCAGTTGGTTTAAATTATAATCATGAGAATTCAGAATATGCTGAAGGAGGCCTAGGGCTATCACAATATAATGCAGACCCGTATATGGGAAACAATAGACTATTTGATGATACTTTTGAAATGGATATTGTAAGGAGTAGTTTGGCCCATAGCTATTATGCTAGTGATACGTTAAAAATAGATACAAATTTTTATTATAATTTTGTTAATAGACAACGTTGGTCACAAACTGATAATGAATCTGCCGGATTAGTTATAAGAGAAGATATTGATTGTGATGATGAAGGGTCAAGAGTCGACGTTCCTGGCATATCAAATACTAATTGTGGGTACAAAAATACCCCTAGAAGATATCATACAGCTGGTTTAGAAACCAGATTTTACAAAGATATTAATTTGTTTGGATTAGATAATAATTTGAAATATGGTGCAAAATTTGAGTTTGAAAAAATTGAAAGAAAAGCAAGAATTACTGGAAGTGATAAAAAACAAACAGGAACACAAGTAACCGAAGATGAATATGCAAAAATGAGCGAAGATGCAGAAGTATATGCATTTGCATTGTATTTAGAAGACGATATTCACACTAACGATAAACTTATTTTAACTCCAGGTTTAAGATACGAAAGTTATTATTTAATTCATAATGATAGAGAAAGAAGAGATGGATGTGGAGAAACAGGTGTTACCGATTGTAATAATTATACTTCATATGAAAAAGACGAATACATTCTTTTACCCGGTTTAGGATTTACTTATGAGGCAAACAAGGAAAATCAATTATATGGTGGAATTCATATGGGTATGGCTCCACCTGCAGTGGGCGATGCTGGTTATAGACAAATTTCAAATTTAAAATCTCAAAAAAGTTTTAATTTTGAACTTGGTGTGATTAACAACAGCTTTGAAGATAAAAGTGGATTAACTTTTGAAGTTGCTGCCTTTAGAACAGTTGAAAGAAATAGACCTGTTAAATCTTCGTTAAGAACTACTGGGACTGGATCAACTCTTAAGAATATTGGCACCACCTTCACAGATGGTGTTGAATTTTCTGCAAATTGGGATCAATCAATATATTCTAAAAATCGAGGAAGTTGGTTTGCAACAGTAAATTATAGTTTTATGTATCCTAAATTAAAGACACATCAAAAAGGTGAAAGATCAAGTGATGATGCAGGTTCTCCTATTATTGTTGATGATATATATGAAAATGATATTCCTTTTGTTCCACGTCATAAGGGGTTAGTGACTGTAGGATACGGTATACCTAACAAGTGGAATATAAGTACGACTGCAAGATATCGTGGAAGTTATTATACTGATATAGATAATACAAAAGCAGTTGGGCAAAATGGACGTTGGGGCAACGTCGATGATCACTGGACAATAAATACACGAGGAAATTATACTTTACCAAAATTTAATGATTCCACTTTGTATCTAAGTGTAACAAATCTTTTTGATACTGTTTATATTTCATCTATTTCAGCAGAAGGATTAAAAGTCGGTAATGGTCGTTCAATTATGACAGGTATTGAATATAATTTCTAAATATACAGTTAAATCATATACTTATATTTTTTTTTTTTTTTTTTAAAATTGCCATATTTTTGCCAAAGAAATACTTATATTAAATAATGTGTTGGGAAATTTTTTTCTAGCATGATTATTAACTTTGTATAGGGAGAATACACATGACTTGGTATACACCTAAAGTATCAGAAGTTGCTGTTGGTTTAGAAATTAACAGCTACGCTTGTGCAGAAGTCTAATAAAAAGACTAAGTCAAGCGTTTAATCGATTAAACGTAAACCCTCACTAGTAATACGATGACTATGAAAGTTTTAGTATTAGGTTCGGCTGCTGGTGGGGGTTTTCCACAATGGAACTGTAATTGTTCTAATTCCGCTGAAGCAAGAAAAAATCCAAAACGAGCAAAACCAAGAACCCAATCTTCGATTGCTGTATCTGTTGATGATGGCAAAAATTGGTTTTTATTTAATGCATCACCAGATTTAAGACAACAAATCAATGATAATTCTGCTTTGCAACCAAACAATGGCATTCGTCATTCTCCAATTTTAGGAGTTTTTATAACTAATGGAGACATTGATCATATAGCAGGACTTCTTAATTTGCGAGAAAGTCATCCGTTGTCAATTTATGCTACAAAAAAAGTTTTAAGTATATTAAAAAGCAATTCTGTTTTTGAAGTTTTAAATCACGAATTTGTCGAAAGAAGAGAAGTTACGTTAAATGAGAGCATATTATTAAAAGATAAGGATAATAATTCTACCGGGATTGAAGTGGAGGTTTTTTCAGTTCCTGGAAAAATAGCACTTTTTCTTGAAGATAAGAATAAAGGAAATAATTTTGGAACAGATCCAGAAGACACAGTAGGATTGAAAATTATTGATGTTAAAACAAAAAAATATTTTTTTTATATACCAGGCTGTGCTGACATGACTGATGATTTAAAGAATAAAATAAAGGGTGCCCCAATGGTTTTATTTGATGGAACGCTTTGGACAGATGATGAAATGTTAAAAACAAAAGTAGGAGTTCAAAAGACTGGACAAAGAATGGGCCATATGAGTATGTTTGGTGAAAAAGGTACAATAGAAATATTTAAAAATTTAGATGTAAAAAAAAAATATTTTATACATATTAATACTACTAACCCTGCTTTATTAGAAGACTCTGTCGAGAGAAAAAAAATTAATGAAGAGGGCTGGGAAGTTAGTTATGATGGAATGGAGATAAATTTATGAGTGAAGCAATTGATTATAATAAATTATTAACCAAAGGAGAATTTGAGTTACGTTTAAGAAATATAGGTGAAACCAGATATCATAATCTTCACCCATTTCACAAACTTTTACATGGAGGAAAGCTTAATAAAGGACAAGTTCAAGCTTGGGCATTAAATAGATATTATTATCAATGTAGTATTCCAATAAAAGATTCAGTTGTAATGTCTAGAATGAAAGATCCCGAATTGAGACGAATATGGAGAAAACGTATTATAGATCATGATGGAGAAAGTGAAGATACAGGTGGCATAGAAAGATGGTACAAATTAACGGACGGGTTAGGATTAGATAGAGAATATGTAAAATCAACGGATGGAATTTTGTCTACTACAAGATTTGCAGTAGATGCATATGTTAATTTCGTAAAAGAAAAATCTTTATTAGAATCAATTACTTCATCTTTAACCGAACTTTTTGCACCTGGAATTCATAAGGAAAGAATATCTGGCATGCTGGAAAATTATGACTTTATTAACGATGATATCATGGCCTATTTTAAAAAACGTTTGTCGCAGGCTCCTGATGATGCAAAATATGTTTTAGACTATGCTCTAGAACATGCTAAAACAAGACAAGAACAAGAAGATGTTTGTAATGCTTTAACTTTTAAAACTCAAGTTCTTTGGAGCATGTTAGATGCTTTACATTTTTCATATCATGATCCAGGAATTATTCCTCCTGGAGCTTTTAAACCAAAAGAATAATTAAAATGAAAGAAAGATTGTTATTAAAAAACGAAACTATTCCTGTCATTCCAGATCATGTACGATTTGAGTTTAATGAAGTAAGAAAAGAATGGGTTTTGTTAGCTCCAGAAAGAGCTTTATATCCAGACCCAATAGCAACAGAAGTATTAAAAAAATGTGATGGTAAGATTAGTATACAATTAATAGGAGAAGATTTAGCAAAAAAATATAAAGCTCCAGTTGAAAAAATTGTTGAGGATGTTATCAAGATGTTGCAAGATTTAGCTGATAAAGGATTTTTAAAAGAATGTTAAAAAAATTAAAATTACAAGCCCCTCTGGCAGTTTTGGCAGAATTATCTCACAGATGTCCGCTAAGCTGCGCCTATTGTTCTAATCCAATTGAACTTATACAAAAAAATAAAGAACTAGAAACTAAAGATTGGTTAAGAGTAATAGATGAAGCTGCTGATATGGGAATTTACCAAATCCATTTTTCTGGAGGTGAACCAACAGCTAGAAAAGATTTAGAAGAAATGGTTGAACATGCGCATAAGAGAAAATTGTATACTAACTTAATTACCTCTGCAGTTTTATTAACTCGTGAACGACTTGAGAAATTGAAAGATTTAGGTTTAGAACATGTTCAAGTTAGCTTTCAGGATAGTGAAAGTGAGAATGCAAATAGAATTGGTAATTTTAAAAATGGACATCAAAAAAAACTAGAAGTGTCAAAATGGGTTAGAGAACTTGGGCTTCCACTTACAATAAATGCAGTAATGCATAGGCAAAATCTACATAATTTAGAAAATATGATAAAAATGGCAAAAGATTTAGATGCAGATCGCCTAGAAGTTGCAAATGTCCAATATTACGGCTGGGCTCTAAAAAACAGAGCTGCTTTTATGCCTACTAAAGATCAATTAGAAAAATCAATGGAAGTAGTTGAAAAAGCTAGAAAAAATTTAAAAGGAATTTTAGCAATTGATTATGTTTTACCTGACTATTATGCAAAAAAACCAAAATCTTGCATGGGCGGATGGGGTAGACAATTTCTAAATATTGATCCCGAAGGAAATGTTCTTCCATGTCATGCAGCTCAAACTATAAAATTTTTTAAATTTGATAATGTCAAAGATAAAAGCCTTTCTTGGATTTGGGAAAATTCAGAACCTTTTAATAAATTTAGAGGCACTGATTGGATGCCTTCACCATGTAAAACTTGTGATCGAAGAGAAATAGATTGGGGCGGGTGTCGTTGCCAAGCATTAGCATTAACTGGGGATGCAGGCGCAGTTGATCCAACATGTGAATTTTCACCTTTACATGAAAAAATATTTGGTTCAGCTACTGAAGAATCTAGCCAGGAAGCACCTGAATTTATCTATAGATTACCATCTAACAAAGAAGTAGAACCTGTTAAAAAATAATTATTTTTTTAAAGGATTTCCTAAATCATCTAAAAGTGGAATATTATATTCTCTTAGTATTTCATTAATTTCTTTTTGATTATCTTTGATTAGATTATTAATAGTTTTTCCCCATTCAGGTTCATTTCTTCTTATACCCATTGTAAATCTATAAATCATTTTTCCTCTTCCAATATTTGCAATATTTGATAATGGAACAAGTTTAATTTTTTTATTTATTTTTTTTGATTCATAGCCAGCAAGAGGGCCCCAAAGAATTGCCATATCTATTTTTCCTTCTGCCAAATCTTTTGTCATATCAATCCATGGTTTTTGTTTTCTTGGATCTGCCGCTTGTAAATAAAATTTAGTTTGTTTTATTAAGCCATGTTTTGCAACATGACTAGAAGGAGGAGTTGCGTGAATAATTCCAATTTTATAGTTTTTTTCTTTAATTATCGGATCAGCAAATGATTTCACATCAATATTTTTTTCTTCTAAGGTCATCATCATATAAGTTGAAATATAAAACGGATTAGTGTTTTGCACTAGTTCATGAATTGCAGGAAATGTTATTATAAGATCACAAGTTTTAGCATCTAAAGTTCTTCTAACAAAACCCGATGTCATTGGATACCAAGAATAAGTTACAGGGAGATCTCCTAATTTTTTTGCAAATAACTTAGCAATTTTATTTTCGTATCCTTCTAATTTTTGATTGGAATATGGTAGATTATTTGGGTCTGCACAAATTCTTAGAATTGTTTTAACTCCAACTTCACCAGTAATTTGCTGTGCGCTATATGATACGTTAAAAGAAAATAATAGGTAAAAAGTACCTAATAAAATTATTTTAAATGTATTGAACAAACCCGATTTATTTTAACTGCCAACCTTTTCCAGGACGATTTGTAGTTGTTAGTTTACCTTCAGCCATAGCTGCTATATAGCCATAAATACCATCTATATTAGTCATAACATCTGTAACTTCTCCATGACCAGGCATAACGTTTACAGTTCCACCAGCCATTTCTCTTTTATAACCGTTAACAACTGTATCTAAAAACCAATCATATGGCGTATCATAACTTTGCCCGTTTCCCGTCTTTTTTCCTTCTTTAGCGTATTTGTATGAATCTAGAAGATTAGGTGCAAACGAACTTCCTCTTGCGGCTTTTCCATGACAAACATGACAGTTTTGATGAAAAATTCTATATCCATAATATGATTCTTTGTTAATAGCTTGTTTTTCACTTCCTTCAGCATTAGGGTTTTCAATTACATAATATGGTTTTTCTGGGCTCCATTCAAAATTAGCATGACCATCAGCCATAACTTTATTACTAAAAAAAGTACAGATAAAGAAACTTAAAGTTAAAAAAACAAATTTATTAAAATACGAAATCATATTTACTCCCTAATAAAAACTCTACAAAAATAATAAATTTAATTCTAAAAATAACAATCTTTTTTTTTAAAAAAAAAGCTCGGAAAAAAACCCCGAGCTTTTTTGAACTTAACTAAACGATATTAAAGACTGAAAACAGTCAAAGTACCGCCAAGTCTTGTGTAATTGTGTAGTGCTTTATATGCACCCACAGCACCTAGACCCGCTGTATCTTCAGTAAGACCAGCTGCTAGACCAATTCCGGCCCAACCGCCAACACCTGAAAGCACACCGATGTATTGTTTACCTCCATGTGCCCAACCGTTAACATTACCGATGATTCCAGAAGGTGTACGGAATTTCCAAAGCGTTTTACCATTAGCAGGATCAACAGCTTTTATGTAGCCTTCAAGAGTTCCATAGAACCATACGCCACCACCAGTTGTAAGAGCACCACTCCATACAGAGAAAGGCTCTTTTTTAGACCAGTTTATTTTACCTTTATGTGGGTCCCAGCTAATAAAATTACCTAGGTGAGTACCACCTGGAGCAGGATACATGCTCAAAGTAGCTCCAACATAAGGTTGTCCCGCTGTATATGAAACACGGAAAGGTTCATAGTCCATACAAACGTGATTTGTAGGAACTGCAAATGTATCAGTGTTTGGGTCATAAGCAGCAGGTTGTTGGTCTTTAGTACCAAGAGCTGCAGGACAGATGTTTTTAGTATTTACATCTTCACCACTAGCTTCTGTGCTGTACTTTTTAACACGATCATGAAGACCAGTTTTTAAGCTTTGGCCTCTTGACCAGTTAGTCGCAGGATCATATTTCTCTATAACTAGAGGTTCACCTGTTTTTCTGTCCCATGAGTAAGCAAAACCATTTCTATCAAAGTGAGTGATAGCATTACGGCCTTTAACTTTAGACATGATAGATTCATTAATACCATCATAGTCCCATTCATCATGAGGTGTCATTTGGAAAACCCAGTTAGCAACACCAGTGTCAACATCTCTTGACCACATACTCATTGACCATTTGTTGTCACCTGGACGCTGTACAGGATTCCAAGTACTTGGGTTTCCGTTACCGTAGTAAAGTGAGTTGTTGGCTTTATCATATGGCCACCAGCCCCATACGGAACCGCCACCAATTTTCCATTGGTCGCCTTCCCAAGTTGAAGTACCTGAGTTCTTTGGAAGTTTTACGCCCCAAGATTTACCGCCCCAGCTACCTGTAGTTTTACCCGGCACGATTAAAGTTTGATCGTCTGGACCCATTGAGTATCCACGCCAAACTCTTTTACCAGTTTTGATGTCAAACGCAGTAATCCATGCTTGAACACCAAATTCAGCACCAGACATACCAGTGATCACTTTGTCTTTCATGACAAAAGGAGCATTAGTATTAGTTTGTGCTACTGATGGATCTCCATTAACAGCAGACCAAATTAGTTTTCCTGATTTAGCATCAAGAGCAACTAACACTGTGTCAGCTTGTTGAAGGAAGATTTTTCCATCACCATAAGAAAGACCTCTGTTAACAGTATCACAGCACATAACTGGGATAACGTCAGGATCTTGCTTAGGGTTATATTCCCAGATAATTCTGCCTGGGGTATTTAAGTCAATCGCATAAACGTTATTTGGGAACGCAGAGTGTACGTACAAAGTATCCCCAATAACAAGCGGACCACCTTCGTGACCACGAAGAACACCAGTAGACCAACTCCAAGCAACTTTAAGATCTTTAACGTTGCTTTTGTTGATTTGTTTTAACTTAGTATGTCTATGTAAGTTAAAATCTCCACTTGGGTGAGCCCAATTGTTTGAGTTGTTTATCAGCTTTGCAAGACCAGAGTTTGCACTCGCGCCTGCAGCAACAGCAATCGCTGAAGAAGCTAATAAAGCAATTTTAAGTGATTTTTTCATATAAGTTTTCCTCCCGAATATGAAATGTGTAAAAGGCAAAACATAATAGTTTTTTGCCCACTAATTAATTTACTTATTGCTAATATTATGTCAACACAATTTTGCCATATTTTTGCCATATTTTATTTAATAGTAGAAAGATTGTGTAATATTTTATAAAAATTCAGTTAAATCATATACTTAATATAGAAAAGTGCTTTCTTTTTTAACATTAATTCTTTAATCTCTTAGTCCTAATTGACTAAATATTTAAATGAAATATATTTATTAAAAATGAGTTTTTTTAACAAAAATATTAATAAATTATTTGTTGTTTTTTTATTTATTTTTTTTAATAAAATTGCGTACTCAAATCAAAATCCCTTGTTAGAATGGGAAACTCATTCTGAAGATATTGAAATTCTAAGTATTGACGAAATTTATGAAATTGTTAATTCAAAAAAAGCAATATTAGTTGATAGTTGGAAAAAAGATAAAAGACCAGATGCTCTTAATAAAAAGAAATGGTTCCCACCGAAACGTTATTCAATACCAGGAGCTATTTGGATGCCAAATATTGGAAGAGAAACTTTGACAGTAGATACAAGAGAATATTTACAAAATGGATTAAAAAAAATAACTAAAAATAATAAGGATGAAAAACTAATTTTTTTTTGTAGACGTGGTTATTATTCAAAAATTGCAGCTGAAAGAGCAATAAAATTAGGATACAAAAATATTTCTTTATTTCCTGGAACTGATCTGTGGGAAGATGCTGGCTATCAATTAGTTGTTATAAATCCTCTAAATTTGAATTAAAAATGTTATTTAATAAATTTATTTTAAGCTTTTTTTTATTTTTATTTATTTTCTCAAATAATTTAATA
>Ga0310344_10000258_pt1 | contig 43895 bp, 35 predicted proteins | sample HC15DNA20200_MG_FD_203801 | JGI IMG/M metagenome (GOLD analysis project Ga0310344, IMG submission 203801) | Marine microbial communities from station ALOHA, North Pacific Subtropical Gyre - HC15-DNA-20-200_MG | ecosystem: Environmental > Aquatic > Marine > Oceanic | place: Pacific Ocean: North...
TTACCGCTGAGTTACAGGAGTGGCCACCATACATGGGAGCGTTAGCGGCTGGGGTTGCAGCGGGGCTCGTTGCAACTTGGTTGGCTAGTCGTAATTCTGGGGGTCGCTAAGGGTTGTCGTTTAGCCAGATTTGGATGCGGCTTGTGACACGCTGTAGAGGGCAATCCCTGCCGTTGTGGCCACATTTAGGGAGTCGAGGTCTGGAGCGATCGGGATGTGGACGAGTCGATTGACAAGGTCAGCTGCGGCGTCGCTGAGGCCGGCACCCTCGGTGCCGAGTATGAGGGCTATCCGGGGGGGAAGGGTCTTAGTAAAGACACCGAGGCGCTGAGATCCGGAATCAGGTGTTAGGGCTACCGTAGTGAAGCCGAGTTCTTGGAGTCTTATTAGGCCTCCCGGCCAATCGTGTATCAGTGCATAGGGAATGCGAAGGGTCGCCCCGAGGGAGGTTCTAATCGCTTTGCGGTAAAGCGGATCCGAGCAGTGTGGGCTAAGCAAGATACATTCGGCCCCAAAGGCTGCTGCGTTCCGAAAAATGCTACCTATGTTGTCTGGATTCGCGACTTGCTCAAGGACTACCACAAGGCTAGCTGAACGAAGCAGACCAAGCTCCCTGTCGGTTGTCTCATGGGGTCGCTGACCAAGAGCAAGGCAGCCTCGATGGACATGGAAACCCAGTAGGTTCTGTAGGAGTTGTGGTGAGGCGATATAGATGGGGAACTCATCTAGGCGGTCCTGCAGAAGGTCAGAGAGGCTGTCGAAGGCCGCTCGGGTCGCTAGAAGTGACCGCGTGTGGAGGGTCTGGTGGGTTAGTAGGGTTCTCACCACCAGTCGGCTTTCCGCAACGAATATCCCACGCTGACGGAGCAAAACTGGGTCCGGAACAGTGTGATAGTCGCCCAATCGTGGGTCCTGAGGATCGTTGACAGGGATAACTGGCATTGTGAAACTTGTTATTGTTTCAGACTGGATAGGATACCTCCGATGGCAGTCTCCTGGTCGACACATTTAGAGACGGTTAGGCCGTTTTTGGCGATGGAGGTGATGGAACGTGGCATGGCGATGTCTCGTGCTGGGGCAGAGGTTGTGCAACTGGGGGTCGGCGAACCTGGGTTTCCACCTCCGCCGGAGGTCGTCCGTGCCGTTACGTCTGCCCTAGAACAAGGCCACACCCACTATACAGACAGTAGGGGGCTTTATGAGCTGCGTGAGGCGATTTCGAAGGATTGTCTGCATCGCAGAGGGGTTCATGTTAGCCCAGACCAGATTATTGTTACCAACGGGTCGTCTCCAGCGCTGTTCTTGGCGATCAACTTGTTGGTGGACCCAGGTGACGAGATTATCATCCTGACACCCCATTATCCCTGCTACCCAAATCTTGTTGCGGTCTGTGGAGGCGTCCCGGTCTTTGTGCCGACTTCCCCTGGCGACGGATATCTGGCAGATGTGGCAGGGGTAAAACGGGCGGTTACGAACCGAACAAAAGGGATTTTAATTGCTTCGCCAGCAAATCCTACCGGGGCTGTGCAGCCAGCTGAAGTAATGGAGGGCCTGGTCCAGCTCGGCGTTCCGGTGCTGGCTGATGAAGTCTATGATGGCCTACTTTATGATCAAGCCGTGAATACCTCTCCATTGGCTTTTTCAGATGAATGTTTTGTTTTCGATGGATTTTCGAAACGGTATGCCATGACCGGTTTTCGACTGGGGTATGTCATCGCCCCGAGTACCGCCATTCGGCGATTAGTCTCCCTCCAACAGAATTTGTTTATCTCGGCTGGTCACTTTGTTCAAACAGCGGCATTGGCTGCTCTGGTGCATGGTAGGGCTCATCTGGAGATGATGGTTGGTGAGTACGCCCAGCGGAGGGCGCGGCTGGTTGCAGGGGTTCGGAACCTGGGGCTGTCAGTACCGGTCAAGCCGTTAGGAGCTTTCTATGTGCTGGCCGACGCGAGGCATTTGGGTCAAGACTCTCTGGCGTTGGCGTTCGAGATCCTCGAGCGGGCCCATGTTGCACTAGGGCCAGGTCGAGACTTTGGGGAAATTGCTGAAGGCTTCTTGAGATTTTCTTTCGCTGCACCGGTAGATGCTATAGACCGCGCAATGGAGCAGTTACATAAGGCATGGCCAGCGATCAGCCGAATGTAAATAGGTGCTGATCACCTTGGGAGGGCATGGACATGGTGCAGACATTGAATTTAGGGCGTCGAATCGAACTGCACTCGATGGACGCACATTGTCAAGGTGTGTCGTTAGCACTGTATAGGTGGGAGGTGGAAGGCCGACCGAGGTTTCTGGTCCACACTTATAGCTCGGTGCAAGGGGCCAGGGAGCGTGTCGAGTTCATCCAGGAAGCCCTCCAGATCACTCTTGGAATGCAAACCACCGATGCTCCGGCAGAGGCAGAAAGGATGAGCCCTCAAAGGTGGCTTCAATTTCCCTGTCGGTCGGATCATCTGAGGGCCTTGAAGCGCTCTTTTCTCGATTTGTGCAAATTGGAGACGGGTGCCCCCTTGGTGGCTAAGCCTTTAACCGTATTTGATAAGAAGGCTGACGGTGAGATAGAAGCATTGAGCCGTGGCTCCGGTCTCTATGAGATCCGAACTGTAGGCGGGGTTGTGTCCAGGAGGACAACAGTAATCGCTCAGGGTTTTGCGAAGCTCTGTGAGATGAAGATCATTGAGGATGATCACCAAGTGGTTTTTCCCTGCAAGACGTCCCACGATGCGATGGTTGGGATGTTGATGTTTCGGGCACAGAATGTTCGAGGAACGGTGAAAGAAGAGGAGATGTCGGCAACCCGTGGCGTCCTGTCTGCGCCGAGCCAGCAGTGACGGGAGTTCTATGGGAGTCCAGGAAACTATGGAAAAGTCAATGACTAGCCGTGAGCGCGTGTTGGCTGCGCTAAGCCGTGAGCCTGTTGATCGAACGCCCTGTTGTAATCCGACCTCCTTGGCTACTGTCGAGTTGATGGACCTTGTGGATGCGAGGTTTCCCGATGCGAATCGTAAGGGGGAGCAAATGGCCCGCCTTGCTGCGACAGGTTATACGGAACTGGGTTTCGACTCTGTCATGCCGGTGTTTTCGATTATTCAGGAGTCATCGGCGCTGGGTTGCCTGATGCAATGGGAGGGTAAGGACAACTGGCCGACGGTCAAGATGAGCCAGCCGATTTGGAGGGAGCCAGACGATATCAGTATTCCCTCGAATTTTTTAACCCACCCAGATACCCAATGTGTTCTGGAGGCGATCAGGATCCTAAAGAAGGAATTTGGAGAAGAGGTGGCGGTCATCGGTAAAACGATGGGACCGTGGTCGCTGGGATACCACTGCTTCGGGGTTGAGCGTTTCCTGCTGATGTCCCATGACGATCCCGGTAAGACGATGGTCTGCCTGGACAAGATGAAAGAATCGACAATTCTATTCGGCCAGGCTCAGATTGAAGCGGGGGCAGATGCTTTGACGCTACCAGATCATGCGACAGGAGATTTGGTGAGTGGTGAGTACTATGAGCGGTTTCTGCGGGAAATGCACACCGAATTTGCCGCAATGCTTCCGGTTCCGCTCATTCTCCATATTTGTGGCAGAACCGTAGATCGAATGGATGGAATTGCAAGAACAGGAATGGCGGCGTTTCATTTCGACTCTAAGAACCGGCCCCAAGAGTCGATGGAAGTGGTGGATTCGAGAATTGCTCTCGTGGGGAACATCAATAATCCAGAAACTCTGTTTGCTCGGAGTCCTGAAGAAGTCCGTGTTGAGGTGCGCGAAAACCTGGACGCAGGTGTACAGCTGATTGCCCCGGAATGTGCGATTCCTTTGCAGACCTCTATCGAGAATTTGAAGGCGATTCCTGAGTCAGTCCGTGAATGGCATCGAGAGAAAGCCTTTTCTGTCGAATCATGAGTAAGTTCCTCGATCGTGTTAAAGGCGGAGAACTCTTGGTTTCAGATGGAGCCACAGGTACCTACCTGCAAGAACATGGGCTGCCTCCAGGGGGGTGTCCTGAGGAGTTTAATTGGAGCCACCCGAATGTTGTTCAAGGGATGGCCGCCGAGTATTTTGCAGCCGGGTCTGATTTAGTGCTCACCAATTCATTTGGTGGAAGCCGCTATCGACTAAAGGAATACGGCTTAGGCGACAGGGTGGTTGAGTTGAACCGGCTGGCTGCAGACCATGCTCGAACTGTGGCGCCCGTTGAGGGCTTTGTGCTTGGTTCGATTGGTCCGACCGGCGTTTTGCTGGAGCCAAATGGACCAGCTACCGAAGAGGAGATGTTTAGTGCATTTTGTGAACAGGTGAAGGGATTGAGCGAGGGAGGAGTGGATGGATTTTGCATCGAAACGATGTTTGATCTGGCCGAGATGAATCTTGCTATTAGGGCGGCCAAAGACCAGACTTCTCTGCCAGTTGTAGCGACTATGGTCTTCGATAAGGGCCCTAAAGGTTACTTTACGATGATGGGGCTTCGGCCGGGTCGGGTGGCTGAGGAACTAGCCGAGGTAGGTGCAGATGTTATTGGTTCAAACTGCGGCTTAGCGATTGGACATATGGTAGAGATTGTGACCGCGATGCGAGCGGTGAGCGTGCTGCCGATTCTCACCCATGTGAACGCTGGTATTCCAGAGATTAAAAAAACGGCTATTGTGTACCCAGATAGTCCTGAATTCATGGCTGAAGAGATGGTGAATATCATTGAAGCAGGTGCCACCATTGTCGGTGGTTGCTGTGGAACCTCGCCTGAATATATTCGGGCGTTTGCACGGCGTTTCAAGTCCTGAGGATTCGTTTTCCCATGGCAGAGTTAGCTGACCTTAAGAACAAGTTCCTCCGGGAAGAGCTCGGGGAATACGTAGAGGAAGACGCCGAGCGCCAGAGGATGGTCGATCTCTATGCGGAGACAAAGCTTTCAATGCAGAACATTGCCGCTGCGATTATCGACGGTCGGCATCATGATGTGGATCGCCTGACCCGCGAGGCGATCGACGATGACGTCCAAGCCCTTGAGGTAATGGATGACGGTCTGATCGCAGGTATGGCCCTAGTGGGAATAAAATTCCGGGACAATTTCATCTTTGTGCCAGAAGTGCTTGCGTGTGCTCGGGCGATGAAGGCGGGAATGGCGCACATTGAGCCCATTTTGTCTGCGTCTGGGATCGATCCCATTGGCACGGTGATCATGGGTACGGTGAAGGGGGACCTTCACGATATTGGCAAGAACTTGTGCATCATGATGTTGCGAGGATCCGGCTTTAAGGTTGTCGATCTCGGTGTCGATACCTCTCCAGATGACTTTCTGGAAGCTGTCGAAGAGCATGGCGCGAGTCTTGTGGGTATGTCGGCATTGCTCACAACCACTATGCCGAATATGGGGCGAACTATCGAGGCCTTCATTGACGCAGACCTCAGAGATGATGTGAAGGTTATGGTGGGAGGAGCTCCGGTTACCCTAGAGTTCGCTGATGATATGGGGGCCGACGCCTACGGCGCCGATGCGGTGGAGTGTGTAGAAATAGCTAAACGACTGACTGAGGAGAGTGCCTCGGCACACTAGTGAGTGACAGGAAAGTCACCGGCGATCGTAATTTCATCGACCGGGAAGGCTATGAGAAAAGCCTTCGCCGACTCGGTGAAATCTTCCAGGGGATTACGAGACACGCCAAAGAGCAGGCCCTGCAACGCTGTCCCTACAAAGATAGGCACGACTGCTGCACAGCGAAATTTGCTTGCGCTTATAAGCGCGTGGCATCTGTGGCAGCAGACCTTCCGAATTGTGTCAGCGATGACCAACTCGATTATCGGACGGCGTGGGAGACTGATGAGGGTGATGTTCAGGCGATGAAAGGAAAGCTCCTCTCGGCATCGGCCCAAGCTGGCAATGTTGAGTGCAATGGTCGATTGTGTGTTTTGAGAGTTGGGAAGACAATTTTCGATCACGCAGACGAGTTGAGGGTCAAAGTGCCGACCTCCTGCGGACGTGTGGGTACCTGTCACGAATGTATCGTCCAGATTAGAAAAGGGGACGAAGCATTGGGGGCTAGGTCTGATGCTGAAGCATTCCTTCAGGGTGGTTATCGGCTTGCCTGTCAAGCTGTGGTTGAGCAGGGAAGCCAGGAGATAGCCTTTGACCTGTTGCGTCGTGAACCCAAGATTCTGGTCTCTCAACAATCACGGGCCGTAGAGGTGGACCCAATGGTGCACCGGCAAGGTGACAAGGTTTATTACGGTAGCGAGGAGCTTGACCGCTACCGCGGCCACCTGTACGGCGTTGCTCTGGACGTCGGTACCACCACCGTGGTGCTCGAACTAGTTGATTTGGAGACCGGTCAATCGGTTCACGTCGAATCGTTCGAGAACCCCCAGCGGTTCGGTGGTAGTGACATCATGACCCGCATCAGTTACGACGGTGGGGAGCACAAAGGGGAACTGCACACGGCGATTGTTAACACGTTTAACACGGTAGTTCGTGAGATGTGCGCGGAGCTGGGAGTAAGCCGTCACGAGATCTACGAGATTCTCGTGGTAGGGAATACGACCATGCGCGATCTCTTCTTCGGTTTGGATGTTCAGTCGATTGGTCAAAAGCCGTACAGGTCACATGTTGAGGAGGATCACCTCCGTGGTGTCAGGAAGTCCACGGGCCTTCGAGAGTCGGCCCGACAACTCAAATTGATGGCTAACAGGAATGCCGTTGTCTGTGGAGTGCCTCTCATAGGAAGCCACGTGGGGGGGGACATCGTAGCGGGCTTGGTAGCAATTGACATGGCGAGCCGACGAGAACCCGTCATGCTTGTCGATGTGGGTACGAACACCGAGGTGGTGCTTGGCTATGCGGGGCGTCTCATGGCGGCCTCTTGTCCAGCAGGTCCAGCCTTTGAGGGTGGGTTGGTACGTTTTGGAATGCCAGGTTGTGCAGGTGCGGTCGAATCCGTCCGATACAGGGACGGCAAGTTTTGCTGCGAGACTATAGGTGAAGGTGAACCCGAAGGCATCTGTGGATCTGGTTTCATTGATCTCCTTGCTGAACTACGGCGGGCGAATTTAATGACGCCAAAAGGGGTATTCCTGAATAAAGCAGTGGAAGTGCAAGTGGTACAGGAGCGCGGAATCACTTTGTCACGACAAGACGTGAGTGAACTGGCTCAGGCGAAGGCTGCTAATTTCTGTGGCCAGGCGATCTTGATGCGCAAGTTCGGTGTGAGCCCGGACGAAATTAGCCAAATGTTTCTGTCTGGAGGGTTCGTAAATTATGTTGAGGTCTCCTCTGCTGTTGAGATTGGCTTCTTGGCACCGGTCAACGAGGACCGAGTGATCAAAGTTGGGAATGCGGCCGCTCAGGGGGCCCGTGAAATGTTGCTTTCAAGAAAAAAACGTGCCGAGATAACAGAACTCATCTCAAGGGTAGAGCATGTGGAACTCGAAACTACCGAGGATTTTTTTGAGATGTTTGTGGAAGGCTGCCAATTTAAACCGATGAACTGCCAGTCCTTGTGGTGATCCCGGCAGTAGTCGCCAGTCTGCTAACCCTGGAAATGTGGCTGACGCTTTTCCAGAAAGGCGGCAATGCCTTCCTGGCCGTCAGAATCTGCCGCTATTTCGGCGATGGCTGATGCTTCGAGTGCCATCTGACTCTCGAGGGTTTCCTGTGAACTTGCCAGAAGCAGCCGTTTGGTAGCGGCATAAGCGTTGGTCGGTCCAGCCCCGAGCTTTGCCGCAAGGTTTAATGATTCGGCCCTGAGATTGTCGTCATTGATTACCCGGTTCACCAGACCTAACTGGCGTGCTTCTTCGGCAGTCAATACAGGATTAAGGAGCATCATCTCGAGTGCCTTGCGCCGCCCCAGTAGCCTAGGAAGAAAGTAAGTCGAACTTCCATCTGGCACCAATCCAGCTTTGGTGTAGGCCAGGGTAAATTTTGCCGACTTGGCGGCTAACACTAGATCGCAAGCGCAGGCGAGAGAAAATCCGGCTCCGGCTGCCGCTCCCTGTACTGATGCGATCACAGGCGCACGCATGCGGGCCAGGTGTGAAATCGCCGCGTGGAGGGTGGCTGTCAATTCTTTCAATATAGCTGGCAGGGTGTCTCCGGCCTTCGCCAAGTGACCGAGGTCCCCACCAGCGCTGAATAGCCGGCCTTCCGCATCGAGTAGAACGGCTCTCACGTTGCGATCTACGTCGCAGGTGATGATGGTCTGAAGCAGCTCTTGAGCCATGGTGAGGTTAATGGCATTGGCATCGTCTGGGCGGCTGAGCGTAATCCGAGCAATCCCGTCATTGATCTGGAACTTGAGAGTATTGAGGTGCATAGCCGCTCCTAACAGAGAATTGAGAATTTCGTTGCGAGATTCACGTGTTACTGTTGGGCAATTCGGTAGAGCGTGGAAACAGTACGGACAATCAGGCTTCCGTGGGCGATAGCTGGAGTTGCGAGGGTCCACTCGTTTAGAGAGTTCGTGGCGAGAAGTTCGAATTCTGGGCCGGCTTTAACAACATACGTGTCGCCATCTTCACTGATGTTAAAGATCTTGCCATTGTAGGCCCAAGGTGATGCAGTGAATAGCGAGCCTCCTGGGGATACGCGAACTCGAGAGTAGACCTCTTCACCGCTATGGGCGTCGTGGCAGATCAAAATACCCCTATCCAACCAGGTGTAGTGGTAATCCCCGTAGACCAAGGCGGAGGGGTTGTAAGAACCAAGCTGTGGATGAGACCAGACGACGAAGTCGTTGCTGGTGGTCCCTGTCGATAGGGTGATGTCTCCGCCCGCACCAGGGCGGATGGCATAAACGGGCCGATTTGAGTCGGCAGTGTAACCGGAATTGATATAGAGCAGACCATGTTGCGCGAATGGGGTCGCCACATGGATGGACGACATGCCATTAAGCCCCCATAGGGAGCGGCCGTTAAGGTCGTAGGCTCTAACTCCCCCTCTCCCAGTCGTGATCACTTCAGTGCGAAGCTTGTTTTCCCAAATGAATGGTGTGGACCAGTTTGAAGCCTCGTCTCGCTCAACCCGCCAGAGCTCCTTTCCGGTTTTGGTATCGTGGGAAGCTAAGAAGGATTGTTCAAGGTTGTCATTAACAAGAAATAACTGGTTGTCGTAGATGGCCGGGGAGGACGCTGTGCCCCAGCCTTCTCGCATGGGATAGAGCTCGACTGGTTGCTCCCATAGCCGAGAGCCTTCGAAATTAAAGGCGTAGAGACCGACGTAGCCCAGGTAGACGTAGACGTTTTCACCATCGGTTACCGGGGTTTCAGATGCGTAACTGTTTTTTTCGTGTTTTGAATCAGGCAGGGCGGTATGCAGGGTGCGTTCCCAGCGAATTTGTCCTGTGGAAAAGTCGATATCGTAGAGGACCCACCGCAGGGGCGATGACGGGGACTCGAGGTTTGCCCCTGTCATGGGGCCGTCAAATGATCTCGATTGGTACTGATCCAGAGGCTTGAGTGCTGTCTCGGCTCCACTTGTATTGATTACTGATGTCACGAAGATGTGGTCGCCTGAGACAATTGGGGAGCTCCAGGAACGACCCGGTATATTGAGTTGCCAAATGATGTTATCCGTCGGTCCCCAGCGATCGGGTAGGGTTGAATGGTCTGCGGTAGTGCCGCCGTCTAGACCTCTAAATTGAGGCCATTCGGTCTGGGCATGGAGACTGTTAATCGTTGCGCATATGAAAACGACCGAAAGCATGATTCGATGAAATTGCACCAATTCCTCCTGGTTGATGGCGACTTTCATCAGGATATATTACGCTGTCGAAGGAGCGTGAGACGAGATGACCCATTGGATTAGATTTGAACAGGATGGACAAATTGGGTTTGGGATCCTGACTAACGAGACGATTGCAGTCTACACGGGAGATATGTTTGGTACCCCAACGCCAACTGGAGACACATTAAGGCTGGGAGGTGTGACCCTGTTGCCTCCGACAGTCGCCGGCAAGATGGTGGCGTTGTGGAATAATTCCCGTGCGATGGCGGCCAAGATGGAACAAACAGAGCCATCGGAACCCCTGTATTTCATCAAGGCGAATGGTTCATACCTTGGTTCAGGAGGGGTAATCCGCAAGCCCCACAATTACGACGGTAAAGTGGTGTTTGAGGGTGAGTTGGGTATCGTAATTGGGAAGGAGTGTCGGGCCGTTGGTGAGCCTGAGAGCGATAGCTGTATTTTTGGCTACACCTGCATCAATGACGTCACGGCTGTTGGTATCCTCGGAAAAGACCCATCGTTCCAGCAATGGACCAGAGCTAAAAGCTTCGATACGTTTGGCGTTGTAGGTCCAGTTGTAGTCACAGGCCTCAGCCCGACGAACTTGGTTGTCCGGACGGTCCTAAACGGACAGGAACGTCAGAACTATCCAACTAGCGATTTGTTTTTCCAGCCCGGAGCGATCGTGAGTCTAATCTCCCAGGATATGACGCTGTTTCCAGGCGATGTTATTTGCTGTGGTACATCGGTAGGGGTTGGGTCGATGAAACCGGGCAGCAGTGTCGAAATCATCATAGACGGTATCGGTACGCTGCGTAACGACTATCAAGATTAGGTGGAGTTCAACATGAAGCCAATTCTGAAAATATCGACTGGTAGAAAGATACTGCGGTTTGTCCGTTTGTTAATGATGGTTGTACTTCTAGCCGGACACGGAGAGAGTCCAGTTAAGGCCATGCCCGCGCAATCAGTCGATGAGGTTCCTCAGTTTGAATACGACCCGACTTGGCCGGCTCGACCGTTGCCGAACAATTGGATATTGGGTGAGGTTGGCGGTATTAGTGTGGACGCCCAAGGGCATATTTGGGTTATTCATCGTCCATGGACTGTCACAGGTCGAGAACTGGGTGCTGTTGAAGGGGGGGCAGCTTGCTGTCGACCAGCTCCCTCAATTATTGAGTTTGATCAAGCGGGAGATGTAGTGCAGGCGTGGCCTGAATTGCAGCAGTTTGAGGCGGCCCCAGGAACCCCAGCGGGACAGGGTAATCGAGTGGGCCCAAATGGGGCGATGCTGTGGGAGTCTCAGCCTGGGGTTTATGGAGAATGGGGTCGGCGGGAACATACCGTGTATGTCGACCATACCGATCACGTGTGGGTGAGCAATGATGAGTCACAGGTCTTGTACAAATTCACCCGAGCGGGGAGTCATGTTTTAACCATTGGAGAGCGAGGGGTTACTGGTGGTAGTAATGACACTGAACATCTAGGTCGGCCGGCTGGTTTAGTACTAGATCCAGAAACGAACGAGCTGTTTGTTGCCGACGGATATACCAACAAGCGAGTGATCGTGTTTGACGCAAACACCGGCGAGTACCGAAGGCATTGGGGAGCCTACGGAAACCGGCCAAGTGATGTGGATCTGGGTCGTTACGATCCGAACGAAACCCCGTCGAGTCAGTTTAGAGGGCCGGTTCATGGAATTGCGTTATCTCACGATGGCCTCCTGTATGTGACAGATCGTTCGGCGAATAGGCTGCAAGTGTTTCGTCGGGATGGGGAGTTCGTGCAGGAAGGTTTTATTGCGACTGGAACCAGAGATTTGGGTACCGCTTATGGAGTGGCCTTATCGCACGATGTTGAACAGAGTTGGGTATACATCAATGACGGCTCCAACAACACAATTTGGATTCTTCGACGTGACACTCTTGAGACGGTGGGGCAGTTTGGCTCTTATGGCCGGCAAGGGGGGCAGTTGTTATCAGCGCATAGCATGGCGGTTGACGAGCAGGGAAACATTTATGTGGGCGAAACCCGTGGGCGACGAGTACAACGTTTCCGCCTCGTCAATCCTTGATCAACCGTGTGGCGACATTGGGTTAGACCACGAGTGGTCATTTGGGGGAGGGAAGTTTATGAGGCTTGCCCTGGTGCTTTTCGATGATTGCAGGGTTCTTGAGGAGGGCCTTGATCGAGAGGCGTATCGAACAGGAGTATCTCGGCCTGTTCGATAAGGTTGCGAAGGCCGGTCCGGTTGAGGGCCGACACTGCAACGCCATTGTGTCTTCTGGCCAGGTCCGTGCCAATGGCTGGTGGGAGTCGGTCTACCTGATTAAAGACAAGAAGTTCTGGAGTGTCTGCCAGACCGATACCCGAAAGAACCCGGCGTACTATTTCCATGCGGCGCTCGATGTCCTGTTCGGTTGCATCAACCACGTGGAGTAAGAGGTCCGCGTCTTGGAGCTCTTCCAGGGTCGCGTGAAATGCTGCAACTAGATCTTCCGGAAGATCCCGAATGAAGCCGACCGTATCGGTTATCACGACCTCTCGATCGCGGGGAACTCTGAGGCGCCTGGATGTGGGATCGAGGGTCGCAAAAAGGCGATCAGCTACCACCACATCTGTACGCGTCAGACTGCGTAACAAAGTGCTTTTTCCGGCGTTTGTGTAGCCCACGATAGATAGAGTCGGAACGTTGCGTCGGCGCCTCTGTTTCCGCCTCGATTCGCGCTGGCGGCGTAATTGTGCCAGCTCCCGCTCTAAACGGCTGATACGGTCTCGGACTCTCCGGCGGTCAACTTCGAGCTTGCTTTCCCCGGGACCCCGTCCTCCGATTCCCCCAGCAAGCCTAGAGAGAGACAGGTCGCCTCGCTGCGCCAGTCGGGGTAGTCGGTAACGCAGCTGAGCTAGTTCGACCTGTAACTTCCCATCGCGAGTAGTAGCGCGCTGGGCGAAGATGTCGAGAATTAGCTGGGTTCGATCGATTACTCGAAGTTCCAAGCGCTCTGCGAGGTTTCGTGCTTGGACAGGCGTGAGGTTTTGATCGAAGATGACTAGGTCAACGTTGCTCTGGAATGCGTCGATGACCAGATCGCGGAGGCGTCCAGAGCCTATCAGATAGCGTGGGTCTATGTGGGCCCGACGCTGGCTCAATACATCCACGACGTCTACGTTGGCCGATTGGGCTAATTCCTTGAGCTCCTGCAATTGAGCGTCGGTTTCTGGCTTGCTGCGCCCTGCGGTTACGGATACGAGAATGGCCCCTTCGCGAGAGGTGACTTTGCTCCCGTGGACGTGTCTAGCAAACAGGTCTTCTCGGTCTTGGATCCATTGGCGAAAGTCGAAGTCTATTTGTGACGGCGGCTTGGAGGGTAGCCGTTCAATGGGGCTCTCTCCTTTTGCTGCCGGTCGAAGTGCTGCTACATGAGCGGCACCTGGTAGTCCGTCATCGTCGGTTGTAAGAGCGACCATGGCGTCCAGTCGCAGAATGGCGAGGTCAGTGAGGTCATCTCGACTAAGAGGCTCTAAACCGACGTGGCTATGTATACAGCGGAATCCACGCAGGCGTCCATGGCCAGTGCGGATGCGTCCCCAGTCAGGCATTTCCAGACTTCTGGCGTCCCCGACCATGACGTGAGTGACCGTCCCTCGGCGGTCCACCAGTACGCCCAGTTGCCGACCGGTTTCATGGGTCCATCCACATATTTCGCGGGCTAGTTCTTGGGTGACTAATCGTTCAGGAGGCAAACGGCGACGGCTGAGTCGGTCTAAGCGCCTTAGGTAGCTCGACTTTAGGCCTTGGGTATTACCGAAAATGCCGATGGAATCCTCCAGAGAGCAGTCGGGCGCCGAAGCCCGTGACCAGTGTGGCAGTTATAGTGCTGTAAGACGGACCATTATAAGCTTGGTGACCTTCTCGACGATCTTATTGGTGTCTTGATGCCTCAGGTATTTTCTGGGACATCAGACATTCAAGACTGGCCCCGTATGAGGGCTTATCAAGCGGCTATGGCAAGAACCTAAAAGACGCTGCGTGCTATTCTGACGGTAGATTCGATCCAAAAGGGGCAGAAGATGATTAAATCCGGCTTTGGCCTGGCGCGGGTGGCGTTGGGGGGGGCTGCTGGTTGGCGGGCTTCCGAGTCTGGCACTAGCCCAAGGTGATGGGTATTCCCCACCGCGGAACCTTTATGGGCAACCCGACCTGCAGGGTATATGGGGCAGCAACAGTATTACTCCACTTGAGCGGCCCGATGTGTTGGCCGACCAAACTACGCTGACTTCCGAGGAATTAGCCCGCGTAGAAGCCACTGCTGAGGCACTATTTGCGTTGGATGCCGGAGATGCAGCGTTTGGCGATCAGTTTTTTAATGTAGCCATCTCAGATGCTGACAGTTTTACCTCTAGTGACGGTGGAACTGGCAATTACAATCAATTTTGGTTGGTGGAACGGGACTTTAACAACCGGACGTCCTTGATTGTGGATCCAGCCAATGGAAGGCTGCCAGCTACTATTCCTGCAGCCAGAGCTGCCGATACATTGGCACGTAGCGGGCGGGGTCAACCTGCAGCATGGACAGAGGATCGTGGGCTGAGCGAAAGGTGTATCACGTTCGGTTTACCCACCTTGCTCGCCGGCTATAACAGTTACTACCAAAGATTTCAGACTCCTGCCTATGTTGTGATTGAATAGGAGCTGATTCACACCACACGGATCATTCCGTTGGATGGTCGGCCGCATGTTAGCGAAGAGATTCGTCAATGGCATGGCGATTCGCGTGGCCGGTGGGAGGGTGACACGCTAGTGGTAGTAACAAAACAATTTTCTCCTCAAAGTAATTTTCGCGGCGCTCGAGAGCACCTGGTTTTGGTCGAGCGGTTTACTCGTGTTGCTGATGACGAGATGCATTACGAGTTTACCGTGAGCGATAGCACAACTTGGGAGCAGCCCTGGACTGCTGTAGTGCCGTGGAAAAGGACTACAGATCCAATGTTCGAGTACGCCTGTCATGAAGGAAATATAGGTATGGAAGGGATTCTGGCTGGAGCACGTTCTGAGGAAGTGTCGTCTAGTGAACGTCGGTAGACAACCTTCTGGGGATTGGATGAGTGGTCAGACTTTGCCGATGTTTGATTGTGAGGTGGCTGTGAGTAAGCGAGTCTTTTGGCGAGTGTTGCCGGTTGTGGTGGCAATGGGTGGATGCTTTGTGGTTAGCCCTCAGGGTGCAGCGGGACAGCCAAGGGGTGAGACTGGTGGCTGGGAGGCCCCCTTCACGGGATGGGGTGTGCCGGATTTACAAGGCATTTGGACGAATGCCACCCTGACACCAATAGAACGACCTGACGGACTGGGTGATAAAGCCGTGCTATCTAACGAAGAGGCAGCGGAGTTTGAGGTCCGTTCGGCCGAGGGTCGGGCTGCCTCTGATCGTTTCGTCCTCGGTAATGTTGGTGCCTACAACCAATTTTGGATGGATAGTGGAAAAAGTGTTACGGGTGACCGCCGTACGTCGTTGATCACGGATCCGCCGGATGGACGGATTCCGTGGACTCCAGATGGCCGTCGTCGACTCGAGAGCGATATGGCCAGATATGGTGTGGGACCATTTGAAACTTACGAGGATGCGGACACCGGAGAACGCTGTCTCACCGATGGGCTGCCGTTGGTGCCACTGCAGGGCTACAACATGAATTACCACATACTCCAGTCCCCTGGATGGGTTGTGATCTTGAACGAAATGTTTCACGAATACCGCGCAATACCGGTGGATGGACGAGCACACTTGCGTGAGGCGGTAGCTCAACTATTGGGTGATGCTCGGGGTTGGTGGGATGGGGACACGCTGGTGGTGGAGACGACGAATTTTTCTGACACGCGTCACTTCCTTTGGCGAGCTACGTGGCGTGGATCTAGACCCTCGCTCCACCTGATTGAACGGTTTACACGTATCAATGACGATACGATCGATTATGAGTTTACGATGACAGACCCAACGATGTTTACACGACCATGGACGGCACGATTGCCAATGACTACCGACCAGGGTGCCCGTGGTGTGACCTCTGGTCCGATGTTTGAGTATGCCTGCCACGAAGGCAACTATGGCCTATTGAACATCATGAGAGGAGCCCGGATCGAAGAACTGGGACGCTAAAGGTGAAACGGTTTTAGGTCTGCGATGTGCGGTTTAGCGGGAGATGTTCAGATATCTACCAGCGTCATTGAATGAGGAAGGGATGTGATGACACAGGGGTCTAGGTCTTATATGTACGTGTCGTTTCAGGATGATAATGTCGTTTCGATCTTTTCCGTTGATCCGAGAACGGGACAACTGGAGCGGCAGCAGGATGTAGCCCTTGAGGGTGGGCCCGCGCCGATGGCGATTAGTCCTGATCAGCGGGTGCTGCATGTAGGCAAGCGAGGAAGCCAAGAAATGTCTGGTTATCGGATAGATCCGACAACGGGAGGTCTCGAGCATATCCGGACAATTCCCTTGCAAGGTGAGCCGGTCTACGTCGCAATGGACCGCACCGGTCGGTTCGTTCTGTCGGCCTACTACTATCAAAGTACCGCTGCTGTCCACCGTGTGGGTCCGGATGGGGTTGCTGTCTTTCCGCCGGTAGAGTGGAGATATACGTCTCATGGCGCCCACGCTATTCAGACAGACCGGTCGAACCGATTCGCGTTTGTGCCCCATATCGCCAATAGAGGACCGAATGCGATCTTCCAATTTCGGTTTGATGAGACCAGCGGACGCCTAACTCCAAATCAGCCGGAACGGTATTCGCCGACTTCTTATCTGGGCCCTCGTGCCTTGGTGTTTCACCCGAACCTTGACATCGTCTATTTCTCTGATGAGCAGGGCGGAAGCGTCAGTGGGTATTCCGTTGATAGTCGTAACGGGCGATTGACGCCGTTCCAAACGATATCTACCCTTCCAGAGAACTACGCCGAACCAAACACTTGTTCACAGATAGCGATGCATCCATCTGGTCGATTCCTGTACGCACCCAATCGCGGTCACAACAGTGTGGCCAGTTTTGCTGTCGACCCTGCAAACGGTCGGCTCACAGCGACAGGTAGGGTTGCGACGGAGCCCGTGCCAAGAGCTTTCAATCTAGACCCAGCTGGTGGGTTCTTGTATTCCACCGGGTTGGACTCCGGTTTGATCGCTTCTTATCGAATTGATCAGGAGACTGGCGAACTAGCTCCTCTCGAGACCTACCAAGGGGGCAACAGGCCGATGTGGGTCTTATTCGCAAGTTTTGCCTGAATTCCCTGAGTACAAAGAATTTGTAGAGGCCGACCGCATCCAGTTGTAGTGACTCGAGCCGCACCTCAGATTCATCTTCGAGGCCTAATCATGCACGGTTTGATGATGGAGTATCCGTTGACGATCGACCGGATAATCGAGCATGCAAACCGTCTATTTGCGAACAAACAAATTCGAACAAAGCAAGTCGATGGCCGGGTGCACGAGTATACATATGGGGATCTTTATCGTCGTAGCCGTCGTTTGGCGAGTGCTTTGGTGAAACGGGGAATAAAGACGGGTGATCGGGTGGCGACGTTTGCATGGAATCATTACCAACACCTGGAGATGTACTTCGGAATTCCCGGGGCCGGAGCTGTTTGCCATACGTTGAACGTGCGGCTGTCACCAAGACAACTGGCTTACATCGCATCTCATGCCGAGGACAGAATCGTGTTTGTGGACGCCACGGTGCTGCCTCTGTTCGAACCGATAGCTAGGCAGCTCGAATGTGTAGAACAGTTTGTAGTGGTGAATGCCCAGAATGAAGGGGAAACAAGTTTACCCAACGTGGTGCACTACGAAGACTTCTTGAATGAAGGTGACGAAGAGTGCGAATGGCGCTCGACTGACGAGCAGATGGCGATGGGGTTGTGTTATACGAGTGGCACTACTGGAGACCCAAAGGGGGCACTGTATAGCCATCGCTCGATGTACTTGCACACACTAGGTGCGAATCAAGCGATGGCATTGGGGCTGACCGAAAACGATGTGGTCATGCCGGTCGTGCCGCAGTTTCATGCTATGGCCTGGGGTTTGCCGTATGCCTGTCCTTTGGCCGGGGCTGATGTTGTGATGCCAGGGCCAGATCTACGACCGAGCATATTGGCTGATTTGATCGAGTCTTATCAGATTACGGTAGCAGCGGGAGTGCCTAGCATTTGGAACGGGCTCTATCACGAGCTCAAGGAGAATCGTCGAGATGTTTCAAGTCTTCGAGCGTTAGTTGTGGGCGGTTCAGCGATGCCGCGGGCTCTCATAGAGGCTTACGAGCAAGACTTGGGTGTGAACGTGGTACATGCTTGGGGTATGACGGAACTCTCACCATTAGGTACAGTTTCCAGGCTTCATCGCCAGCATCTCATGCTGGGCAAGGCCGAGCGGTGGGATGTGAAAGCACGTCAAGGGGTGCCGTTAGGAGGAGTCGAACTACGAATTGTCGGTGATGCGGGAACTCCGCTGCCCTGGGATGGCAAGACGATGGGAGAACTTCAGGCCAGGGGGCCATGGGTGATCAAAAGCTATTTCAAGCATGAGCCTACTCCGCAGCATTTCACTCCAGACGGTTGGTTTAGGACAGGCGATGTGGCTACGATGACATCGGATGGGTTTCTAACCATTACAGACCGGACGAAAGACTTGGTGAAGAGTGGAGGCGAATGGATTTCGACCGTAGCACTTGAAGGGGAGCTGATGGCCCACGACCACGTATTGGAGGCCGCCGTCATTGCTGTGCCGGACGAGAAGTGGTCAGAGCGACCGTTGGCGGTGGTGGTTCCAATCAAAGCTGGCGAGGTGACGGAGGGAGATTTGCGACATTACTTGCTGAAACGGTTTGCGAAGTTTGAAGTGCCAGAGAAATTCATCTTTGTCGAAGAACTCCCCAAGACGAGTGTGGGGAAGTTTGATAAGAAGTTGCTCCGAGTCCGGTATGCTGAGAAGAAATTGCAATCAGGAGAAATCCACACGTGAAGATGTCTAAGGTGTTGATCGGAACGGCGGTCGTTGTCGGAGTAGTGTCGGCATCCTCAGTAGTGGCTCAGGTGCCCGTCCCGCCTGGCGGTTTGTATGCTGGCTCCCCCTATTTGGGTGACCTTCGAAATTCGGTGGTCTACGGGGACATCTGGGAAAGGCCAGAGCTTTCGAAAAGGGACCGGAGCCTCATCACGATTGGAGTGCTTCAGGCGTTAACAAGAGAAGAACTGTCCATTCACATTCCCCGAGGGCTTGATAACGGCCTAACGCCTGCAGAGATTTCAGAAATCATCCTTCATGTCACGTTTTACGCCGGTTGGCCAACAGGGGTACAGGCTTCACTGACCGCGGCTGAAGCTTTCCAGGAGCTGGGTGTTTCGATTGGCCCGCTGAGGAGGGCCCCCGCCGAATCAGCCCGAGGCCTTATTGTGCCTGACCAAACTGGTAATCGCGCTTATGCGGCGGTCCCGAAGTTGGGTGAATTGCGCAATAGCGTCCTGTTTGGGGATGTTTGGGAGCGACCGCAGCTGTCGAAACGAGACCGTAGTTTGCTTACGATGGCGGTTCTTCAGGCACTATATGCAACAAACGAATTGCGGATTCATATTGGTAGAGCACTCGACGAGTATAGTGTGACGGCCCAACAGGTGTCTGAAACAATACTGCATGTGACGTTCTACGCAGGTTGGGCTGCTGCGATTAATGCTGGTCGACTCGCGGCTGATGCGTTTGAGGAACGTGGAGTAGATTTCAGCACCCTAAAGTGAGCCCAGTGGGTGCGGATTCCGTTTTTGATTGGTGTAGGGCGCCCTCCTGCTGCTAATTCGTGGAAGCTGAGGATACCGGTCTGAGGAGCTCTGCCGATGTGTTGCGTAATGTGAGCTCATCGGCGTCCCGCGAAAACTATGGAGAATGTAATCATGTACTCCCAGAAAAATAGAGAACTGTTCAGGTCTGTCGTAAATCTGGTGGTGTGGGTGAACTTGGCATCTGTTGCAGTGTTCGGACAATCATCGACTACGAATCCTTATCGAGCTACGTTTGGATGGGAAACACTTCAGGAAGGCCGGGTCTTGGGGACGGTCAGTGGAGTGTTTCCGGACCCAGACGGAGCGCATCTCTGGGTTTTAGATCGCTGCGGTGCGAATCAGTGTGCTGGTTCAGATCTAGACCCCATTATGAAATTTGACCTCGCCGGAAATGTGGTCGATAGCTTCGGGGGGGGACTATTTGCATTTCCCCACGGGTTTTTTCTAGACCATGAGGGATTCCTCTGGGTCACCGAAGGAGGTTCTCATGGGGACGCCAGGGCGACACTAGGTGAGAGTATGGGGATTGGACATCAAGTCGTGAAGTTAAACCAGCGGGGTGAGGTTGTAATGCGACTTGGTGAAGCTGGGGTTTGGGGAGATGACGAGACCCACTTTAATGGCCCATCGGGTGTGGTGGTTAGCCCCGATGGAGATATTTGGGTTTCTGACGGACATCGTGGTGGGAACAACCGAATTTTGAAATTTTCCAGCGACGGTAGATTCTTGCTGGCAATTGGAGGCGGAGTTGGAAGTGAGAGCAAAGAGGCAACAGGCTTCAGTGATCCGCATGATATTAAGATGGATTCTCAGGGGCGAGTCTATGTTGCCGACCGCGGTAACAGTCGGATTCAGGTATTCAACGGAACCGGAGCCTTGCTTTATATCTGGACACATTACGGAAAACCGAGTGGTCTGTTTATTGACCGCAATGACATTCTTTATGCGGGTGATGGCTTGTCGGGGATGGTGCGAAGTGGCCCGCCGGATGACTGGCGTAGCAATCTGGGTTGGGAGAAGGGCATTCGGATTGGTGATTTAAAGACGGAACAGGCATGGGTAACCCATTTTATCCCTCAGCACGACATAGATGTTGGAGCTGGAATTGAGTTTCTCGGTGTGGACTTTGCGGGCAATATCTACGCCGGCGAAGTTAGTCGGCGGCGGTTGGTCCGGTACGTGCCATTTAGGCCTTCTGAATTGGGAGCTCGCTGAATCTGTGCATTGCGTAGTTAGTTGAGTATGGTCGTGGAATGATACCCAGGTTACATACTTTGCTAGGGAGCTGGTTGAGTTGCTAACGACCCTTGAAACTAGGAGGGAACTATGAGAAGGCAGATTGGTATTCTGACCGGACTGGCAGTGGTGTATATTGCCTTGCCGACCACCGTAGAAGGGACTCAGCGAGGAGACGGAGAGGTGTGGGTTATGCCTCGGACCTTCTGGGGGGAACCAGACCTTCAAGGCCTTTGGACATCGGCCACCCTGACTCCTCTTGAGCGACCTGAACAACAGGCAGATGTCGATTCGTTGACGAATGAAGAAGCCGCTGCTCTTGAACAGCGCTCTGCAGCGAATCGTGCTGCGAACGATGGTAAATCAGCACCGGGTAGTGTGGGGGGATATAACCAAGTCTGGTTAGATGCGGGTACACAAATTACCGGGAGCCGACGAACTTCTCTGATAGTTGAGCCAGCCGACGGGGTAATCCCATGGGTGGTTGGGGCCAAAGCGGTAAGCGACCGAGAGAGGGCTCGCTACGGTGTCGGGCCATTTGAGTCATACACGGACCCAGATACGGGTGAACGATGTATCACCGACGGACTCCCCAACATGGTCCCGCTGCAGCCCTACAACATGAATATGCAGATTCTACAGACCCCTGGGCAGGTGGTGATGCTACACGAAATGTATCACGAGCTTCGGGTGATTCCGTTGGATGGCCGACCACTAACCGGAATAGCGCAGTGGACGGGGGAAGCGCGAGGGCATTGGGATGGAGACACATTGGTGGTTGAGACAAACAACTTTGTTGACAGACCAAATGCCTACTGGAGTGCGCCGTGGCGGAAAGCTCGATCTACTTTACGTCTTGTGGAGCGATTCACCCGTGTTGGCCCTCAGTCGATTGATTACACGTTCACACTTGAGGACCCAGTCGTGTTCACCCAGCCTTGGACAGCTTCGGCGCCGATGACAACAGACCAGGCTTCGAGGGGTGTTACCTCAGGGCAAATTTGGGAATATGCCTGCCATGAAGGTAATCACGCGATGATTAACGTTCTGAGCGGAGCCAGGACTGCAGAGACCAGGGCCGGCGGTGAGTGATCACTGATGTCACTGGACTGGCAGGGCAAAACTGAGGATCAAGTCGCCACCTCGGCGCCCACGATCACCTCCACCTGAAGCCACCGTCACGAATTCCTGCCCGTCGACCATGTAGACTGCTGGAGACGCGAAAATCCCAGCGCCGGTGTTGTAGCGCCAGAGTTCTTCACCTGTTCTGGCGTCAAAGGCAAAGAAATAGCCCGCAGTATTGCTGCCGGTGCCAACAAATACAACACCACCTTTGGTTACGACAGCGCCTGCCTGCCCATAGCCTTCAAAAATCTGTCGCCACACGAGCTCCCCCGTGGTGGGGTCGTAGGCTGAAAAATAGCCCTTTGGTCCGCGTCCCGAATTAAACGGTTGATCAATTGCGTTGACGTAGAGCAGGCCGGTGTCTGGACTGTGAGCAATGGGCCCGTAGCTGGCGCCGCCACCATAGCCTGGCGAAAAGATGACGTCTCTTGTGTTGACCGGGAGCGGTGTGAACTGTGGTAACAGCCGTTTGCCGGCAGCGTGGTCGGCGGGGATATCGGTGGGGAAGACCGGGGACACCGGCTCCATGCGGTCGCCGTTTGCCTTATGGGGGATCGGCTGGGTAGGGAAGGGTATCTCACCTTCGCGGTCCGTTGTTGTTGGGACAGGTGTTTCGATAATGGGGTGGACAGGCTCACCGGTCTGTCGATCAAGGATGTAGAGCCAGCTGTTCTTGTTGGCTTGTGCCAATGCTTTGATTGCTTTCCCGTCTACCTCCATGTCAAACAGGATCGGTTGCTGGCCATTGTCGTAATCCCACACATCATGGTGTACCTGCTGGTAATACCATTCCATCTGCCCTGTTTCGAGGGAGAGCGCTACGATGGAATCTGTGAAGAGGTTCGACCCTGCCCGTTTGGTACTATCCCCGAAAGGGTTTCCGACAGCGGCGTAGAGCAGGCCTAGATCAGGGTCAATCGAAGGAGTCTCCCATATTCCACCTCCGTTTCGGCCGCCTCCCACCCAAGTTGGTCCTGCGATATCCCATCCTTGGTCGTTCTCGTCTTGGGGAATCGTGTTGAAGTGCCACAGAACCTGACCGGTAAGGGCGTCAATGGCAAGGACATGGCCACCGGGAATCATGCTTTCGCTACGGGTGGAGCCTACGTAAAGAACTCCATCGTGAATCTGGGGGGCACTTGTGAACCAATATCCCATTGAGATTGCGGTCTCGACCTCGGGATAGCGGAGTCTGAGGACATCAAGAATGGGACTTGCTTGGCCATCCACCCCAAATCCCTCAATTGGTTCACCAGTTTTGGCGTCTAGGGCGAACATAAAAGATCCAGCTGCACTGTAAACAATGCCGTCGGCGTAGGTTACCCCACGATGTCGGAAGATATACCCCTCGCGCCTGGCCCCGCCGAGCAGGTCGGTGACGTCATACAGCCAGAGCAGGTGACCATTAGCCGCATCAACGGCATAGACGCTTCCCCGTGAATCAGTAACATACATGACCCCATCGACGATCACTGGGGTTGTTTGGTTGCTCACGCCGTCTATCACGCCGTGCTGGAATAGCCAGCGGGGTGTCAGACGATGAGCGTTTTCCGGAGTGATCTGGTCGGTCTCAGCGAAACGGCTACCGGCTAGATCAAGGTTATGCAGTCGCCAGTCAACGTCTTGAGCTGCTGCATTGGAGACTACGGCGAGGGAGAGTATGAGGCTGTACCTGTAAGCGAAGTCCCACTTGAAACTCATTGACTGTTTCCTCCGACGGAGAACGTTTCTGAACACCGTGCCAGTCTATCCAGAGGTGTGGTTGTTCGCAAATTGAAAAACAACGACGGGTCTCTGAGATCGGTTCTTCGAGAACCTGGTGACAACGGTTGTCCAAGGATTGTAATAGTGAGTCTCTCCTACGCCAAGAGATTACCGATGTGACGGGGGCTTGATGCTGCGGGGGATATTGGCGAAATAGGTGTTTAATGCCCTAAAATGCCCTTGATCTAAAGAATTAGTCTTTGGGCGTGGTGAGGATACCGTATGCAGATTCGAAATCAACGTAGCTTGAGGATAGCCGGACTCGTCACAGTGTTGGGGATCTCGCTTCCGGGGCTGCCAGAGGCTGGGCAGGGAGCGGGATCGACGCTTGAGACTTCGACCAGGCAATCTGTGAGAAAGGTATCTGGTGAACTCGTTGAGGCGGTCAAAAGTCAAAGCTACGACAGGCTGCGAGTGTTGCTCGAAGAGACTGTCGATGTCGACGATGTTCAAGGCGATGGAACAACGGCCTTACATTGGGCGGTTCATCGCAACGACCTGCAGGCTCTCGATCTACTCCTTGAAGCTGGTGCAGATGTGAATGCAGCGAACACCCTTGGTGCTACACCGATCTGGCTAGCTTCCATCAATGGCGATCGGTCGGTAGTGTCTCGTTTGCTCAAAGGTGGTGCTAATCCGAACACCTCACTTTTGATGGGTGAAACCCCGTTGATGTCGGCGGCTAGGTCTGGGGGCATCGATACGGTCAATTTGTTGCTGAGGTGGGGTGCGGACGTCGACTTAGCTGAATATGAACGGGGGCAAACGGCTTTGATGTGGGCGGCTGCCCAGGGACATGTGGATGTGGTACTTGCACTGGTGGCTGGCGGAGCGGATCTCCATGCTCGAACCCGAGTGTGGTATCAACTGGAAAATACAGCAGGGAATACCAACCCCATTGGGAATTTTAGGATGGCTCATGGTGGGTCCACCGCCCTCCTGTTTGCTGCGCGGAATGGTGATGTCGCGACGGCCCGTAGTCTGATTGAAGCAGGTGCAAACGTTGATGATGTTTCCGCTTCCGGCACTAGTGCGCTAGTGATTTCTGCACACAGCGGCCACGAGTCTCTCGCTCTTTACCTAGTTAACCAAGGGGCGGATCCCAATGCGGACCTTGCTGGATATACAGCGTTACATGCCGCGGTTCTGAGGGGGCAGTCCCCGCTGGTTCGCGCTTTGCTCGCAAACGGGGCAGATATCGAAGCGGTTGTCCAAAAAGGCACACCAGGCCGGCGATTTAGTGCAGATTTCAGCATTCGACATCAGGCTGTAGGCGCTAATGCTTTTTGGTTGGCTGCGAAATATGGAGAATTGGGAATCTTAGAAATGTTGTTGCAGGGTGGGGCAGATCCGTTTGTGATGCCTGTAAGTGGGGTGTCATCCTTGCAAGCGGCGATGGGTCGTTCGGCGATTCCCCAAGAGAACCGGCGGAATCGAGTTGGAGTGCCTCGGCCAGATAGAGGTCTTCATGAAGATTTAGTGCTTCGACTGGCAGAGGTCGTGCTGGATTTGGGTGTCGATGTCAATGCGGTTGACCAGCGGGGGGACACGGCCCTCCACGATGCTGTTCGTAATGGGTGGGAGTCGGTCGTGAAGCTTTTAGCTGTTCGTGGTGCTGATTTGGGTGCACGGAATGAGCGCGATCAAACAGCTTTGGCTTTAGCAGAAACACTGCAGCCGGTGCCTGGCACCAACGGGCTTCGCACTACACGGCCGAAGATTGCTGAAATCCTACGTGGCTTCGGTGCCGAAAACTAAGTTTTTTTCAGGTGACGCTGGTGCTGTCCTTCCGACTTCCCGATAACCGCGGTATTTCCGGACAATCTGTAGTTTAGTTCGGTGCCTGGAATTGGTTCGAGCCTGACCAGAATGTTTCGCCTAATCTCGCGAGGCGGTTCATGAGTGGGAGAGTCGGTCTATAGGTTCGCCTCTTCATCGTCCGTAAGGCTCTGGAGGTGGGAACCCGTAAGTCGAGCAGGGCCGGCGGACCTTTCTGAGGTTGCGGCGGTTATCGAAACTGGTGTTGTCAAACGCATTTATTGGTCGGCAGACGGGTGTGGCCATCACTATCAGTTTTTAGACAGTCAGGACTGGTTCGCTAGGGTGTGCAATCACTGAGTGACTCCGGCACTACGCCTGGTCCGGCGCTTATAATCGGCCCTGGAGGTAATGCATATGACAAGCATGCTGTTAGACCGTCGGAAATTCTTGGCCGGGACGGCTGGAGCGATGGGCGGGTCGATATTCGGGCGGTTACCTCTTGGTGCAATGATGGAACAAGGTGCACCACCGGCACCAGTAGACTGGGACCCGGGTTCGGTAAGACATTTGCTGCCGAGTGCTAGTGACTCTCGCATCCTGGTGAAGGTGTCGTTTGACCATCCTCTTTCTGCAGCCCCGACTCTACGACTTGATACGAGCGAAGTGGTCGGACGCATGAGTGATACAAGGGGTGAGTATTGGCAGTTTGATGCAAGGGGGTTAGATCCTGGGCGGCGTTATGAACTGTCTCTTCACAGCGCCGAGGGTGGGACCCTGTGCGATCCATGGCCCCTTGCAACCTTTCCAGCTCCGAGTGCGGCACCAGATCACTTCCGCGTGCTGTTTTTTAGCTGTGCGGGTGGGCCCGGTGGGTCCTATTCAGGAATAGGGAACCGTCAAGGATTCCTTCCAACAGCGATTCGCAATCGTTTACTTCGGAGAGCTTTGTCGTTCGAACCTGATGCTGCGGTTGCCAATGGGGATCATATTTATTGGGATTTGCACACATGGTTGGGTGAGAACGTTGGACAACTTAGCGCTAGTGGTCGCCGTTCAAATTTTGATTTCTCTGGTTCGGTGTTCGGTTCAAGTAATGAGGTCGCTATGAAAGCTGCGGCCGGCCCACAGATCGTTCCGGTGTATGGCAGTGATTTCCGGTCAACACCCGTGTTCTTTCTGCAGGATGACCATGACCATTGGGAGAATGACGCAGTCACGGATGAGATAGCTAGTTTTCCTGTGGCATGGTTCCAGTTGCAACTTGCCCGTGCTACCCAACAGCTATACTACCCGGAATTTCTACCAGATGCTGAGCGTCCGATCGGACTGCCGTGGTCGGCAGTGGATGACCGTAGAGTGTCTGAAAGCTTCGGGACGATTCGGTTCGGACGTTTAGCCGAGATTTTGTTGTACGACGTTCGGCGGACGATGAGTCTGGGCGGGCCGAATGCAGTATTTGTGGATTCGCAGGTCGAACGATGGCTTCTTGAGCGGACGCGGGCACCGGAATTGACTCATGTGGTGCATGCCCCGTCGAATCCGTTTGGTTGGAGCGCTGGGAAATGGGGAGAGTGGTACCCAGATATCCTCGATAGAGATAGCGGCAGTCTCACAACGGCGGTGGAGAAGCCCTACTGGCAGCAGGGTTGGTTAAGCCAGCACGACCGATTGGTGCAGGCAATCGGGTCACAACAAAACCGGGTGCCACTCGTGATTAGTGGTGATTTACACGCCATCGGTGTGGGGCGTATGCATAGGGCCGGAGTGGTGGATTTGAATACAAGGCCAATCACCACGGTGCTCAGCGGACCCATTGGGACATCGGTGCGAGGGTTCCCGTCGGTTGTTCGAGGGATCGGGGCGACACCGCCTGAGCATCTTGATGTTGAGGAGTCGGTTGCACCGATTGAAGAACACGGATTTACTTTGGTTGACTTTCACCCAGAGAGTATTGGCCTACGCCAGTTCAAGTGGGATGTGAAGTCACAACCTGTTGAGGCGATCGACCAGTTAGAGGCCTTCTACACCACCCAGTTGCCACGTCCGTCTTAAATTGCAGGTGGTGGTTCACGAGGGTTCGATAGTTAACCAACGAATCCACTTCGAATGGTGTGGGACTTCGAATTATAAAGGAGGAGCCGATGAGTCCAAATCGTCGCGAATTTCTTGCGAGCGCCAGTGCCGTAGGAGTGGCTGCAGCAACGGCTCATGCTGGCAGGCTGCGGGGAACTGCGGCTCAGCTAGGAAACGTTGGTGAGATACGAATGGTTCGGACCGATGTTCTGGAGATCGGCTATGAACAGCATGGCAGTGAATCTGGGTTTCCGATTATCTTGCTACATGGATTTCCCTACGATGTGCGGTCATGGGATGGGGTAATTCCTCCATTGGCCGATCGTGATTACCGTGTCGTTGTGCCTTACCTGCGGGGTTACGGTCCGACCCGATTTTTGGACACGCATACACCACGTATGGCGGAACAAGCTGCTATCGCCCAGGATGTGATTGATCTTGCCGATGGCCTCGGTCTAGACCAATTTGCTCTAGCTGGATTTGACTGGGGTAATCGGGCGGCCTGTATTACCTCTATTCTTCATCCAGAGAGGGTTCGGGCGCAGGTAGCGATTGGGGGGTACTCGGTCCAAAATACGGTTGCTCCCGGGCGACCAGTAGGCGCCGCTAGCGAGGCGAGGCTTTGGTACCAGTGGTATTTCAATACTGATCGAGGCCAAAGGGGCTTAACTACGAATCGGCATGACATTGTTCGTTATCTGTGGGAAACGTGGTCGCCTTCTTGGGATTACACGGATGAAGCCTATGGAAAGTCATCTCCCTCATTCGATAATCCGGATTTTGTCGATATTGTGATTCATTCCTATCGGCATCGGCACGTAAATGCACCTGGTGAAGAACGATTTCTTGCGATAGAACGGCGACTGGCTCAACGCCCTCGGATCGATGTCCCTGCTGTTGTGCTCCGAGGATTAGAGAGTGGCTTCGGTCGGCCGTCGACTGACCCTTCAGGGGATGAAGATCGTTTCAGGCGCCTTGTGGCACGCCGCCTCGTTGAAGGTGCTGGGCATGATTTGCCGGTGCAGCGGCCTGAGACCGTGTCAAATGCACTTTTGGAATTGTTAGGTTAGGGTGGAGGCTAGGCGTGGGGATGAAGTTAACTTTGAGGAATATTCGTGCTCGACCCGTGCTGTTACCGTTGGAGCGACCGATAGTCGCCAGAATCGCAACCATTAAGGACTGGCCGTTGATTCTGATTGATCTTGAGACGGAGGAGGGCATCACCGGTCGTAGCTATTTGGAGCCGTACATTCCAAGGACTGTGGAGTATCTGGTTCGTGCCATTCATGACTTGGGAGCTTTGTTGAAGGGAACCCAAGTTGCTCCGACAGAGCTGTTTGATTTAGCTCGGAAGTCCCTTCATTTTGTAGGGTACGAAGGTCTGTCGGCGATTGCGGTCTCAGGGCTGGATATGGCCGCGTGGGATGCCTTGGCGAAGGCCGCCGACCAGCCGCTCTGTGAATTGTTAGGCGGCTCGGTTGGTGCAGTAAGGGCCTATAACAGTAACGGTCTGTGGTTGCAGGACCCTCCTGTTGTAGCTGATGAGGCGGCTGTGCTTATTGAGGAGGGCCAATTTTCCGGGCTTAAGCTGCGTCTTGGTCGAGAGCGATCGGCAGAAGATTTAGAGACGGTCAGGGCTGTCCGTGACACCGTGGGTGATCACATTCACCTAATGGTGGATTTTAATCAAGGCCTTGATTTCGCTGAGGCTCATGAGCGACTTCCTTCCCTTGATGATTTGGGTTTGACCTGGATTGAGGAACCCCTGGTTTACGAAGATCTTGAGGGCCACAAGAAGCTGGCCGCCGAACTGCGGACGCCGATTCAAATTGGTGAGAATTTCTACGGACCTCAAGCCCTTCACAGAGCTATTGCCGTTGGTGCTTGCGATTACGTTATGCCTGATTTTATGCGCATCGGTGGAATAACAGGCTGGCAGCGGGCTGCAGCTTTTGCTGGAGTGTTCGGGGTGCCGGTGTCAACACATTTGTATCCAGAGGTTGCGGCGCATGTTATGAGGGTTACCGAGACTGCTCACTGGCTGGAATGGCAAAATTGGGCCGATCCAATTTTGCAAAAGCCCTACGAAATCTCCGGGGGTGAGCTGCACATCCCAGATGTGGCAGGCGTCGGCTTAGATTGGGATGAGGATGCTGTCGCTCAGCATCTAATGAGGTAACTTATTACAAACTATTTGGTCCAGAGCTTGCGTTTGTTGTCATCGAGGTCTACTGTATCTGCTGTGGCAGGACTGAGAAGTCGGCTCGATGTCACTCGGTGTGGTTGTCCGAGGTCTAGATGTTTCCACAGGGGAGGATAAATGTACAAAAAGTGTTTCATTGTGTGTTTTATGCTAGCGCTAGCTGTATCGGTGCAGGCGCAGTCCACCGACCGCACCATGCCGATGCGAACGCCAGACGGGCAGCCTGATGTCTCTGGAACTTTTACTTTCCGTACCATCACTCCATTCCAACGGCCCAGCCAGTTTGCCGAACTGGAAACTTTAGATCCCGAGACTGCTGCAGCATTTGAGGCTTCAGAACGTACTCGACAGAACCGCGATCTTTTCGATCCCGAGAAGGGTTCTGGTGGCTATGCCCCTCGGTCGGAGGGTGGGGTGTTGTCTTATAACGAGTTTTGGTACGAACGAGGTATAGAGCTCACTTCCGATAAACGGACCTCTTTGATCGTCGATCCTCAGGATGGTCGCTTGCCCGCGCGAACCGAGGAGGCTCAAATGGCGGCTCAAGAGAGAGCAGCCTATCGTCGAGAGCATATGTATGACTCCTATGAAAATAGGAGCTCTGGAGATCGCTGCTTGATGGGCTTCAATGCGGGCCCTCCAATGCGGTCCAGTTCATACAATAACAACGTCATGATTTTTCAGTCGCCGGGTTATGTGACGATTCTTAATGAAATGGTGCACAACGCTAGGGTAATTCCGATTGGGGACAGCTCGGAGCTTCCATTCTCACAATACAGCGGTGTGTCGCGAGCCCATTGGGAAGATGAAACGCTTGTTATTGAGACCAGTCAATTCCGAGGAGGAAGTAGTGGTCTGACCTCGACCAGTATGCATCTAGTCGAGCGACTTACGCGCATAGATCCAGACACGGTCGCTTATGAGTACACCGTGACAGACCCTACGGTCTATACCGCGCCTTACACCGTGATGATGCCATTCCGCCGAACTGACGGGCCGCTGTTTGAGTATGCTTGTCACGAGGGCAATATTGGCTTACATGGCATTTTGGCCGGTGCACGTAATCTAGAAAATATGGGCAGAGAATTGCGCCCGTGAAAACTGATTAATGGCTGCCTTCGAGTGGTCACACACCAAAAGGAGCTTCCCCCCATGCCCGTCGGTGGGGCGGAGGCTCCTTTTGGTTTTAGGCCGGCAACCACCCGAAGATTTACTCAACTTCTGAGGTTACGGGCACCACGGATGGCTCTGTCAATATGTTCCTCCGTGTTGTAGAGATGGGGACAGAGGCGGAGACCACCAGTGGCGGCACCGGCAATACCGTGGATGCTATATAGACCATCTACAAGCTTTCGACGGTTCTCTGCTGGAACTTCTGCGATGCAGACCCCGCCACTGAGCTCTGTGTTCATGGGTGTGACAAGGGTATAGCCGGCCGCTGTTAAGCCTTCTTTGAGACGGGTTGAGAGGGTTGTGATTCTGGCTTCGATGACTTTGTGGCCTATTTGGCGATGGAAATCATCGGCTGTACCAATGGCAGCTAGCGCCGCATCATCACGCTGTCCCATCGATTCAAATTTTCTGGCGCCATGTGGTCCTGGTTCAACCTGGTTACCCCAACTTGGCGCCACGATGCTTGGCCACAGTCGGTCTATCTTTTCAGCGTTCACGTAGAGCAAACCGACTTCCTTAGGCCCGAGGAACCATTTGTGTGCACTGGCAGTGAAGGAGTCACAGCCAAGCGCCTTGAGGTTGAGGTCGAGGGCTCCCCAAGTTTGTGCCCCGTCCACATGGACATGGATGTCATGCCGATGCGCAATCCGGCAAAGCTCCGATACCGGTAGGCGAACACCGGTAACATTAGACACATGGGTTAGGGCGATAACCCTTGTTCGCCCGCTGATAGCGCGTTGGAATCTGTCAACTAATTCTCCGGGATCCTTTGGTCGGGGTGGCGTGGAAACGCGGGTAATGTGGAATCCAGAGCGAGCGGCTCGAACCTCCCAGGCAACGTTGTTCGTCGGATGATTCTCATCCCAGAGAATGACTTCGTCGTCGACGGTTAGAGGGAGGCCACTATTCACGATATTGTTTGCTTCGCTGGTATTGCGAACTAGGGCTAACTCATCGGCTGATACTCCCAAGCTGTCGGCGACTTTGCCTCGGCTTTGTTCGAGCAGTGTGCCGAATTTTTGTCGATTTTGGGAAGAGCAGTCGCGATCTATGTTTTGGGTCAAAGTGGCGACTTCTTCGGCGAGGGTCCGAGGAGACGGACAGAGGTTGGCGGCGTTCATAGGGACGCGTTCTTCACGAAAGGAGAACTGATCTCGAATTGAACTCCAGTACGTTTGGCTTCTAGCTTGAGGTGGACTGCCTTGGTTCGCTATAGGTCTTTCAGAGTGGGACACGAGAGCGGATGTGGCGATGAGCCTGCCGAGGAATCTCCGACGGGACTGGTGACTCTCCATGCGCTACCTCCGAAGTTGCAGTATTTGTTGACTGTAACCTGATCATACGTTGCTACCCGACTTTAATTATTTAGTGAAATCCGACACTTCCAAAACCCTGGCTCCAAGCTCTGACGATATCCGTAGCATCAGGATGGCTCTTGGCTCGGAACCGTCGGATTTCACCTGAATGTCGCACCTTAGGGAAGCAAACGCGGTAAAAACTTGGTTAACCCCTGTATCGGTCCGACCTCGCCGGCGATGATGTTTCCGTCAGCATCGGCAGTTACACCCTCGCCCATTGAGCCGTACCCTCCCATGCCGGATGGGCGGTCGGAGACGTGTTCTCGGATGAAGTAATGAACCTCTCCCGTTTGTGCACTGCCTATTCTGAGTCCCTTTCGCCAGCCGCCAGGGTTGTAGTTCTCATCGGACTCTGAATCAATGGCGTAGAGCGTGTCGTTGTCGTCTATGAAGAGACCACTGATGCGGCTGAATTGGTACCAGGTGTCTAAGTGTGCTCCTTCTTGGTCGAAGATCTGAATGCGGCGATTACCGCGGTCGGCCACAAAAAGGCGTCCCTGAGTGTCCATGGCTAACGAGTGGGGAGCCCGAAATTGTCCGTCTTCGTATCCCCAGGAACCCCAGCTTCCTATGAAGGTTCCATCGGGGGCGAACTTGGAGATACGGCTCAGTGCTTCTGGACCGGGTTCATCCAGAAACTGAGCTCCATGTCCTTCCGCGACGAAAATATCCCCGTTCGGGGCGATCAGGACATCGTTCGGTTGAGTGAGGTGGTTTGGTGGATCTCCAGATTCTCCAGGGGTGCCGATGGTGAGAAGGACCTCGCCCTCCTGGTTCAACTTAATGACCGTGTGTCCCCTGCCTGATTGAGTGGGAGATGGTCCCACTGCCGCCACAGTCGCAGCATCAGCTATCCAGATGTTTCCACTTCGATCAACGTCTATCCCGTGTGGCCACATAAAGAGCTCAGCGCCAATTGCTTGGACGACGTTGCCGTCGGGATCGAGTTTGACGATTGGTGCTACGTCTGATTCGGCGCATGAGTTGGTGCCGCACCGGTCGGCCGCCCAGACGTGGACACCGTCGACGTCGATGTTGACCGCACTAACTGAACCCCAATTTCTCCCATCCGGGAGGATGCCCCAGTCTCGCTGGGTCTGATAGGGGTTGGGGAGGTGGTTCACGGGCTCAACATTTGCATGTTCAGGTGGACCAGATTGCCCCCCCCTTTGTGCGTTTGTCTCTTCTACCCAAATGAAGCTTTGAGCCGAAACCAGCACTGTTGCGAATAGGAGCTGTAACGTAAACTTGTGGGAACGCTTGAATCTGTTCGTCATTGATTACCTCAGGCAGCTAGCTATGTTGTGCACAATATGGCATCGAGCCTGTCACACGACAGGATGGACACGATTGCCTCTGTAGGCAAAATTGTCAAGATGTCTTCCTCAAGTCTGCTTGTTCTTGGGCAAGAGCTGGTGCCCTTGTCTTAAGGATTAGTGCTTGAGTCCGGGCAGATAGAGTTTTTGGTGCGGAGTTATTGAATCGCCTACGAAGCCACGCCTTGGGAGGTGTGTTAGTGATAACTGTTAGCCGATCATGTGTGGTTCTTGGGCTGACCGTCGGTGTTGGGTGTGTAGGGGAAATCAACTCTAATGGCAAGAGTGAACCTGCTGAGAGGCTAATTTCTCAGTTTAGGCACCTAAACAGTGAAGAGGAAGATTTTGAATATGTTGAATTTTCTCCTGATGGCGGTCGTTTGGCGTTTGTCTCTGACCGAGATGGTGCTTTTAAACTTTGGGTGATGCCGACTGAAGGTGGAGAGGCCATGGCCCTTACAAGGGGGCAACAATTCTTGGTGTCTCCAGTGTGGTCCCCCGATTCAAGTCAGATAGCCTATGTTTCTGAGGAAAGCGGCACTACGAATGTCTGGACCGTGTCCGCTGATGGAAATAGTGATCCTGCATCCGTTACCTCGAATGTTGGTCGAATCCGGTCCCCCCGATGGTCACCAGATGGCTCGCGGCTGCTCTATACGACTAGTCGCGAAGGCCGCAGCGACCTGTGGGTAGTGCCGGTGGGCGGCAATGGTGCGTCAGCCCTCACGGACAAGGGTAACGTAGTTGACTGGGCACGTTGGTCTCCGGTGGGGGACGAAGTCGTTTTTGTGACGGTCAATAACGGACGTCGCAGTATCTGGGTGGTTTCCTCTACTGGTGGCAATGCGAAGCGTTTGGCGGACGAACGAGGACAGCATGATCAACCGGAGTGGTCTCCCAATGGACAGTTGATTGCATTTGTGTCGACTCGAAATGGAGACCCTGACATTTGGGTGGTTCCCACATCTGGAGAAGGGGCGGAGGCGGTTACAGCTGGCCCAGGCAACGATTTTCAGCCCTTGTGGTCCCCTGATGGCAGATGGTTGGCCTACCGTTCGATACATGAAGACCAGACCGATTTGTGGGTGGTACCCGCTTCTGGTGGTTCTGCGTGGAAGTTGACTGACGATCTTGCCGTCGAGCGCGGACTTCGCTGGTATCCGGACAGTTCTGGCTTGGTGTTCACATCGAGTAAGAGTCACACGAGAGTGTGGGAAGTCAGTGTTGAACAAGGCGTATCTTTCGCTTTGACACCGGAGAATGTTGCGGCATTTGACCCGAAGGTGTCTAGCAGAGGGGAGATTGCTTTCCTCGCTGGCGACGGCGGTCGCCGTGATGTCTACCTGGTTGGTTTGGATGTAGGGGAACCCGTTCGCATCACGAAAGGTCCAGGTAGTTCAGCGGATTTACAGTGGTCCCCCGACGGGCAACTGATCGCCTTTGAGAGTAGTCGAGTCGGAAGTAGCGATGTGTGGATTGTGCCACCGGATGGTCGCGCTGCGAAGGCTATTACTACTAGCCCAGCTAGGGACATTAGTCCACGCTGGTCCCCCGATGGAACTATGTTAGCCTTTTCGTCGACTCGGGCGAACGGTGTTTTGGAGACTTGGTTGACGTCCATCGAGGATCGGGCTCCTGTCCAGTTGACGATGCAAGGAATCTCTTTAAACCCGCGTTGGCATCCGGACGGGACGGAGATTCTCTTCAGGGCAGTGGCTTCTGAGGACGGTCAAGAACACATTTGGCGCTTATCTTTGCCAGATGGTACGCCTGAACAATTGACGGAGATAGGTTATAACGCAGGAGCGGATTACGGACCAGAGGGCCGTTCCATTGTTTACCAGCGCCACGAAGGTTCGGGCTTCGACCTGTATGTTCAAGAGATTGAATCGGGTTTAACGAGGCAACTGACTAACGGAGAGGATGACGATGTTTTGCCACGCTGGTCGCCGGATGGAAGACGCATTGCTTTTTTGTCAGGTTTGTCAAGGAACCGTCAGCTGTTCGTTGTTTCAGCTTTGGGGGGAGACCCCACTGCATTAACCAGTGCAGTCGGAAGGGTCAATAGTTTCGATTGGTCTGGCGGTGGTTCTTCGCTAGTCTACAGTTGGACGGCCGGTGCCACCGCCAGCTGGGAGGTGGGTTTTCATGTTGAGAAGCTGGCGCCTAGATAAGGTTCTACTGACCCCTTATTCTTTATCTTAATCTTACGGATTGACTCGTTAAGGTTGTTCCTCTGGGGGTGATGTCATAGCGACTGACAATTTCTGAGTAGAAGGTTTCAGCGATTTGTCGGTAACCTGCGGATGTGGGGTGAAGCCCATCAGGCCCAATCATGCCAGGAACCTGATTGAGTGCCGCATGCAGGTCAACGATTCCACCATTACCTAGCGTTGGTGCCATGTTGCGGATCCTGGCATTGAGGGCTGCAATGGCAGCCTGAATTCCGGGACTTCCACTTTCTCTGCCGTCACTGACGGGTGTCAGGGTAGCGAGTAGTACCTCTATTCCACGGCTTTCTGCGTCAAGGACCATACCCCTGAGATAGTCGGCGTAGGTTCCAACGTCAAGAGGGTTTGGGTCATCGGGGGACTGGATCACCAGGCCGAGATTGAGGTCATTGACACCCTCAAGGAGCAAGAGGACATCAGGTTCAAAGGCGTCCAGTGCTACCTTGAGTCTCGAAATACCCTCGGCGACCCGTTCCCCTGGAACTCCTTGGTTTGTCACTATGATTGACTGGGTGGGATAGCCCTGTCTCAGTAAGCCGAGGAGTTGGGTTGGGTAGGAGTTATGGGGTTGAACCGCCTGCTGGACGTTGGGAAGACGCTGTCGGCTATCGCTCCGGAGTAACGTTGCAAGATCCGGCAGGGTGTCGCTTTCTGACAGTGATGGGTCGCTGACGTAACCTGCGGTAATACTGTCGCCGAAGGCCAGAAATTTCGTTTCGCTCAAGATTGAATCTGGGGCTTCGATTGTGACGAAAAATTCACATGAGTCGTCCTCAGGAGGCTGGTCGGCAATGGTTGGAACAGCAGACCAGTCGGCTGTGCATGTCACTGTTGACTGCCCAACTGGAAAAGTTGTTCCTGACGCGGGGCTGCAGGAAATGATCTCAGGCGGCGTGTTGGGCAGGCTTGGCAGCTCCCAACTTACTTCAAGTGGTAAGCCATCTACGGATTGGTTGGTTTGAGGTCCTGGGCAGGCAAGTTGTGGAGGATCGACCGTTATTGAGAAAGAACACTTGGTTGCGAATTCCGTCTGATCAGCCATACAGGTAATTAGTGTGGTGCCGATGCCGAATTCGGTTTCAGAGGTAGGTAGGCAGGAGCTCTTGTCCACATTGAGCCCTCCAAGAGAGGGGTAGCTAAAGCTAACTAACTGGGGAAAGCCATCTGGCGAAGATTGGATGATTGCAGAGGGGCAGTTGAGGGCTGATGTTGTGGCCGTGGCTATCGAGGGGGTGGGTGCTGCCGGTGAATCGCTTCCACCGCAACCGCTCACAAAAAGTACTAGGAAAAAAGAAAAACGAAGAAGGCAATTATGCATCACTTTGGCAGAAGGTCCAGGAATTTGGGCGAGCCCTTTTTACAGAATACACGTTCGCTCTGAGTAGGGGAAATTTAGTTCGAAGTCTCGTGTCGAAGCATGTTGAATATTTTTCTCATAGACTGGTTAGCCACCAGATGGGTTTTTGGCAGGTATACTCTTGTGCTTGTTATGTCCTTAATTGAGTGACCGGCCACCCCAGGGTCTGGTGAGTCGAGTGTTACTGCAGAGGAGAAGAGCTTTATGAGCGAAAGTTTGACCGGTGCTGAATTCAAGGCCGCATTGCGGAATAACAGTCCCAAAATTGGGTTGTTCATTAATTCCCATAGTCCCACGGTTGTCGAGCAACTAGCCCACAGCGGATATGACTGGCTGTTGGTGGATGCACAGCATGGACCGATGGGCTACGAGACACTATCGACCATGATCGGAGGTATCGCTGCTGGAGGGGCAAAATCGTTAGTTCGGGTGACCGGTTATGGTGACCGTGCTGGGATTCAGCAATCATTGGACGTGGGAGCTGATGGCGTCCTGGTTCCTTACATCAACACAGCAGATGAAGCCCGCCAGGCTGTTAGTTGCACTCGTTATCCCACAGCGGGTACACGCTCTGTGTATTTTCCTCAGCGGAGCATGAATAAGGCTGGGTTGCTTGGCTATGCTGGTGCTGCCAATGACAACACTATCTGTGCCTTGCAGGTTGAGACGGCTAGTTGCATAGAGAACATTGAGGAAATCGCTGCTGTTCCCGGCGTAGATTTGCTCTTTCTTGGCCAGAATGACCTGTGCATGTCCATGGGGCTATACGAGAAATATCAATTTCCGGATATGTACACATCGCCCGAATTGAAGGAAGCGACTGACGCTCTGAAAGCGGCTGCAAGAAAAAACAATGTGATCTTGGGACTGTTCCTGTTTGGGACAGACCGCGTGGCGGAGTTCAGGGAGCAGGGTTTTAGCTTGATCAGTATAGGTAACGACCTACACCATGTATTGACACAGGCTGGAGCGCACGTCGGTGCGTTAGAAGGCATCATGCCTGACTGGAAGCGTCGCCCGACCGCGTTATTCTAGTTCTAGGGGGCGGCGGCAGTGGAAGTGACAATTGAGCTGCCGTCGGCCCCGCTTGCCTTGTCGGATGAATCAGGTAGAGATTCTCATCGAAGCGGTCGCCGCCTGTAGTAGACCTCTTAATGGCGAGGGCCGGTAGCGGGAGTTCTTGATGCCGACGATACCGTTTGTTCAAGCGGTGATGTGACCGCCGGCACACTCAGGACGACTAGTGCATCGTGGCCTTGTCCGTAACAACGGTTCCTGAAGACCCGAACTAGGAATTTGTCGTAGTCGAAAGCCGAGAGAGGTTGAATCTCTGGCTCGAAGACCAGCTGTTTCGCTATCTGCCGGAGGGCTGTTGACGAATGCAATTGGAAAGACAGATGTTCGCACTGGTGATGCTGGGAGTGTTGTTGTCCACTACTCCTGTTTCGTCACAGCGGGGAGCCACGTCGGGTGAGTGGCGTTCGTATGCCGGTGATCTGTACGGAACGAAATATTCTCCCCTTGACCAGATATCAGACGAGAACTTTTCCGAGATCGAGATCGCTTGGGAGTGGCAGAGTGCAGACACGCTCCTTCCTTACCAGGGAGAGCTGGGAATAGTTGAAGTCGAGGCCGAGACTCTGTTTGACATTCTAGAAGCTGAACGTCCAGACCGCTGGGTGACCAGACCGAGCATCGGTCGATTGTCAGCAACTCCCGTGATGGCTAATGGGGTGTTATATCTGGTTACTCCCCTTTATCAGGCCGCAGCGGTCGACGCAGGAACTGGGGAGACCTTGTGGGTCTATAACCCTAGGGTCTATGAGAAGGGAAGTCCACCCCTCCCTGCCCCCTGGAACCATCGGGGTGTTGCCTACTGGGAGAACGGCGAAGAGGCTCGGGTGATATGGGGCACCGGTGACGGATTTTTGACAGTGGTCGATGCGAAAAACGGTCTTCCGGACAAAGAGTTTGGTCGGGATGGTCGTGTCAGTTTAGAGGAAGGATTGCCAAGAGCCCGCGAGAATCCTAGTCGATTGCCACCCCCGTCTCGTTCTCCCCCCTTGGTGGTTGGGAATAGGGTGATAGTGGGTTCATCGGTTCACGATTATCTGTATCGTCGAGAGAATACGCCCGGTTATGTCCGTGCTTATGACATGCGCACCGGACAGCATTTGTGGGACTTTCATGGAGTGCCTCAGAGCGCTGATGAATTCGGGTCAGACACCTGGCTTGAGGAATCGTGGAGATATTCCGGCAACACCAATGTTTGGGGAAACCTGACAGCCGATCCTGAGTTAGGTTATGTATATCTAGCGACGAGTACACCTACATCCGATTACTACGGTGGGCATCGGCTTGGTCAGAATCTTTTTGCTGAAAGCGTGGTGTGTGTCGATCTTTCCACTGGGCAGCGCGTGTGGCACTTTCAGCAGGTACATCATGGTGTCTGGGATTATGACAATCCCACGGGACCAAATTTGTTAAATATCATTGTTGATGGGCGTGAGGTTAAGGCCGTTGCCCAAGTGACAAAGCAGGGCTTTATTTATGCCTTTGATCGAATGACCGGTGAACCTATCTGGCCCATCGAAGAACGGCAAGTGGCGACTGACACCGATTTGGTGGGAGAGGTGTTATCTGAAACTCAGCCATTTCCTACGAGGCCGGCCCCGTTCGAATACCAGGGTGCTTCACTTGATGATCTGATTGATTTTACCCCAGCGGTTCGTCGTATGGCTGTCGAGGCGATGAATGGATTTCGGCTGGGTGCTCTTTATACTCCGTTGTCTCTTCGGGGTACGGTTGTCCGACCAAGTTTTGGAGGAGGGGCAAGTTGGGGTGGGGCAGCCGTGGATCCATCTACGGGGATGTTGTACGTGCCGTCACGAAATACCCATTCGGTCGCAAGGTTCCGTCTGCCAAAGCCTGGGGACCAGGCTAACCTGAATTATCTTCTTAGCCGCCGTGGGGCGGAATTCCTTGAAGGGGGAAACCCTCGGCGTCAGCCTCAGATGCCTGAGGGATTACCTTTCTGGAAACCGCCGTATTCCCGAATGACAGCTGTCGATATGAATACGGGTGACCATGTCTGGATGAAACCGACAGGGGATGGGGATCGAATACGCAACCATCCCCGGCTTCGGCATCTCGACCTACCTCCATTGGGTGGGGATGCGGGTCGGAATGGTCCAGTTGTGACTGAGACTTTGGTCATCTATTCATTAAGTGCTGGTGGCTCGAGTGGGGGGCCTAGGTTAGTTGCCTACGACAAGGCTACTGGGGAGTTAAAAGGTTCGGTGGATTTACCAGCTGGTGCTATTGGAAGCCCGATGACCTATATGCTTGAGGGGCGCCAATATTTAGGCGTGACGGTGGGTGGTGATAGCCCCTCACTCATAGCGCTGAGGCTGCCGTTGTGATGGAGCCCTTATCGGAGAGCTGAGGTTCTTATTTGGCTGCTCTGAATGATTGTAGAAAAGAGGCTAGGCCATGAAGGACTTGATGGAGAGGGTCTGGCTGCAAGGAAGGCTAAAAAAAAGGCGGCGGTGAAAGGTCTCCCTCAGTGTTGGGGGGCTTGGGTAGCTGCAGCTTTCTGTCCGTCAGAGATATTTTCTCTTAACCGAAGGTAGAAAAACGAATATGGCACTGTCAACTGGGGCCTATTGTTAGGGCCGAAGATGTGGAGGTGGAATAGATTATGTCGAGCGAAGATAACGAACTGATAGCAGTGTTTCAGACGGTTAAAGGAGATATAAGAGTAAAGCTTTTTCCTGAAGAGGCGCCGCTGACGGTGGCAAACTTTGTTAATCTGGCCAAGCGACGCTATTACGATGGGTTGAAGTTTCATCGGGTTATTGCGAATTTCATGATTCAAGGCGGCGACCCAACTGGGAGCGGTAGGGGTGGGCCAGGGTATCAATTCGCAGATGAGTTTAGCCCTTTGCGAAGACACGATTCAGCGGGTGTCTTATCAATGGCGAATGCAGGACCTGGGACAAATGGCAGTCAGTTTTTCATCACTCATGGTCCTACTCCCCACCTAGATGATAAGCACTCCGTCTTTGGGAAGGTGCTGTCTGGGCAGGATGTGGTCGATGCGGTTGCCACGGATGATGTCCTGACGACCGTGTCGATCGAGGGTGACCCATCTGGTCTGCTGTCGACCCACCAGGAGCAGGTCGATGAGTGGAACCGGATTTTAGCCTAACCGTTGGACTGTATCCTGAAGCTATGCCAGTGTTCGACGGTTAGTCGAGTTCAAATGGAGCCGTGTCAGGACTGGTGGGTGCAGAAGTTCGGCTCACTGCCGCACATCATGGATGTGCAAGCGAAAAACGTCAGGGATGAGTTGTTAATCGAGTTTTGGATCTTGCACCAGATCTCATGCCGAAGGGTGTACCTGGAATAGAGAGAAAATGTGTTCGATTGGAGAAGGGAGACCCATCGTGCGACGGCTTGTCGTGAAGGTCGGAACAAGCGTCGTGGCTCGTGCTGATGGTGGGTTTGGTTCAGATCGCGTTGCTCACCTAGTGGAGGAGATTGCCGAAATTAGAGGCCGTGGTATCGAAGTGTTGTTGGTTAGCTCAGGTGCAGTGGGTATTGGGCGTGAGCGACTTGGCTTGCCAAGGGTTCCAACGAGTGTAGTGGATAGGCAAGCCTGTGCGGCAGCAGGACAGGGGGCTTTAGTGGCCTTTTACGATAGCCTCTGTCAGAAGTTTGGTCTGTCGGCTGCTCAGGTTCTACTAACGGAAGACGATTTCAAGGATCGCAGGAGGTACCTCAACCTCGCTGCCACGTTACAACGTTTACTGGAGTTACGTAGTCTCCCGATCATTAATGAAAACGACACTGTATCTACGGATGAGATCATGCTGCATGGAGCAGCGGTGTTCGGCGACAACGATCGTCTTTCTGCGTTGGTTGCAACTAATTTAGGAGCGGACCTTTTAGTGATGCTGTCTGACGTGGATGGTGTGTATGATGCACCTCCAGGAACGACCGGGGCAAAGCGGATCCAGGTCTATTCAGGTGATGTTGTGAACTTTGGCGATATCTCGCGTGGGGGCAGAGGAGGTATGGAGGCCAAGATCGGTGCTGCCCAAGTTGCGGCAAATTCAGGTGTTCAGGTGGTGATAGCCAGTGGCTTGAAGGCGAATCCACTCACCGCCATTCTTGATGGTCAACCAACGGGAACAGTATTTCCCGCTAGCAAGGCCCTAAACAAGAGGCGGCATTGGCTGGCTTATGCAACGGTTCCAGCTGGAGCGCTTGTTGTCAACGATGGAGCCCGATCGGCACTTGTGTTGAGGAAGGCAAGTCTCCTTCCAAAGGGAATCACGGCTGTGCGAGGGACTTTTGTGGCCGGATCGGTGGTGTCTGTGCTTGATGGTCGGGAGGTTGAAATCGCAAGAGGGGTCTGTCGTGAGGATAGCAAGGTGATTCCGGCCCTTATGGATAAACCTGGTCGAGCTAAGGCGTTGGTCCATCGAGACCAGATAGCGATTTTGACTGAGGAATGACGGGCAACTATATGGATTGTAAGATTCAAGCCCGTCTTGCCAGGGCAGGGGCCAGAAACCTCCAGGCCCTGTCCAGTGATAGACGTTCGGCTCTCTTGCATCAGGTTGCAGAAGATATTCGGAAAGAGCGCCCTCGGATCTTAGATATTAATGCCGAAGACGTAGCTGCTGGAAAGGCGGCGGTAGCGGCAGGAAGATTAAGCGAGGCACTTGCTGCCAGATTGGCCCTGAATGTCCGAAAAATAGACGCACTAGTTGATGGGATTCATGCGATCGCGGATATGACAGAACCAATCGGGAGGCTGCTCAAGCGGACCGAGTTAGCCAGAGGCCTCGAATTACGTCAGGTTACGGCACCAATTGGGGTTCTTTTGGTTATCTTTGAAGCTAGGCCAGACGCCTTGCCTCAGGTGGCGGCCTTGGCGTTGCGCAGTGGTAATGGATTACTGCTCAAGGGAGGAACTGAAGCTATTCGTTCCAACCGGCTGCTTCATAAAATTATTGCCGATTCTATCGGTTCACTAGTGCCGGCCGGAACGATAGGCTTGGTTGAAACTCGGGAAGAGATAGCGGAACTGTTGGAAATGGATGAGTTGGTCGACCTGGTTATTCCTCGTGGCTCTTCTGAGTTGGTTCGACACATCCAGGCTAATACCAAGATCCCGGTGCTGGGTCATGCTGAGGGTGTCTGTCACGTCTATGTGGACGATGCGGCCGATCTTGACAAAGCGGTTGCCGTTATCTTGGACGCGAAAACGGATTATCCAGCAGCTTGCAATGCTATGGAGACCCTATTGTTGCACCAGGCTACAGTTGAAGACGGACGAGCCCAACATATCGTGGAGTCACTGCAGCAGGCTGGTGTGCAGTTGTATGGTGACTCCGTAGCGCATCGAACACTTTCTCTTCCAGTTACTGACTGCCTAAAACGGGAACACAGTGACCTCATAGCAACGGTAGCAGTTGTTGAAGACACGAATGCAGCCATTGATCACATTCATACCCATGGGAGTGGCCATACCGAGGTTATTTTGACCGAGGACTCAGAAGCTGCAGAATTGTTTCTCAATTCGGTTGATAGTGCTTGTGTGTTTCATAATGCCAGTACCCGCTTCGCGGACGGCTTTCGGTTTGGTCTTGGTGCTGAAGTTGGTATTTCAACCTCTCCCATACACGCCAGGGGCCCCGTAGGGGTAGAAGGCTTATTGACGACACGCTGGCAGTTGAGAGGCTGCGGTGACGTGGTTTCG
>Ga0310344_10000259_pt1 | contig 43721 bp, 26 predicted proteins | sample HC15DNA20200_MG_FD_203801 | JGI IMG/M metagenome (GOLD analysis project Ga0310344, IMG submission 203801) | Marine microbial communities from station ALOHA, North Pacific Subtropical Gyre - HC15-DNA-20-200_MG | ecosystem: Environmental > Aquatic > Marine > Oceanic | place: Pacific Ocean: North...
CTCCAGGAATATTATATTCATAAGAACGGGAAAGATCATCTAAAAGAGCAACGGCACTATCTACATATTCTTCGCATTTAGTTGGAGTATCATAAGCTCCTCCGTCACCATCGATACCACTTGCGTGGTCATCGGCTATGACTCCCCATCCAGTTACTCCGGATGCGCCATCGTGGCAGTATGATTGATGTGGTTTAAATAATATCGTGTCATATGCTTGAGCATAGTTACCAACAACACCTTTATTGTAAACTGTGGTACCATCTATCTCTACTAATTTGACATAATCTCCATTATCAATTCCTCCAAACATTAATGCGGCTTCGGATCCTCGTCTCAGGATAATTTCTGGATTATCAGTATCAGCAACGGATAGATTGTTCAAGATTGTTAATTCTACAGCTGGCTCACCATCTGCTTCGTGTCCAGTACCTCTGAATGAATGAACATTTCCAGCAGAAGTGTTCTTAAATATATCATATGCTTTAATCTGCTTAACTGAAGGTGTATCTTCTGGACTTATTTCTAATCTTAAATGTTGAATGAATGGTCGAGGCTCACCAAAAATTTGCATTGACTCACCAAACGATAAAACTGTACCGTCAGTAGGTTTGTAATTAATGTGATGAGTAATGTTTGGACCTTCGTGGGCAAATATAACATCATTATTGTGGTCATACAAATAATCGCTAAAATCAATTTGCCGAGTCATTGTAATATCGGCAAGCAATTCGTTTGTTTGATGAACGGTATAACCAGAATCGGCTGCACCCGATGTATATTGTGAAAGACTAGCCAACATATCTACAAGGGCTTGAGCAATAAGAGCATCTTGAGATATTACGTGGGCTGTATAATCAGCCTGTAATTGACTTAATGTAGTAGTTACATTGCTTTCTTGTAAGTTGGCGTGATTAGAGAGAACTAATCCTGCATCGTTTGCCCAAGGAACAAAGACTGTATTTACGAAACTTTGAACTTCATTGTTCATATAAGTTTCCACAGCATTCATTGCTGTATTTGTTCTAACTACAACTTCGTTTTTGAATGTATTTTGTTGATTTTCTAAAGGAGCAGAAACATTATCATTTAACCAGTTTTTCATTGAAGCCGCCATAGCATTCAATTTAGCCGGTATCATTACCGCTGGCGTATTGGTATATATCTCTACTTCTTCGGTATACGCCGATACATCGATACTGTCAAATGTAATATCGGGTATATCGTTAAACGGATCTACCGCAGTAGTAATGTTTGATAGTGTTACTGACATTTTAATTTATCTCCAAAATTATATTCTCTTGATATATTTATAATACTATTTATATCATCCAGTGTTATTTTTTACTTATGATCCATATTATGACCAAGGACCAGGACCATAATGAAAACCTTTTTTCACTATATCGTATGAACCGTCATCATTGGTTAATATTATATCATAACTTCCGTGTGGTGGATATAACCCAGTATTCACATCTACCCCACCGTTGATAATTCTTACGCTAGTCGCATTTGCGGCAGTCGCAATTTCAGGTGTATATACTAAGCCTGTGCCTTCGTGCGGAACTAAAGTTACCACACAAGATTGATTACCAGCTCCATCGTCTGAAGCTCCCATTACAGTAAGATCATATTCTGTAGCTGATACAACTCCAGCTGGTGCCCATTCTGGATTTGTTCCCAGATCGAAAAGATCCTGCATTGTCTGCATCAGATTATTTTGAACAACTTGAATTCTGACTGCTGGCTCTAAAGTATATCCGTAAACTCTAACTCCGTTACCAGAAGAATATCGATTTGGGTCCCATCCAACGACGGAATATTCTGTAACTGGATTTAAACCATCTTCACCTGGGTGAACAGGCGGAGTAATTCCGGAATATTTACCAGGGGAGACTGATATCCATTCTCCAGCATAACTTCCTGGTACTGCATTCGCTTTTTCTGTGAATGTCTGACCATCAGGATTTGTTACTGTTACATCATAATACATCACACCCCATCCACCGGCTGAACCTAAACTAGCATCGTGTCCTGCTGGAATATCACTTGTAGTAAGATGTACTTTTATTTCTGTAGAAGAAACATAGGTAGCTACTACTCCCGATCCAGTTTGATAGATAGTGGTATTATCCCCTCCGACTGCATAGTTTCCAGGCATATCATCAGAGGAAGATTTTTGAACTTTAACAGTAGAAGCAGGATCAAATCCAATTCCATATATGTAAAATTCTGCTTCGTTTGCCGCATATTGTCCACCAGCGGCTGTGCCGTGTTGCGGAAGAGCTGGATCTTCCCCATACGCTTTTCCGTTAGGAGCTATTTGAGGATCAGGCTGATAAATCGTAATGATTCTCATAGGATCATTTACAACAAATGGATCAGGATAAGTAAAATAATCTCCTGCAGTATTAGTGATCTTCCATTCTTGTCCTCCTAAAGGAGTATCTACCGTAACTTCATATTTAACTCTGCTAGGTAGTAGAATTGCGGATGTGATCTGTGAAACACCTCCAATTGTTATATCCCAATTTATATCAATACCTTCTCCTGTTGCTTCTATTTCATCTCCATTCATTGAACTAACAAGCGTTGGATCCCAAATTCCTCTTTGTTGTTCACAAGCCGACTGAGTTGTGAATGCCGGAGCAAGTGCTCCACCGAGGGATTCTTTACAATGAGCCCCAACTGTTGGAGTCCATACTGCTCTTGGTGCTTCACAAGCCGACTGAGATCCAAATGCAATATCAGAACAACTTCCTGGGGACCAAGTATAACCAGCCGGAGTAAAACTATTTCCTGCACTTGTCCAAGCTCCACCATTATTCATACATTGTGTTTCATTGTTATCATACAGGCTATTATCACAAGTTCCTGCACCGAGACACATTGCTTGATTGTTGTTATAGGCGGCATCAGTACAAGTTCCTGCGGCTAGACAAGTTCCTTGTTCTGTAAATCCTCCACCAGAACAAGTTCCTGGGGACCAAGTACCGTTAGGTTCTATACAATTGACTTCAGTAGTATAAGTTGCATCCGAACAGAATTCAAATACTTCAGCATACCATACTCCGTTAGGTTGAGTACAATCTGCCGCTGAAGTATAAGCTGGTAAACTAGCTTGAGTATTAAAATCAGAGCAAGACGGATTTACTGCCGCAATTGCCCTAAATCCAAATTCAACGCTCAAACTGTCAATTCGGATAGGTGGATTCAATATATCTGTTTGTCGCTTATTGACATCATAGTAATCCTCAATTATTGATTCACCATATGATTCTAATGTACGTAATCCTGCAATTGGCATTCCAGCATAATCTAAATTTTCCATATCCATATGCTGAACTTTCCATCTCTCTTCTCCACCAATAGGTACTCCAAATATATTCAATGAACGTGCAAGAAGCAAATATTCATCGGATGAAAGATTTGGAATAGTCTTAACTGAAATATTATCCCAGTATGTGAATCCATTACCAGTTGTTGTGAGTGTTAAGTATGCAACTCCAGTTACTGGAGCCTTAAAGACAAAATCTTTATCTCCATCCGTATCGTTTGCGGCAATAACCATACTGCCATAAGTATCAGTATCGGGAGATGGTCCAATTTTAATTATAGAATCAGTAGGTCTATCTACGTTAAAGTCTACCTTATAACTCATTTGATCAATTATTTCAAAACTGATATGAGCAATTCCTCTTGCAGAAGTTCCAGTTCCAGCAGTATAAATTTGTCCTGCTATTTGATCTACATAAGCAGAAGCTCCTTGCTGAGGAGCAAATGTCCATTTCTCTTCGATTTCTCGAACCGAAACTTCATCAATACTTCCTTCCCAACCAGTCTGAAGATAATATGGATTATTTTCTTCTGGTCTGTTATTATCTACATCCGCAATAAAGTGAATTAGAGAATCGTGCGATCCCGCTCTTACGTGATGAACCACTTCTCCTTGATGAACAAGTCCAGTAGAATCGTAATCTAAAATTGGAATTTCTTCTTCAAACAATTTAATATGATCAATAGAACCTGTACCGTTTACTCTAACGACAAAATCAGCAGTATTTTCTCCAATTATATCAAGATGGTGAATTCCGCTTTCTGTAACTGTAGCTAGAACAACAGAATCTAATAAAATTTCTATAGATGGATTATTTGTCACCGTAGAGGTCAATGCTAAATCTTCGTGACCTTCAGGAATAGTTTGACTCACTAATATCCATTCTTGATTTACTGTAGCATAAGAAAGAGTAAATTCGTGAGTATAAGTTTCTGCGTGATAAGCATCCGATTGTGGAAATGCTCGTGTTCTTGATTCATCTTCCATCAACCAATCAGCATCTTCCTGAGTAATCTGGAAAGTATGTGAGTGAGAACCACTAGGTCCTGGACCAACAGTAAATATATAAATGTTATGAGTCTGTAATGTTGTATCAAGCGTAACTTCGTAATGAGCATTCTTAACAAGGGAAGCTCCAAGTGTGTATGTTGCTGTACCGTTGACTGAAGAGAGAAATTCCATTTTCTCATTAACGATAGATACATCAACTCCACTGAATGTCCAGTTTACTGCCGCAGTATCAAGAATATCAAAATTCCAGTTTGAAATAAGATTGTTAGGATTATGCCCAAGGGTAACTCTCAATCGTCCAGTCATACCGTCATCATTTGGATCCATATCTGCTACATTATACTTAACTTCGTATAATTTTCCTGCATCAAATGCAACTGTTTGACTAATTTCTGTGGGAGATGCTATTGAACCATCAATATATGCTTTAGCTCCAGCCGTTGAACTCCATCCTTCACCCATATACCAAGCATTTTGACCAGTGACACGTTCTCGAATTGAAGCATTATCAATCTTACCCATTCCTGTACTGTCTAATCTGAATGTAGTAGTATTCGCAGGTGCGGTAATTGTTTCAGTATAATGTCCAACTAATGTGTTGGGTGTAAGTGTAACCGTAGTGTCTCCTATAATAGAAGCAGTAATTGTTCCACTAGGTGCACCAAAATCATCTTTGAAATCTTCGGTTATATCATATTGAACTTCGTATGTAACTCCTTCGGTAAGTGATCCAGTTATGAGTTGTTCAAGATATCCCGCTTCTGTAGTGGCTGTCCACGCTGAACCTCCTCCTACTTGCCAAGAGCCAGTTTCTGTCCAAACAACTTCTTTGAAAGTTACGTTATTTAGGGCAATATTTGCTCTCTTGTCAATATCGGTACTCATATAAACTACGGCATTTCCGGTATATTGATTTGTAACAAGAAATTGTTCTGAACCAACACCAGGAATCATAGTCACAGGATCAATATATTGCTCGGCGCCAAGTTCGATGTTTGCCGCTTGAATACTTGGTGTATCACCTGGGCCGGTTGCTGTCGCCAGATTACCAGTTCCTAGAATATCTGCTTGTGTCCCTGCTACAGGAAATGCGTGTTCTGGTTCTGGTTGAACTTGAAAGTAATTAGGACTTGATCCGTTATCTACAAGAATCTTATCTAAAACGTGTATCGGAGTATACATATTATCTTGACCGTGATGATAATAAACGTGAATATCATCACCTGCATTAACTACAGGTATGTCAATAATATTAAATGTTCCTATCATCGAGGCGTGCCACGCACATTGATAATACAATGTATCTGGTGCTACTGAAGGTACAGTAAATTCTAATATTTCGTATTTTGCAACACCTGAACCATCGAGTCCAAATGGGGATGAACCAGTATAAGTTTGATCTCCAGCACCTTCTTCAGCCCGTGTTCCTGAAACACCTAATAGATATTCTCCAAAGTATGCACCGGGTGTAAAATGAGAACCATCATCAGTAGTTATGTACAGAGGATGTCCTGGAGCATTAACTCTGAATTTGTATGTACCACCACGATATAGATTGATTGTACGATTAGTACCTTCAATCATTCCTTCTTTGTCAAATTTGTATAATCCTTGATCTGAAGTAACTGCATAATATCCGTTGACTGCACCGGGAGGATTAAATGGTCCAAATCCAGTCTGCCCGTCTGCACCTGTAAGTCCAAAATCTTCTGGGATTTTCCAAGTAAATTCTTTTGAGAAGTTACCAATCCATTGTGATGCCCTCCACTGAGGAAGTCCAACATCACCCCATCCTGGATTCAATGCTTCACAAGCCGCGTAATCATCTACGCCATTATAGTACCATCCATCTACGTCTAGGGCTTCACACCAACCATCTAATCCCATACAAGTTGGGAAATCTTGATCTGATACCCATAATCCAGGCTCTTCGTCTGTACTTACGAATTCATTATGATCACCTGAGACAATTGTTAATCCGTGACTTGCATTTTTATTGATACAATGATAACCTTCATCTGGATCACCCAAACCTCTTGTCATTCCTGCTTGAACTAGATTATCCCATCCTGCTCCAGGTATAGCTTTAATACCCGCGGCGTGCAAATACATTGACATAGGTGCACCCGTGAATGGATCTATCATTGTAGCATAACCAGTGTGGTGCCAAGCATTATTGATAAATGTATAAGTACCACCTCTAAACACATCAAATCCACCAACAATACCTTCGTTACCTCCTAAGTTTGCGTGGACTGCTTCATCTCTTTGATAAGGAAAATAGGAAGGATCACTTCTATCCCACCAGCTCCAATACCAAGGAGTATCTTGAGCACCTTCGACAGTCGTAGTATTAGGATCGGCAAATGTTATTGATGCCGCTGTGTCTACTGTAATTTCTAAGTTGTCGGTTGGTCCATAGCCATCACCAAGAGCAATTACAACGTGATCTCTCATTTCTCCAGGTAATTCTGTAGGAGTATATGGAAGCGGTCCAGAAGGTAACTGAACAATATCACCAACACTTAATCCGTGATTGTTCGATTTAACAGTACGTGGTCGTGACCAGAGCATTTCAACTCCAGAAACAAAGGGATCACCAAAATGGTTTGTAAAATCTCTATCAACCTCAAATCGATATGATGCCATATCGGTAACTACTGTATATTCTTCTACAACATTGTATTCTGTTGGAGTAGTTCCTGGTGCATTTTCTAAAGGATAAATTACTGTTTCTGTGAGTACAAAGTGATCCTGATCAATAACATAATCAACATAGTAGTTTGTATTACCGTGATGAATACCATTGTAAATATTCTGATAATGTACTCTGTCTCCAGCCTCTAATCCGTGAGTATCACTTTCGATACCTCGTAATTTCTTAACATATCCAGGAACATCTGTAATAGGAGTTGTGATAGATGTTGGATTAAGATCATCACCTCCAAGTGCAAAGTTATAATGTCCAATTGTGAATTGACTTGATCCTGGATACCAAACTCTATCAAAATCGTGAATATGTTGATCGATTGCTATAATCAGGTATATATCATTTGCCGGATCGGAACAACCCATTTCTAATGTATGAAAATGCTGTGGATCGGAAGTACCATAATCAGAAGTACGAATTAATGTTGTTCCACCTGTAGCACTCCAAGTTCCGTCATTATCTTGTGTTATTCCAGTAAGAGGATTTGCTTTAAGCGTAGCTTCGTCGGTTGTATCGAGTAAAAGTTCGTGATAGTGACCGAAGTTGGTAAGTTCAATTTTTGTTCCACCACTAATATCGTAGTAAGCATCCATATCGTGTGTATGCGAACCCGACATACCCACAACATACATTCCTCCAGCACCATTATTTAATGCAGGATCCCAATCATATGTTACAGAGTGTGCGTGTGGCGCATTTTCACCTGATCCATCACCATCCACAGAAGTCATAACAACTGTTGGATTTCCAAGTTGAATTGCGGCATATTCAGCCGTAGTCAATTCGGCAGTATGTACGTGTCCTATATTATTAACATCATCGAAAAATACATCTACTCTTGCATCACCTTTTTGTACTGCGGTAACAATAAATTCTTCCCATTTTCTTTCACCCACTGGAACAGCATTAGATCCTGAACCATATCCAGTTCCACCTCCAGTTAGTGCAATTGCAAGAACAGCACCATTAAGTGTACCTTCTACTGTTCCTGTTACAGTAGGACCACCACCAACGAGTGATATTGTTGGAGGAGCGTGATATCCAGTACCAGGATCAACAATCGTAATAAAATCAACTTCTCCACCGGCAGTAATTTGACACGTGGCTGTAGCTTGTACACTAGCCTGTTGTCCTCCTGCTCCATCAGGAATAGTCGCAACATCAGGTGCAGAAATACTTACAGTAGGAGGAGATGTATATCCAACACCTACATCTGTTACTGCAATATCGGAAAGAATTCCACTAAATTCAATAGTTGCTGTGGCACCTGCTCCGCCTCCACCAGTAATATATACTGTTGGAATACTAATATAGCCAGAACCAATACTTACGAGTTGTAAATCAGTTACAACACCACCAGCTACAGTCGTATTAGCAATTGCGTGTACTGTATTATCATCTGCTCCACCAGAAAATAAAACATCTACTGGAACACCAGCTTGTGGATTAGTTTCAACATCACCAGATTGAAATGTTACAATATCATCAAGTGAAAGATTGTGATAAAGTGATTCTATAACATTCTGATTACCTGCACCTCCTATTGAAGTACAAGTTTGAGGCATTGTTAAGTTAATTGGATATGAATTACTTAACGATGGTAGAGGATCATTTGTTCCGTAGTTGATTGGAACTTTGATTGTATCACCAGGATTTAAAGCGTGATCAATAGAATAAACAAATCTGTGATTTGTCGTACTTGTGAGTCGTCCTTCTTCAAGAGGATGGAAAGTACAGTGGAAATATAGATCGTGATAACCGTCAACTACCCAAGCCCAATCTTCTCCAGGATTTAAATCAGGAGAAGCAAAAGAAATATTATCATCGGAAACTGCATTGTGAACTAAAATAGAAGTGGAAGGATTTGTAAAAATAATTGTGTCGCCTTCTCTTGCTTCTAAGTGATAAGGTACGAGCGTATGTGCTTGTGTATTTGGGTCATTAATGTTTCCTTCAAACCAAGTTCCACCACCACCTGTACAAGTAGTTTCCATATGAGCAATTGAAGTATCCCATTGAACTTCAACACCATCACAAGTTGGACGAACAAGATTCGGATCTTCAAGAACAGAACAAATATATGTTTTTGGGTCTGGTCCACCACCTTGTTCAGAGAACGTTCCTGTATCGGGAGCCAGTTGGTCGACCATATTAACAGCACCGTCTGGTAAATCCCAGTTTACATCACTAACTATTAGATCGTATGCAAATTTATATTGTGTGTTTGCTTTTAAAGGAGCCTCAAACCAAGCAAGTGCTACTTGTAATCCGTCACTATATGCTTGTACAATTTGAGTACCTTCAGTATAAAGAATATCGTATTTGTATGCAATACCATTTCCCCAAGGCTGGGTCATATCTATAGGAGAATCAAAGCCACTATTTTTGAGCAATTCTACCTCAAAAGCATCAGCGGCAAATGAACTATTCGTAACTAAGTTTGCAGTTTCATAAGTAATATCCATCCCACCATTAGGTATCATCTCTGTGGGAGATACAAAATGTGCCGCTGTGTCTGCAATTTTAAGTAAAAAAGTTTTAAATTCGGGAAGATGCTCTAAATTTTCCATCACTTCAAGAGAACGGAGCATCAATGCCAAATCTTTAACTAAAAGTTCGGGATCATCCAGCTTAATATTTAAAGATTCAATAAAAGCACTTTTTTGATGTTCTAAAGTGTTCAACTCTTTTAAACTGAAGGTGTGACCTGTGTAGTGCATTTTTTAGTTCCTATATTTCTAATCCAACATTTCGCTTTGATAATTTAGTTGCATTGATGTGGTTACAAACGGATCGGCAACTCCCAACATATGTAATTCTTGCAAGCGGACAAAATTATTTTGTTGCTGTATCATTTGATTAGTACGTTCTCTCCACTTTTTAAAGGTTTCATCCTTTCTTACAAATGGTATCTCCGTCTGACCTATTTCATAACCTTGTTGTGCCATTCATTACCCCGCTTTCTCTTCAAGCAAATCGTATACAAGTTTTTTGAGGTCTTTTATTTCCCTCTTCATACTATTTATACTAAGTTTCTTGTCTTTCTCTGCTTTTGCCTTCAGTTTGTTTGCTTCAATAACTTTTCTTCTTGCGGCAAGGGCAGTAGCATCTTTGAATATTACAGCACCAGTTTCTTCGTCTTTTTCGTATGCGGGTATTTTAGCCATTATTTATTTCCTATGTTACTGCTAATACTCTCATCTCTCTAATTGCTGGTAAAGAGCACCGATGAGTAGTATGCAATTCTATTTTCACTCTAAAGTGATCGAAAGGTTTAGTAATTTTCTTCAATGGAGTAAAAGTATGTTCAATAAATTCCATATCAGTAGTTACGGAAGTATTAGTAATTTCAACTCCTCCGTCTTTCATTTCTCTCCAAGTAATCGATTCTCCTTCAATAACAGCAAGACCATTAGGAAAATCTGGATGTTCTGCGGGTACTTGACTGTCTATTTCTAAAATAGGTACTTCTTCTTTATCATAAGTTCCATCAGGCTTCAGAATCTTCTTATAAAATTTTCTATCCAAATCATTATCCCAACTTCCAAACCAAATATCATCAACTTCATATTCGGTTAAATCTGTTCCAGTTCCTGCAGAAGTAGTATCGGCACCCACCCCGGATAAATCTTCAGTACAAATAAAACAAGTTTGTATAATATCTTTCATATTGCTTATATCTACCAAACTCATAACGGTGAGATTGAGAGGATCATCATCTCCATCTACATATGCTGTAGAAACGTATGCTGTGGGTCCCATTCCAGGAGCATCAATAATTCCATTCCACGCGGCAATACCTGCACCTTGGTTTGTTATGTGTGATTCAGGACTATAAGCACCTGCAGGATAAATATATGCGTAATATTCTTCAAAATCATTTACGTTATAATCACCGTGTGTCACGGTATTTGCATATGGTTGTACTGTAATATGTCTTGGCGTTACTGTACCAGTATCGTAATATACTTTTACGTATGTCTCATTGACCTCTTGAACACTCAAAAACATTTTCAAATCATCAGCCTCATTAGCTAATTTAACATCTTTAGACTGATAGATGCCCATTTGATTCTTTTCAGTAGGCGCCGTATCCCATATAATATTATTAATCGCAATAGTCGATAGTCTTTCTCTGTTAAGAACAGGAGAAATATTAGGATTTTGTGTACCTAAAGCTACAGTATATGATATTGGAGTATATTGATAACCAGCATTGATAGTTTGAGTACCATCAAGTATCGCAACTTCTTCTAGTATGACTTCTTCGTTATCTTGAATACCATAATGAATATCATTTGTATCACCATTTACAATTACTTCCATATCCAATGAAGTTCCTGATAGAACCATTGGTTGAAAGTTTGGTGTAAATGAGGCAACTTCTTTAGTTCCAGCAAATTCTTTTAGGTTAATTTGTATTGTTCCAGAAGGATCAAATTGACATCTATTCATTCTGAACTTAACATCCATTAACTGTTCTGGAGTCCAAGTCGTATTATTCTGAGAAGTAAACATCGAACCAAGATAAGGTTGCTCCGAAACATAATCACCAGTAAGTAAGTCAACTTCTCCTAATTCTGAAATCCACAAGTTATATAAGAGTGAATCAGATATAACAACAAAACAATATTCAGTTCCATCCATTAAATAAACAGGATCGGCAAATGTAAATCTCGTGCTTACTGAACCATTTGTAGAAACAGACACATCTTCAGGATATAGCATAACGGTTGCATTGGGTATCGGTACTGCTGTAGGATATCCATTTACCATTGGTCGAACTTCTAATCGAACTGGAGTAGATTCATCATCTTTTGAGTAAAAATACAAATCAATTGAATGTATAAATGCTCCACCATCAGATCCAGATATAAGAAATGATTCTGCTACTGGATCATACCACTCGGTAATATTTCTTTCTGTTCTGGATCTTCCTGTTTCTTGACTTCTTGAAACTGTTCGTGTTTCTCCTAAAACTGTGCGATCCTCTTGAAGAGTTTCGGTTACTCTGTAACTTTCAAACGTAGACATTATATCTTTTTGTCTAGTATCAAGAGTTCCTTTAGAGGTGAAAGTAGCTACCGCTTGAGTAGTCATTGCATCGAAATCATCGAAATCATCTTTCATAGCAAGTATTTTCATACCTGTTCTGAATCGAATTCCGTCTGGACCTTCTGCAGGAATCTGGAATACAGCATTTCTTATTTTACCCACATTATCAGTTATTACTGGATCGCCTTGTGATCCACCTTCAGGAGTAATATAAGCATCTACATCCACTTCATCAAATTGAAAGTGCATATGAGTATTTGGTCGTAATTTGTCTACATCGATAGACACAGGAACCGATCTCATCCAAGGAATAGCCGAAACGTCTACTGAACGGTCGCCAACTTCTGTACGAACATCCTTGATTTCCATATGGGATCTTTCTCCAGATCGAACTTGATTAGTCGTTTTTTGTTGCTGTTGGTCCCAAGTTTCTGTGGTAACAATTTGTCTCCAAACTTGTCTTTGTCTTGAACGAAAGCCAGCATTAACAGTTCCTCCTCGTCCAGTTTCAAAAGCACGAGCCATACTGGTTCCACCAAATCCACTTTGTGCGTTAGAACTGAAGGTTACTTCTCGTCCAGTTTGAACATTATCTCTACCACCCTTATCTTTAAATCCAGACCAAGTTGTCTCCCAAGCATTCCATCTTGTTTGTGTTCCGTATTGTTCTACTGCCTCTACCACAGCATTATTATTTTTGTTTTGTATAATAACATCAGGCATATATGTTTCTTCAAACCACGTATCAGTAGAAGGAGTTAATGTAGCAAAACCGACCCAAGATTTTCTTGCAAATGGATTCAAGTTTAGAACTTGTGTTCCGTGATCTTGTTTTATCCACGCCTCTTCAACATTATAGTTTAAAGTGTATGTTAAATTATTATGTACAACACCTGAAGTTACTCCAGGTTCACAATCCATACCATACATTTCATAAGGTACAGTACAAATTCTCGCTTCAGGATAAACTGTACAGTAATATGCTTCGTCATTTACATCCCCAATACCGTGATCGGTGAATGAGTCTACTAAAATACCATTTTTATATCTTTGTAATCCGTTTTCATCTTCAACCTGCATATCGGCAGTAGACTTTTCTAGAAGACTTAATGAAGTATAATATTCTAAATTTTCAAGTCGTCCTTCTATACCTCTAATATCTTGCATTGTGAAACGCTTTTGTTCCACGTGAGATACATTAATATTTTTATGATTAAAGGTATATGGAGGTATAAACAAATTATACAAGGTCATTTCATTCAATTCTTCTGTTGGAAGCATTGGATCTTCTGAAGGGAAGCCTTGTTTAATTTGAATTTTTCCGTTATCGTTAATTGTTATTCTATCTCTTCGTCCAAGATAATAATCATAAGAAACTGAAAGATTTGATTCAGGTAGAGGTAAATATGTACCTACTGCGTAATCAGCTTCCGATGCTCTAAAGTCTATCTCATCTTGAAGTGAACGATTCTCGTTTATGGATGTAACATATCCTGGAACATCATCATAAAGAATACCAGCATCAGTATATGAGTTTACCGCAAAGTATGTTGCGGTTGTAATATTTCCGTGAGTAAATGCAGAGTATGTTACTGAATAAGTACCTGGTTGACTTGCATTAACCGTGTCAGTCCACTCAAGATTCGCCATATGATAAGTCGTATCAGTATCTCCCTTGGTAAAAGTAAATGAAGAAGTTACATCTGTGGTATCAGGAGCAATAACTTGAGTTACTTCTGTTACTGCTATAGGAATAGGTAATTTTTCATTCGCAAGAGTAAAGTCCGCAGTAGTTGTATTAAAAGATACTGCTCTCCAAGAAGCATTACTCATATACATATTTGCCATAATCGAAATAGTTCGTCCTGACAAGTTTGTAGATACGTTACCAGATACTTGATCTATAATCGTAATAAGTGCGGTTGTGTTTCCTGATAAGTCAGCAACCCAAGTATCTCCAGCCGCAACTGTTCCGTTTTGTGGTATAAGTGCATCCGCAGTATCATCCCAAATATATAAGATGTTTTGCCAGTGCATATCGTTAAATACTGCAGGAACTGAAGCAACACCACCAGTTAATGTTGCTGTAGAATTCTTTTGGGTCGTGTATGTTATCTGTCCTAGAGTCAATGCTGAAGTTATATCGTGCGTTCTGAACAACCAAGGATAATGTACTCCTTTTGATACTGCGTGTCCTAGAGGTCGATAAAGTTGTGCGTATACTCCAACATTAGTTTCCGAAACAATCCATCGTGCAGGTGCTACAGCATCTAATCCGATGCTATCTTCGAGATATATTCTATATCCCATTATATTAGTACCAGATAAGAGTGCATTCGTAACGTGAGTAATACGTTTATGTACACCTATAGTGGAAGGAGTTGTATTAGTAATATCGTGGTTAACATCAGTAACAAATATAACATATTCTTTATTTACAACATTAAAAACACCGTGCAGGTCGTCTACTGTTTCTACTTCAAAATATGGACCAAATTCAGGAGTAATGCGGTCATTCGCTATATGGCGAGTTGTTCGGGCTCGGTCAGCGTAAATCGTTATAGGAGAAATTAATTCGTGTTCAAATCCATTTATGTATGCTTTACTGGGTTCAACTTTTATTCCATATTTATCCGCAGTCAATCCCGGTTTCTTTTCGATTGGAAATGGATTTATAGTATAGTTGCCCGATTCGTCAAATGTACGTTTTGCCATCTCCGTAGATAGCAATGAATAATCAGTAGATTGATATTTCTGGATTATTTTTCCAGCATTGACATCCATCATCCACATCCATTTGTTAGACTCTCCTGAGTCTGTTTCCTTACAAAGGGTCATAGTTTTTTGATATCTGTCTCCGCCAGGAGCATTCTGATTGTAAAATCCGGAAGCTGGATCAAGAAGTCGTGGATCCGTAGTTGACTCTACGATAACTTCTTCAATATCGAATCCTAACTTACAAGTAGGAGTAGGGGATAGATCATCTAGAAAAATAGTTTGAGGAAGCACCGGGGTGAAGAAACCATCAAGCCAATAAACTCCAGCTTCAACTTTTCCTTCTAGTGCTTTTCCTACAGAAGTAATAACTCCAGCTTTGTACAACATTGTAGGGTCGTACCAAGAGTTATCAATACAATTTCCATTAACATCGAAACCACCATCACAAACTGTATCGTATGTGAATAGATTTTCGTTAGCTTCAAATTCTCCGGAAAGGGCTCTGTAATAATAGACAGGCTGGGTTTCATCATCGTGTAATTGATCAATGACAGCAACCGCTAAAGAGTTTTCTCCATATACAATACGGTTTAACCAAGTTCCATCTGCGGTAGCAAGAGCCATATAAGGTCGTTTAGCTACACTAATTCCTCCACCTACAACGGGAGCTCCATTCTTCCAAATGTGATTAGCCGCAGCCGACATTTGGTGCTGAAGAATGGATTGTATTTGTGTTAATTCTCTTGCTTGAACTGCACGTCCAGGATTGAATAAGATTTTTAAAAATCTATCATCTGGATTAAAATCATCATAATATGGAGATGTATTGAAATTATATGCCATTCGCTATTATCCTAAAAATATTCGCATTATATTCCCTCCCCTTTGGGAGGGATATATTTCTAATTCTAAAAATAGATTTTAGAATTCTACTACGAGTTTTAAATCTTCAATCTGGTCAGAAGCACGAGTAATCGCACGCCTGTTTTCTAGATAGATTAACTGTCCACTATCTGTTTCCAAACTGACATCAGCATCAGCATATACAGCCGCCTGGGCTTTCGTTCCGCCTCCAGCTAGTTCGGGATTACGCAATAGACCAATTTGTCTAAAGTCATCATTTTCGGGAAATCCGTCAGCAGTTTCTAATCTAACGTGAATAAGGCCGTGGTGAGTTTTTGCTGTAAATATAGCATCTACATCTCCGAAATCAGATTGTTCTGATCCTGCTAAAACTCCACTACCTGATATTACTGGCATCCAGTCGTTTGTAGTTGAGTTAATGATATCGTTCAATTCCAGTTTATACAGGAATGTCCAAACGTAGTTGTCAGAAGTCAATATGTTCTGTGCGGTCAATCCTGCGGCATCTCCTGTGAATCCTGAAGGTTCTTCAGTAGCACCCTGAGGTAGCCAAAGTCCACCAGAAGTTGCTTCACAAACTGTTCTTGAGGCTGCGGTTCCACCATCCCAAACACCACCAACGTAGCATTTTCCTAGTGATGGTTCTCCTGCACACATATAAACTCGATATTCGGAATTCATTACTACAGAATGATATCCTACTTTTGATACGAATGAACGACCAGGCTCAGCGATTCCAGTGATACCTGCCGCGGCATCACCATCAAATGCGATAGTATCTCCTGTATCCCAGTCAATACGGGGAAGTACTGGAGAAATATCATCATCCTGAATTCGTTTTGCGCCAACAATGTCAGCCCAATACTGAGATTCATCCTCATCTAATGGATCAGGTAATGTAAAATTACCTGAACTCTCGTCATTTCCTTGAGCATCATCCGGCCACACGTCAGATCGTCCGAACCCGAGATACAGGAAGTTGTCATCAACAGAACCAGTAGTTTTGAACTGGTCGATGAAAACCATCAAGTTCTGTGTTCTGAATTTACTGGTTACAATTGCACCCATTTGATTACTCCTTAAAATTATTCAAGTATTAGTTGTGATTAATTAATCAGAACTATTTATAATACCTTAGTTAAAAATCTCACCATCGTTTATATGGATCAATCAGGATCTACCGGCCAGACATCTGAATCGTCAATCGTTACTGAGTGAACGTGATCTCCAACTCCACCTCCATCTGTATTCTGAACCCATTGTCCTCCTTGGGCTACTGCACCTGTATAACTAATTGTATCGTGATTATCATAATCACTTGTCTGATTTTCTATATTATACGTACTACCATTCCACGAAAGCGTTAATTCGTGAGTATATGAACTGGCGTGAGTGGAATCTCTTTGTGGTGTAACTATATGAGTACCCGTCAAAAGAGAAGTATAATCTGCCACAGTCATCCAATAATCGTGATCGTGATAACCACCAGTCAACTTAAAAGTATGAATAGTAGTTCCTGATCCGTAAATTTGGTCATATTGACCAATTCCATCTACTTCAAATTCGCCATCCGTTCCCGCAAATGGATTAAATTTAATCGTATATGCGTGATAATGGTTATCTGCTCCATTAGGCGAATCATAAAATATTATTCCATAATTCGCATTTTGCTCATTAATTAATTCATTAGCCTGAGCAAGCGTAATAGGTTCGCACATTCTACCTGCGTATGGACCAGCGGTATCAAGTTCGCAGTCCTCATACAATAAGTGATCGTGAGAGCCTTCTCCTTCAATAAATGAAGGTTGCATAGTGAGAATTGGTGGATTATTCGCTTGAAGAACTGTATTTACATATGTCTTCCTTTCATCCATATCCTCTACTGTTTGTGTTGAAACACTTGTTTGAACATCATAAGTCGTTACTGGCGATCCAACAACCACACTTGTACCATAATCTGAATAATATGTAGTGGTCGTAGTAGTGGTTGTAATCTGTGTAGTAGTGGTGACCGTAGTAGTAACTAAATCTTGATACTGAATTATTATCGTGGTATCACCAGGATTTGGCGTATCTGGATAAGATGTAGTAACAGGATTTAATGCCGTAGAAGTAACTTCGGTAACAACATTGGGCTGAGAAGTAAGAACCTCATCAACCGGTTCAATTTTAGTTATATAGATTGCTCCACCTTCCATATGTGGAGGATCTGTATCAAGTGGATTCCAATCAATCACTAAGTTGTGCCAATGAAGTCCTTCAGAAGGATTTTCAACTACAGACACATAATATTTTGTCGGATCCTGACTAGCATCTTCAATTCCACCCCTAATCCAAGTAATAGAATTATCGACATAAAATTTATCAGTCGAATCATTCCACATTATTGTATATTCGTGAAAGTGAGCACCTTCAATCGAATCGTAAATTTTAACTGAAGAAACTATACCATCTATTAATTGCATTGCTTCTGTAACATTCAATCCGTGTGCATAATCAATTTGATTATTCCAAGCGAATGGACCAACTATTGAATTATTATGAAAGTGCGGGTGAGAACCACCAGGATAGGGATATCCAGGAGAACTAAACACCGGCATATCTGTCATCATTTCATTGAATCCAGGCTGACTTGCTAATCCTTGTACATTTGTTGGGTGAGCGTGAGTACGAGGATCTTCCAAATAGAACTGTAATCCATCAGCCGATGACCATTTTTCTACATCCGTTGCTATGAATGCCAAATTATTTTCGTCATATGTTACGGTAATTGCGTGATAATGATCTCCTGTTGCAATACTTGTGTATAATTTAACCGAATCAATATCTCCATTAATCAAATCCGTTGTTTGATTATCATCTAATGCCAACGATTGTCGTCCTGCATTTGCTCCAATTGTGTCTAGATATGTTCCATTAAATGAGTGTAAATGGTCAGCTTCAGAACCTTGAAGTTCGTCCCAATCGTGTGCGTGGGATAATGTAATATCAGGAGCATTATAAAGAGGTTGACCATTCCAGCCCAAATGTGTCATAATTCCATTCACGGCTATTGGATGTTCGTGTGTTTTATTAATTTCATCAACTGGAGTCCATTGACCAGTTCCCTGAGTGTCCCATAATTCTTCTATTTCATCGGCTTGAAATTGTTTTGTAGCAGTATTGTAAGTAATGCTATATTTGTGATAATGATCGTGTAATCCAGAATTTGCTATTGAACAAAAAACTATCTTTTCAGCTACAATTCCATTAGCTAATTGTTCTGCTTCTATTCTTGTAATGGGCATTGCAAGTCTATCTGAATTTGGTCCAAATGTATCTAGTTCAGAACCGTCAAAGTAGTGTATATGGGAAGTTTGACCATATTCGTTAGCACCTAAAATCTCTACTATAGGTGCAGTTTCAATATAGGTAGTAACATCTTCTTCATCAACTTGTGCTTGCCAAGGAGTATCAGCACCAATATCATATGGTTCCCAAACTGGTGGAACTTTATTTGTATTGTAATGCCAACCACCAGAAGATCCGATTTGTATTTCTTCATCAAATGAAGGTATCCAGCTAACAGTTACGGGATGAAGATGAGATACTGGATCATTGTAAGTCCATACTGGATAAAACGCATCCCATACAGTCATTTCAATATCTGAAATTTCTTGTGCCGTAAATGTTTCTGCGGCATCATCATATTCTATTCTATATCCGTGAACGTGAGCCATTTCACCTGCTGGTATCTGACTTTGTGCAGGAGTTTCGGTTGATGAATCGAATGTTTCGGTTAATTTGTATATAGAAGTATTGTTAGGTCCAGTACCTTGATAACTATCAATACCAACACGAGTGGAGAGATAAATTTCACCATTTGTATCTTCACCAATTGTTAGTAATGATCGGTCGTGAGTTGTGAGAGTTACTATTTCAGAAACTGGATCCCAGAATGAAAGTGCTTTTCTTGTCCAACCTGGAGTATCTGAATATTCTCTGAATGTAAATACATCGTGATTTTCTAAATTTGTTTGACTTACTAGATTCCACTGATTAAATTGTGAATTCCACATAATCTCAAAAGTATGCGTGTACGATTCTGCGTGGACATTATCGCTTTGTACTACAAAAACAGTAGAACCAGGATTTGCTTGTAAAGAAGCAACTTGGGCTGGAGACAATTCGCAAGTATGACTATGATTAGCACCATTAACCGCATTAGGAGTTATGTCGAAATAAGCGGTAAGCCCTTCTGGATTTTCTTCTAGTGAATATATGTGTCCAGAAGTACCAGACCAAGTCTTACTCCAATCACCAAATATATATTTACCTAGCATTCCATCTAATGCTGTGCCTCGATATACGAATCCACTTACAATACTAATACCAATACCGTGGCTATATTCGTGAATCGGATGTTTTAAATCATTTAAAAATTCATTTGTGTTTGCATATTGGAGATCAAGAGCAATTTGATCGATAATAGCCTGATCTTGTTCGTAATTGTGATATCCTTCAATTACTCTCCAACCATAGTTTCCACCTTTTTCTATGATGTTAATTTCTTCCCACATATTTTGACCAACATCTGCACACCACAATCTTCCTTGAGTATCGAAAGAGAAACGCCAAGGATTACGTAATCCGTAAGCCCATATCTCTTCTTTGAAATATACTAATCCACTATCTCCGTATAATCTCGGAGTTTCTTTAAATGGATTATCTGCTGGAATTGTGTATGGTATTCCGTTTACTGTGTCTTCTGCTGGATCTATTCTAAGAATTGTGCCCAGAAGATTAGATGGATTTTGTGCATTACCATAAATACCGTGTCCTCCGTGACCACTTGAACTTGAAGTATCTCCCGCTGATCCACCATCACCAAGACCGATATACAACATATCATCTGGTCCAAATGCTAATTGACCACCGTTATGATTCATATCTGGCTGTGGAATTGTTAAAAGAATTCTTTCACTTGCTGGATCTACCGCATTTGTAGCCACATTAGCAGTAAATTCAGAAATAATAGTAGTCGAAAGTGGATATCCATATGCACCTACAGCTGGTCCTTGTTCCGTCATATAATAAACATAAAACTTACCATTGTTTGCATAATCGGGATGCCAGGCAAGACCTAAGCACCCTCGTTCATCGTAAGCTCCGAAAGGTCCAAGACCAATAGTAAGATTTAAATTTGTTAAAGAAAAGAATAACGATACAACTCCAGTAGTGGTATCTAAGAGATTGATAATTCCCGATTGATCTACAATAGCAACTACATCTGGATCCATAGGATATGCTACAATAGTTGCAATATCTGTAACTTGATCTGTTATTAGAGCAGAACCAACCAAATCTCCTGTGTCTCCTGATCCAGGAACACTCTGAATAAAGTTGCTTGAATATAATTCAACCCAATCTACATTTGGATTTAATGTCGGACTCCAAGTCTGTGGGTGATGAAATGTGAATGATGGTTCGCTTAATAAGGTCTGCATAGTAGCATCATCAACAACGGCAAATACGTTCTGTTCCCAATATGTCTGCAACTCATCTACCCATAAATTATTACCTCCAACTCCCAATTCAGGATGAAAGTTGAAACATACCCAAGTAGCAACTGGAGTATAAACAAATCCGTGAGTTAGTGGATTACCTTGAAAATCAGTACCGTTTTCCCAATTAGAATCATAGGTCACCGTATATTCGTGATAGTGGGCAGTCATTACCCCACCAGTTCCGTTTTCTATTGTACCACCTTGATGAACTCCTTGAGCATCTTCTATAGGATCTTGAGAATCTTGCAGTTTTCCAATATTATCGTACAAAGTAACTGAAGCAATAGTTCCATCAATTAAGTCTCTTGCTTCTTCTCTTCGTAAACAATTTGCTACCCGTCCTCTTTGTCTGTCTACTATTTCACCTTCTTCAAAAAAGTGAACGTGATTTGTTGCTTCTGGAAAGAAAGCCGTAGTATGCTTATCAGCAAAGAATTTTGGTATTTCAAAAGCATCTCGATTTACTAAATCTCTTGCTTGTTGTACCGTCATCGGTGCAGTAGTTGCCGTTTTTCCGTGAACAATTAAATTCTTAATCTCAACATAACCCCAAGTTTCTCCCGCAGTTTCACAAGAGGCTTTATCTGTATATTGTGTATCAGAACAGACTGGATCCTCAAATTCGTGTACGTGAAAGGCGGCAGCCCCTACACTTAAATCTGGTGCTGTCTGACCTTTAGTAAGTTTTGTATCTACTACAGGAGCAAAACCATTCTTACGTCCGTGATTATGTATGATATGTGCCGCATTTTCAAATGTTCCTACTTGAACAGAATCAATCACATCATTGGTCATACCATATACTTTGTGTACAATGGTATCTTCTCTATATGTCTCAAAATGTCCATAAGATTTTTCTGGAGCATATTCTGCTTCTGGAATAAATGCTTCGAGCCAAGAAATAAATCTCTGAAGTGCTTTCTGTACTGTAAGTTCCCAAACCGAACAAGAAATCATTCGACCATCAGCTTCATTGCCCCGGGAATCGTAGATTTCCATTTCCTGAACACTTGGTGGAAATTCTTTAATTGGGAGAACAAGTAGATGTTGAGTGAAATCAAGTACCGTAGTATGTGGAATAGCCGCAAGACCAATCTTAACTTCATCATTAATCCAAGAAATTGTATATAATTTTTCTTGAATTCGTGAACCAATTCTTCCACCATCTATCTGCCAGTTAACAGAAAAGTGATCCGATGGGTTATCCCAATCTTCTGCACCAACAAGTCCAGAACGTGCTTCCAGATTCTTCAATACTTCTACTACATACTCATCAAATCCTGTTTCGAGGAATAATTCAAATCCAGTATGAGCGTGCCCAAGGGTTCCGTGTTGTTCTGATTCTGCATCCCAGATGTCCATTGCAACATCAAGATATGAAAATATCGTAATGAACCACTTGACATAATCGGTGGGCATTTCCACCACTAAGTCTACGTTAGAATCGTATGAGAATTCAGCGAATAGTTTTAGTCCAACAGGGTGGACAAGTTTCTTTAATACTTCTCTGTATGCTTGGACAGGAACTGAAGATTTTACAACATATGAAAAGTCTTGATAATAATCATTATCTTGCATCTTTCTGTCCGAAGACAAGAAACCTGCACTATCTAACCAGTACCCATTTGTTTTCCAAACAGCAGTTTTTACATTAGGCTGGGCTACAGTATCAAGAAGAGCATCGCAGGCTTCTCTTGTTTCAGGAGGCTCTGTAATGTTTTGAAGAATACTATTTTCTACAGTTTGAATTCCTGTAGTTAATTCAAGAACTGGATACCACTCTAAAAATGCTGGCTCACCAAAATATGGAGATGCAGACTCATTACCTTCAGGATGTAATGCCGCCTGACAATCAATCATATTGTCGAATGTAGAGTAACCCGTTTGTGGATCAGCCGGCCAGTCGGGCGATACTGTACAGAAAGACTGTACAGGTGCGTTTCCTGGATATGAAGAATCATATTGATACGCAAGAGTATTTACAATGTATTCTCCCTCCTGAAAGTCGAGATTAACATTCAGTAAATTCATCTTTGTAAAATCTACATCTAATCCTTTAATTTCAGCCGTAGCACCACTCGTTAAACCTGTGATTAACGGCTTCTCGAATATAACAGGTACTTCATTAGGATGACCAGTAACGTGCATCCACTTATCTTGCCAAGTGTGACCGTTGATAATACATTCACCTTCTGTTCTTATTCCTTCTGAAATAATTCTTGCTTTAAAGGGAACTACATTAAGTTGTGTTCCTATATCTTCCCAGACTTCTTCATCTTTGAGAAATACTCCGCTAACTTCTGTGAGTAATAACTTTTCATAAGTCGAAACAGTTACGTCCTCAGGCATATCAACGAAAGCGGTAGCACCAGAAGTTTGTCCTACAATCTTCTTATTATAAAGTGTTTTTACTGTTTCAGGAACAACCACATTTTCAGTTTCACCATAATATGGTGAATTGGAATCTTCAGTCTCTTTATCAGTCAATATTGTAATCCACTCTGGCTCATACCAAACTGAACCAGATGCTCTCCACATCCATTGTTTAGGATATATGGTTTCTACAGAACTGTCAAAATCTCGTCTGAAGAGAAAGTTAAGGGCGTTGGTAGTACCCTTTTGGCGATAGATGGGCTGAATATTCTTGGTAAGAAAAGCCTTATCTGTGGTACTTATGGTAGGATCAACAGCAGTATGAGGAGTACCGTGAAGATACTGTTTCTCAAACTCTGGAATAAAAGAATCTAAGGCGTGATCTACATCTAAGTTCTGAATTAGATCGGTGATTTGTCTATATTCACCTAATTCACCATTAGCATCAGTTTCCCTTTCCAAGTATTCAAAATACTTGCGTAAGAAAGTGATGAACATCGGATGGTCTTCCCGAACATAATCGGGTACCATTCTTTCTACAAAGAGTGAGAGAAACTTTGCAGGATGTGTAGTAAAGTTATCTTTTTGAGCCATTTGTAATTACACCATCAAGCATTAACACTTACCATTGAAATATTACTGTTTTGTAGAACTAGCAAATTACTCCGGATTGCTGAAATGTCATTTGACTGAGGTGTAGTATACAAACTTATTACTGTGTTAGTATCTAAAACTGGGTTAAATCCAATTAACTCAATAATTCCATTTTCGTAATCGATGGTTCCTTGTTCAGTATTTAAAAATTGTTCATTCGCAATATCATATAAAAGAATGTTTCCTTGCCCATCGTCTAGTAATGCAAATTGGGTTCCGGCTTCTGAATTACCGAATACAGAAGATACAGCAGTACCTGCCGTAATCGCATTGTCAAATCTGAAAATATAGTTACCAACTGTATTGGATGCTTGAATGAAAAACTTTTTATACATTTTGATGTTGGTTAAGTTATTACTGATAGAATTATCGGTGCTATCAATAATAGTAATAAGTCTAGAATATCGTAAAGTTACCTTAAATTGTGCAAGTTCCTCCTCAAAGAAATCTTCAATTTCTGATATAATTTTAGTCTGAACTTCACCAGCGGATAATGTAGTCTTTACTGGATCATACTTAACCGTTGATTCTACATCAATATACGTGTATTCTGGTGCAGTTATGATTGGATTAATAGCCAACATATTGTATTTGGAAAGTATATCATCTGTAAGTCTTTTCTTCGTCAAGGGAGATAATTCTAAACCGTGCTTTGGTTTGATACAAATGAATACAGCACCATATTGTGGTGGATCGTTTTCTTCTCCTCCCCAAACTGCAATAGAGTCAATATTTGGGTATTTCTCTACAAGAATCGTTTTATAATCTTCGGCAGTAACCGCTCTATCTTGTCGTTCATATGCTCTTGGAGCAGTTTCTTTGATGTTTGCTGTACTTTCCTGTTCAGCACCTAAAGATGAAATATCTACAGTTTCTAAAGTAACCGTTGAAGCCGTATAGGCTTCCATAATTGTTGATTCCAGAGCAAATGTTTGTTCTTGAACGGTTGATGTATAATTCCCGGCATCGCCATTCGTGCTTAAATATGCAATTGTAATTAGTTGTCCATCAAGAGGTCGTCTTCCAAACATTCCATTTCCGAAATAAATTTCTGTGACTCCATCTAGTCCCTCTTGAAGGAAGAAAACGGAAGAGTTATTATCTAATTCAGAAAGAATTTGATTATTCTCCCACGGCCATTCCGCAACAATCATACTTATGGTTGCTCTATCGCAATATGGATCTCTAATTATAAACTTTTGCGTTTCTGAGGTAGCATCCATTGTCCATTCTAGACCTTTTAATGTGCCTTGATTGAGTTTAATTTCTCCCGAGAACTCTCCACCTTCATCTGCAAATATATTTACTGTTTCAAGATTAGTAAAAGGTAATGCTACTCCATTGATATTAGAAACAAATTGCGTTCCTTTTTCAACAACAATATAGGAAGGATCTGTACCAGTAGTATCAAAGGTGAGTTTAACAATGGCTTCTGCGGAAGTAGCAGATTTTGGAACATAGCCAATTGATTTTGCGTGAGATACTACGGAATTTCGGAGGGTAGCAGTATCAAGAAAAGATTCATTGATAGCCATATTAGTGTGAAATCCCATATAATGAGTTGTGTATGCCATTACATCGAGCAATACACTCATTCCAGATCCTTCGAAATCATAATCTATGAATTCGTTTTGACCTTTCATAAACTCTTTAATGTTCTTTTTTATTCCATCAAACTCAAGATTACTTAAATTTAATGCTTTTGGATTAAAAGTTGTCGCCATTTGTTACCTCAATCTATTTAAGAAGAAATCGAGTGTTACAGGTGAACCTTCATTTATGGGAGTATAAACGATGGTTACCTCATACCCATTTCTGTCTGGATCTGCTTCCACTGATACGCCTTCTAATCGACATCTGGATTCAAATCTTCTAATTGCCTGCTCAATAGCTCCTTCTAAAACAACTCGTGTTTCGATGGACATTGGCTCAAAAAGTGAGTGATATATCGTTGAACCAAATTCACTTTGAAATACACGTTCTCCGCGTTGTGTTCTGATAATACGAATGATACTTCCATTAATAGCATCGACATCGGATCGACCAACAACATCATTGGTCATTGGATGAACCAACATATCTAGGTCTATGTCTCTATATTTTCTAAGTCTAGTTGTTCGTATCGGTTCAGGCATTCTTTATCTCGTTATATCATATTTATACTGTGGATCGGTCAGGCTTCATCTATAATGCAAGTTCCCGACCCCGAAAGATTTGTAGAACCACAGGATAGTGAATCTCCAATTCTTGCTACTGGTATCCCATTGATTAATACATTAGGTGAACCGCTTGCTTGTATTGCATCGTGCGAATCACATACTGAACATCCGTGAGATTCCCAGACATCCCCTACCCTAACAACCGGCAAACCATCAACTAGTACATCCCAGGATGCACTTAAAACGGTTCTAGTCGGAAAACATCCGTGTCCGGTACACATATCTCCTAATCTTACTACTCCTGGCATATTTTTCTCCTATCCATTGCTACCTATTCTACTAAATTCTAAACTAGGTAATTTATCAGTATCAAAAGGTTTCTCTGTTGGTAATTTTGATCTTGTATTTACATTCTTTTTGTTTGTAAACTTTCCATAAGATTGTATTGCTTTTTTCGCATTTGTAACTCCTGCTTGACCTTTTTTGCATACCCATTGTCCATTTGCTTCTTCACATACTGCTTTAGATTTTGCATTATCAATTTGTATAGAAGCACTTGCTCCAGAGACGGCTCGTACGGCTGCCGAAATAACATACCATTTACCTGAATGTTTTAGACATACTTCTTTTCCTGGCTCAAAAGGTTCAACTAAAGTAGCACCGTATTGAGCCATTATTACTGCTTCTACTGATTCGTAAATATTATCATCTACCACAATATAAGCACCAGTTCCTGCCGCTTCAGCCGCGTCTACTTTAGCAATTAATGATTCAGTATAATTTTCAGGTGGAACTAATTGATACCCATTAGGATATTCTAAATCTGAAAAATCACAAGCTCCCACTTCTTTTGCATCAGGTATAGCCTGTCTTGGTTCACAACCACAAGTCTCTACTTGCGACCAGTCTCCCGTTTTCATTGCTAATTCGACCACTTCTCTAGATTGATCATAATCCGAGATATCTCCACCAATATTAGATTTCTGTGTTGTTCTATCTGGTGGAAGCAAGGCGGCACCTTCACTCAATCGAAATGTTCCAGGTAATACCCCTAAACCTGCTTGTACATAAGTTGGAACCGCAAATGGTTTTGGATCATTAGGATCTGCACTAGACTTTGGTATAGGAGCCCCCTGTTTTGATAATACCGGATCTACTCCTGCTGGAGAAAATGGAGTTACTTTTCTCGGTGTAGTCCAAGTTCCGTAAAATGAACCTACTCCCTCAAGTGCATCTCGTTCTTTAGTTATGATCATTGGATTCCCAGGATCTGAGGGAACGTCCCGACTCTTAGGAGTAACTTTGGGTCTTTGTACATCTTTCAAAGCAGAGGAAGGACTGCTTGGTGGTGGACCAGCTTCGTATTCTGGAAAAACATCTGCTAAAGTCTTAGCTATTGGTCCCATAGCCGCTTCTACTGAACCAGCCATTTTGACCTCATTATCAGTCATTTCCTTTTCGTGCCATTCACCATCTGTAGCTTTACAAGCATCTTCATTTCTATTAGAACCTCCATTTGTGCCACCTGTACACCATCCTACTTTATGGACTTTTGCGACTTTCTTTTTATCTTCGGCTACTGCCTTATATTCAACTTCATCTTTATTCTTCTTAAACGCTTCGGTTGAATTATTAAATGGAGTTTCACCTTTCTCAATTCCTTTTGAAAAATCTGACTTTGCTTCAACATCTTCGGGAAAATCTGGATCATTTGGAGTTGTCCATCCTACACCAGGAACATATTCAGGTGGTGTAGAATCATATCCTCCAGTTGGAGAAGCCGCTTTTTGTTGTTCAACTACTTCTGTTCCAACAGGCAAATCATCAGCTACTTGTGCGAATGAAGGTTGCCCTTCCATCGCGGCTTGCTTATGTTTGGGTACATCAATAACTGTTCCGGGAGGTTTACCAACTTCATCAGCAAGAGGAAGTTCAGGTTCTTCTGGCTCATCGAGTTGCCCTGTAGCTCCTTTATATAACTTAACAATGTCTTCCATAACGGGTTGCGTTACGTGCTGGAGCATTCTGTTATTATTGACTAACGCACAAGGATCGGAAGTTGCCATCTTTGCAAAGGCTGCCCATTGGGCTAATTTGGTAAGGGCGGCTGCCAGTGCGGCGACATCTTTTCCGATAAGATCATTAACCTTCTCCATCATCTCTCCGCACATATTATTGAAATCGTTTGTTAGATTTCTAATAACAGCACAATTGGCAAGCATATTAGATACGCTTGAGGCATTGGTTACATCTTCAACTAGTGTTCTTGTTCTATTAGAAAGCTGAGGGAGATCACCCATTCCCATAGCATCATCAATAACACCTTCAGATTCAAGTAATGTAGCAAATCCAGCGGCACAATCAAGCATATCATCATACTGACCTAATGCTCTAGATAATTCTCTACCAGCTTGCTGAATTCCAGAATTTCGTATAAAGTCTCGTGTAGCGGCTAGCAGGGCATCTTCTAAAAAATCTCCACAATGAGTAAAGCCATCTGAAACTTCTTGTACTCCTTGAAGAGTGTCCCAGATTTCAGTTCCATCAGCTCCATATGCCGCCTCTAGAGCGGTCTTATCTACTTGACCTGTAACATCCAGAGGCTTAGCATCACTTCTCATTTGATTTAATTTCCCCGTAGCCGGGGATCGCATTGTGGATCCAACGGATCCCATTGCATCATTAACGCTTGTAAACGTTCCTGTTCCTTGTGCGGATGATATTACACTACTTGGTGATACTGCCATTTATTTCGTTCCTACTAGTTTAATTTTAATCCTGCGCCTTTGACCCAGTTTATTTTACCTGATTCCGTTGTTAAATTACCAACAGAAGTGATTGTACAATCTCCCATTATGTCAGGTTTCCAATCTCCCGTAACTTCCATCTTCCATTCACCACCAACGACCATTTCTAAATCTCCGCCCGTTTCAATTTTCATATTCCCATCGACTTTAAAATTAACATCTCCTGTGACGGTAACCTCATCATTACCTGCGACAATAGTAAAATTGTCCATTTCTACTTTAACTGTTCTAGTTCCATCTGGACCGATCTCTTCATATGTACCCGACTTATGATATTTCATAAGTCTTTCAGCACCCGGGGTATCATCCCATTCTTCTACGTGTCCGCTTTCGCTTGCTCTTACGTGATTAAATGGATATTGAGCCTTATAATTATCCATAGGTAAACCTTCTTCAGGCTTAGACGAACCTCCTCCTACACTCGGTGGACCTGTAAAGTTTTTTCTTGCTCTTCTATGTGTATCTGGTTCTCCCAAATGAGTAGCTTTTGGATAAATACCATTCGGATCATTAAACCCAGTTTTTGCTGGTGCTTTTGTAGGATATCCTCCAAGAGTTCCCATCATTATTGGTTCTTGACAATTCTCTCCATCTCTAAAGAATCCTACTACCCAAGTTCCTTCTACAGGACCCAGAGGAGTTGTTCCAATTCCATTCATTGCGGCAGAAGTAATTGGTTGCATCGGATGAGCCCAAGGTAAATCTTCTGTAGGAATACCTTCATCAATACCTTGTTCCATCTTCTCTGTATGTAAACCAGCGATTCTTACTCTACATCTTCCCAAAGCCATTGGATCACGTCGGTCTTCTACTACGCCCATAAACCAAACAAATCCATCAAATCCCATAAATTGCATAATCTATCCTCTCTCTTCTATTACCATATCTGGATCTCCGAAGAATCCATCTTTCATACATTCTAGTGTCATTACATATTCCTTATTATTAATTTTATGATGTATAGCCGTGACTAACCATTTTCCCGTCAAATATTGATCCTCAGGTAAATCGTGAACGTGAATATTTGTCGGTATTCTTAATATTACAACATCACCAGCCCAACAATTTGTGTCACCAGGAACATCAAATTTGATGGTATTTGTTCTCATTTCGGTCTTCTTCATATCATAATGCGGATAATGGCTCTTCTCTCCTTTATCGTGAATACCATAAAGATAATTAGCACTCATAAAGCCTTCGTGTTGCTTCACATTAAAGTCTGCAAATGGAGCATCTTTTGGTCCATTGAGACCAATACCTTCTGCTAATACAACATCTTTCTCTCCGTCATATTCTACCTCATATGATTCTAATGATTTCTCAAGAATATTATGAGTCAATATGGATGCACCATATTGACCACTCACTTGTCCTCCAGATATATTAAATCTACTTTGCTCTGAATAATTCTCCATCATTGAGTTATCAATCGTGAAGCCACGAGCATCTTCAGCTATTTGACTGGGCTGACTCTTCAATGTAAAGGCTCGCATTATATCTCCACTTTTTAATTCGTCTACAGTCATAAACTTAAAGCCATCATTGTTTTCAAAGAACAAATAATTAGATTCTCCCTTAGCAGATACGGAATTTTTCGCAAGAAAATTCAACAACTGGAATGGATTCCAATTTGGCACAACAATCTGTTTTTCGTGAAGGGAAGGAGAGACCACAAAATCAGTCCATAGATATGAACCAAATTCCAAAACACTTGTACCCACATATTCTGCTATTTCAGAAGCCGTCATTTTCATAAATGATCGACTTATTTTTTTCTGATTATTAACGAAAAGATACGGAGATGATATTCCTATATTATATTCAGTATGTGTTTTGGTTTTTATTCCAGCAGATATAGAATCTATTTTAAACTCTTTTTCAAGATTAGAAGTTTTTGCAGAAGACGAATTCGGTGTAACTATTTCAAAATGAAATTGTTCTAATCCAGAACCGACTATACCATTAGCCTCAATCATACCAGTTCCATCATCAATCAGTATACTTCCAAACATACAATTATTGTAGATAGACTCGTATATACTCATCTGCTTAATAATTCCACTTAATTCTTCACTATCTCCTTTATAATTCGTAAACTCACAATTCCAATCAGAAATAGTTTTTGGATCTAGAGTTTCAAGACTTTGCTCAGCCATAATATATTATTCCTGAAATTGTTGTTTAGTATCTTTCATCCATTTTGCAAATTCATCTGCTATTTTGGGAATATGCGTTGGTTTTAATAACATTATTTGTCTTTTCTTATCATTTACATATATTTCCCATTCTAAGTTAGTAACTGGCACTAAAGTTCCTTCTCCATTTTGTTCATCATATTGAACATAATTAGCATCTTCGTAATGATGAACTGCATTTATATCATCATAAAGGATTTCAGCATATGCTTCGACTTCTGTTTCTCTCATTACCCAATCATAAAATGGATCAACGACTTTGTTGATTGCACATACAATCCACCAATAATCTTGATTTCCATAATATTTTTCTGCTATTTTTTCAGGAGTATCAGTCTCTAAAATATTTACAGAATAATACATTGTTTCATAATTCATTACTGTTTTAAGCATATCCAATCTATGAGTAATATCACATATACTCACACCATTGTAGGTAACTTGAGGAAGTATTTTTGTGTACTTAGCCATTAATATCCTCCTCCAAACTCAATATCCTCTTGTGTAATGATTGCATTTTCTTTCAATTGTACTGTTAGCTGAGTTTCAATTGGAGCGCCATCTTCATAAGCATTCCACGTTCCTGTAGGCGTATAATTTACCTCTACTGATTGAATAAATGAATCTTTAATTTGAAATAGATGTGGATTTCGTTCTTTCCCAAACCAGAATTCTACATTGACTGTTACAGGTATACCTAGACGACCAATACTTCTCAATGAATCTTGTACATCTTTCATTGCGGCTGGCGAAACATCCTTTTTCCCTTTTTGACTTTCTTTTTCTACATCCTTTACTGCTTTCTGGTGAGCCTTTGCCGAATTTGCAAAATTAGAATCACCAGCAAGAGCACCCTTTACTACAGGAGAAGAGAATTTTTTGAGAGCAAAACAAACTGTTTCTATAGCATTTTGCTCTTCTCTGTCTTTAGGAGTCATTCTCCAAGAAAGTGTATGTGGTCTTAAAGATGCTCCATCGTATACTAACCCCATTTGCTGATTTGCGATTGAACCCATTGCCATTTTACCAGAAGCATTCACATTCGCTATATCTGAAGTGAAACCTGCTAATTCTTGACCAGCTCCAGCTACTGCGGATTTAGCTTGATCCCAGAAAGTTGCGGCGTATCCTTGTAAACCTCCCATACCAGTAGAGTCTTTAGTACCTCTATTGACCATCATATTTTCGGTTTCTGTATATTTTTGCTGATATGAAGTGGAAAGAGTTAGTGGCATAGGAAGCCAGATATTCGCTATTGTGTCTTTATCCAATGAGTGGTTTTGACCAGTTACGACTTCTTTATCCCGAGTGACTGGAATCCAAGAATTAATTATGAGTCTTGTCCAAAAATTCCCTGCGGATACATCCTCTAAAGGGAATTTGAATATCCGAACACCATCTCCTGGTGGAATATCAGAAGGATCAGGAGCAAATGTAGAGACTGGATGGGCTGGTTCAGCTAATCCGCTCTGAATATCTGCAACTTGTACTGCGGACCCGTGTGAACCTATATTAGGTCGTTTTTGCCCTTTATAAACATCTGCCATTGTTGTACCTCAATTGTGCTAAATAAGTAGTATTTGAACTATTTATATAAATAACTGAGATGGCATATAAGGGAAAATATAAAGTAAAAAATCGTGATAAGTATGTTGGGGCAGTGGATAACGTGCAATATCGATCCGCCTGGGAACGTAGATTTATGGTATATTGCGATATTTCACAAAAGAATATTGTACGATGGAGTAGTGAGGAAATAGTATTACCTTATGTGAGTCCTGTGGATGGCAAAGTGCATAGATACTTTCCTGATTTTTGGATTGAACAGAAAGGTGCAGACGGAAATTTACGACATTTGCTTATTGAGGTTAAGCCTAAAGAACAATGCGGTCCTCCCAAAAAACCACTGAAGAAATTTAAGAATTCTAGAAGCAAATTTCGATATTTAAATGCTATAAAAACTTGGAAAATAAATGAAGCAAAATGGAAAGCAGCCGAGGAATTTTGTGCGGATAGAAAATGGACATTTAAAATACTAACAGAGGATCATTTGGTAAAGTAATATGGCTGTAGTAGACATCGCAAAAGGAACTGAAAGAGTCGCTTCCGACGGAAACAAATATCGTTGGATAGGCAGTCAATGGGGCAAAGTAACCAGAACGAATAAAGTCGGTCAAATGGCTAGAAGAGCAATTGGAGCCGAATTAACAAAAGCCCAATTGTCTCCGAAGAGAATTTCTAAAGCTAGACAAACAAAAAAGTCGGTAGCGTGGTTTAAACAAAAAGTTGGAGAATCTGCTAAAGGATTTAAGAAGAAAGCCCAGTTAAGACCTGGAAAGATGTACACGTTTGGATATGATGCCAAACTGAAAGCGATTCTACCATATTGGGATAAATTTCCTCTTATTATTGTTCTAGATGCGTATAAAGACGGCTTTATGGGACTGAACTTTCATTACTTACATCCTATCGAAAGAATGAAATTTATGAACAAGATAATGAAATTTGCTTCCCAAAAGGGAGAGGTAGAAGATATGACTGACAAAGCACGTTTTAATATGACTTGGAGATCGGTAAAGAACATCAAAAACTCCGATAAGATGATACATAAATACCTATATGGACACGTAAGGACAAGTCTATTAGAAGCACCACCTAATGAATGGGAGAATGCTATATTTCTACCTTATCAAAGATTTGTGGGTGCCTCAGCTAAATCAGTTTGGAGTAAATAGTGCAAGTATCGGATTTTAATGAAGTAATAACTAAAGAAGATTTCGCTAGAAATAATTTATATTCTATCGAAATCTATATGCCCAAAGGACATAAAGATATGGGTATGTCTGGTGGAGGTGGATACTTAGGAGAATTTTATACTGGAGTAGAAAAAGAAAAAGGCGGAACCAAATTTCTTTCGTATAAAGCAAAACAAGTATCTATTCCAGGTAAAAGTCTAGGAACAATCGATGTTAAACGTTTCGGTCCTATCTTTAAAGTAGCAAACGATTTAATTATTGATACTGTAACAATGACATTTATGATTGGTGAAGACTATGCTGAACATAGATTTTTTGATGGATGGATAGCCGCTGTTATGGGACAAGTAAAACACGGAACTGGAGTGTCTAAAAATAGTCCCAAACCTTCTCATAGACAGGTATACACATTAAGTTATTATTCAGATTATATTGCTTCAGAAATAAGAATTATACCTCTCGATAGACAAGGTGGAGCAATTGCTAATATTGCATTAATAGAAGCATTTCCATCAGCATTAGGACCAGTAGAATATATGTGGGGTTCAGAAGGAGAGATTGCTACTTTTACTGTAACTTGGGCATTTAGAGATTGGAATCATACTGATCCAGGACACGGATGGTGGGCTGATTCAGATACTAACGCTACTGGTGGAAAATTTAATGAAGGACATTTTTTAGAATCCGAACGAGAAAGACAATAATTGATTATATAATGCGAATTTAGGAGATAATATTATGGCATTACCGAAGTTAGAAACTCCGATGTACAAGTTGACCTTGCCATCGGACAAGAAAGTAACTGTAACTTATCGTCCATTTCTGGTGAAAGAAGAAAAGATTCTTCTTACAGCAATGGAAGGAGCGAAAACATTAAAAGGAATTGAGTTTCAAAATGCAGTAAGGGATGTAATTATAAGAATCATCGACAACTGTACAGATGGAAAACTCGATACAGAGAAATTACCTCAGTTTGATGTGGATTTTTTGTTCTTAAATATTAGAGCAAAAAGCAGAGGAGAAGTAATTGAGCCATCATTTACCTGTAATCAAGAAAAGGATGGAGTACCCTGTGGAAACATAGACAAGTATTCTATTAAAATCGATGAAATCAAAATCGATTTTCCGGACAAAGATTATTCTAAGGTAATGTTAACGGATGCAATAGGTATCCAGTTAAAATATTTGTCTACTTCTGAGATGAAAGTCCACGATAATGAAAACGACTCTATTGAAAAAATGTTTAAAGTTATTGTGGATTCAATAGATTATGTATTTGATGCAGAGAATGTTTATAAAGGAGCTGAAACATCAAAAGCTGAAATGAGTCAATTTGTAGAGCATATGCACGAACCAGCATTTGATGCAATTAAAGATTTTTTCGCAAATCAGCCACGTTTGAGACACGTAATTGATTATAAGTGTTCAAAGTGTGGTCATAAAGAGCCAGTCACATTGGAGGGGCTGGAAGATTTTTTCGGCTTTGCATAAGCTACGATACGTTGGTCAATCATTACAAGACCAACTTCCAGCTTATGCAACACCACAACTATAGTTTATATGATTTAGAGCATATGATTCCGTATGAAAGAGAAATTTATGTTTCACTTTTAGCGGAACATTTACAACAAGAAAAAGAACGACACGAACAAATGAGAAATAGGAGACCTTAATGGCTTCAACAATGGAAACCTGGGCTAAAGTAATGGGGGCGAAAGCCGTCATTGGAGGTGGTGTCGAAAAGATGAATAAGATGCTGTCCGGGGAATCCAAAGCCTTAAAACAACAAAGAAAACGACAAAGGGCGGAAGAAAAAGAACAATCAAAAATACTGCTTGCCGAAGAAATGGCAACGCATAGAGATTGGATGCGTGAGAATGGTAGTTATATTCAAGCTATAAGGGATAGAGTAAGCGGTTATAATGCTCTGACTGAAGAAGAAAAGGAAATAGCCGATGCCCGTGGAGTAGAGGAAGCCAAAGCAAAAGTCCAAAGGGATAAAGTACAAAAACAAAGTATGGCTTCCGCTATGTCTGGAATATCGGCTGAAGAATATGCGGCACAGCAAGTACGAAATGAAGCGGTACAAAGAAAAAGACAAGCCGAAAGAGACTTAAAGAAAAAATCAATTGCTAACGCCAAAGCAAACGAATTAAGAATATCGGCTCTTGCTGAAGAATTAAAGAATTTAGGAGAGTTTAATCAACTCACTAAAGATCAAATTATTGAAAAAATCGAGGCGAAAGAACTAGAAACATCAAATAAGGAACTTCAGGAAAAAATCAATAAGGCTGAAGAAGAGTATTTAGGAATTAAGCACGAGCAAATAGAAGATGCGGAATCAGATGGAGAATCTCCATCTCTTAAAGGTGTAGCTGGTGGACCAACTAAAGCCCCTGAGAAAGTATCAGGAGATGCTCCAGGAACTGAAGGTGCTCCCGTTTCTATGGCGGCAATGCTCGATGGAGATCCTTTAGGAATAGAGTCTGAACAGATAGATGAACTTCTCGAAATTGAAAGAGAAGAACTTGCTATGGACAGACGGAGAGAAGCAAGAGAGATTAAAGCCGCAAGAATGGCTTTAGAGGATCGCAGAGACAAAAAATTCGCTCAAGGTCTGAAGAAAGGTCCAGGTGGACCTTCATTGAACAAGAAAGACAAAGAAGGTGGAGGATTTCTATCTTCTCTTATGAAGTTTGGTGGTAGATTTCTAATGCCTCTACTAGGATTAGGTGGAGGATGGTTAGGAATGAAAAATATTCTTGGGCTGTCCACGAAAGTAGATGATCTTGCAAGAGCCGGACAATTAGGAACCAAGATTGCTGGTAAATCCGATGAAGTTGTAAAAGCAGTATCCAAAGTCGATGACGCCATTAAACCACTATCAAAAGTAGATGATGTTGCAAAAGTTGGAACTAAGGTAGATGATGCCGCTAAACTCGGAGCAAAAGTTGATGATGTAGCAAAACTTGGGACTCAAGTAACAGAAGCTGGAACCAAAGTTGGAACTAAGGTAGATGAAGCATCTAAGGTTGCGGCTAAAGGCGCTAAAGTTACTTCTGATATAGCAGAAGCTGGTACTAAAACTGCTACTAAAATTGATGAAGCCTCTAAGATTGCCGCAAAGGCAGAAGATGTAGTTAAAGGAGTTGATGATTTAAAGAAAGGTGTACCTTCTACTAATGTGAGTAAACTAACAACATCGATTGATGGTCTTACTGATGCCACAGGAAAACAAACATCCTGGCTCAGTAAAGTTACTTCTAAAATGGATGAAACTGCAAAAGCGGTTCTTAGTATGGGGAACAAGGTTGATGATGTTGCAAAGGTATCTAAAGCTACTGCAAATGCTGTTAAAGCAGGCTCCCTGGCAAGTAATGTCATTCCAGGAGGTCCTAAAGATCCACCTGGAACAATGCGTAATAAATCAGGTAGATTAATAGATGCTAAGAAAAAGACATTTGTTACTGATCCTAACAAACCCTCCCTTAATAAACCAACAGCACCAGGTGCTCCAGGTGCTCCAGGTGCTCCAGGTGCTCCAGGTGCTCCAGATGCACCAGCAAAAACAAACACAGCAGTCCAAAAAGGAACTAAAGTAGCTTCCGATTTACTTGCTAAAGGAGCTAAACCAATATCTGATACTGTTAAAACTACAATGACCGTTGTGAAAACTGGTGGAAAACTCGCAACACGTATTGGAAAAGTTCTCGCCCCATTAGATATTATGAATAAAGTGGGACAAGGACAAGGCTGGTTTGAATCTATTGGTAATATGGGAATGGAAATTGTTAATCTAGTTGCTGGTGCGGGTGAACACACAGTAGAGAAAATGCAAAAATATTCTAAAATGGCAGGACTAGATATAGGTACAGGAGGATTTAGCGAAAAATCTGGCGCAGATATTGCGTTTCAAGATGCAGACATTCTTGGAAATAAAGAGAAATGGCAGACTTCTTATCTAGAAATGGGAATTAATAAAGGTGCAGAACTCTGGACTGGTCAAGAAATAGCTAATAAGAAAACGTGGACAGAAGATCAAGAAAAAATGGTATATGACGCACAAGATGCTGGAGCCGTTGATGTTGGATTTGGACAAGGTGAAATAGACGATTTAGAGAAACTTACATTATTGGATCCCGATAGTCTACAAGCACTTCTTGATTTTGAAGTTTGGGATGATGAAGATATGGGTATCATTATGGAATTATTAGCCGCGAAAAAAGCTGGTAAATCTGTAACGTATGATGATGGTGGACTTTTCGGAGCCGAATCAATTAAATATGGTGGTGGAGTACAACCAGCTATGAAACCGGTAGAAGGTGCAACTATGATCCATGGAACTGTAGGCAAAAATGAGTTTGAAGGCACTGGTAGAGATGCAATTGCACAGACAGACACATTGAGGGCGGCTCAAGCCGAAGCAGAACGAGTGGCTGGAGTAACGACACATAGTGAACCTCTAACTGCTAAAACATTTGATGAAATGACTCCTACGGCAACCTTACAAGATGCTACAAATGCCGCGATGTTAAAACCAGGATCTATATTCGTACACGATACTCATCTAGAAAAACTATTAGCACCAGCGTTAGGAGCATCTCCAGAGATGCCTCCTGCAGGAATGTTAGAGAATTTGTTGGTGACCAGAGGAATGGAAAACCAAGCAAATGCGGAAGCCAGTCAGGCGGGTGCAACGCAAATGATTAATGCACCAACAACTATAGATAACACTTCAACACAAGTTATTAACCAAGCATCCTCCGCACACGCACCGGGCGTACCAGCGGGCTCAGGACAAATGGGAATTGGATCAAGAGGATAAAATGACAGAAGAAACACAAGTAACCCAGGTTACAGAAGAAACTCATAATGATAATATTGGGACCGCTGATTTTAATTTTAATCAATTGGTTAAAGCGTTTCAGCAAGGGTCCACACATTCTCTAATAAGAGAAGTTGCGGCGACAGTTCCAATGAAATATTCTACGGGTTCAATTGTCAATATTCGCAAACAATCTGCGAATAATTCATTTGAAACCGTACAAGCAAATCTAACAGTAAACACAGCCACATCAAATCCTATTCAATCAGGACTTTCGATTGAAGCAATAACAGACCTTCAAAATCAATACGGTTTAGATGGATATGAAATTGCTGGAAATCTCTTGAGAGGGATTACCGATGCGGCAGAAAACACAGCATTTATGTCCTGGTTGGACACAAATTCATTATCAACTACAGCATTAACTTTAAGTAATGCTAGTTCAGCGGAACCATCTTTATTTGAAATTACTCAACGTGTTCAAGAACTCGTTATAAAGATGAATACTCCCGATTTCAGAACCTTCGAGGCTTGGGTAATTCTTCCTTATAAGAATGCGGCGAGTATATCCGCTCTTAGCCATTATGCTCGTGGTGAAGAAGAAACTGGTAAGAAGTTAGTTTTGAATAAGATGGGACAAACAAGATATTACGTTAACCCAGATACTACCGCCTCTACAGCATTTGTAGGACTGAAATCAAACGATAAAAATTCAATGGGAGCATCTTCAGTTATAATGGGAACGTTTGCTCAAGAACTTGTAAGGGCAACTCACGTAGAGTCTTTTCAAGCTAAAATTGGTATCGTAAATCGTTATGCTACAGCGGTGAATCCGCTATCTGATTCAGGTAGTGAAATGTTAATGAAATTTGCTATATCATAATATGGGTCCACATTCAGCACATAGACATATGAAACAATTGCACCACACCGCAGAAGAAATATTGCAGGAGGTTCCTGCATTTACTCCGAAGTCGGAGAAAGTAGTGCCACTTATTATCAAAGCCATCGATAGGGTGGATGATAGTATGTCCATCACGGATTTTGCACTAGCCGTAACGAAAATTGTCAAAGATGAGTATGGTTCTCATCTCTATGATGATTTCAAAAAAATTGTGAAGATAAAACTAAAGAAAGGATAAACTATGAATACAAGTCTCATTGACCCGTATGAATTTACAACGGTGGTCAAGAGTCTTCGTAGTTTTTTCGATTCCAAATCCTTCCAAGAAGTTCATACCCAAAACAGGCTGTCTATTCTGGCAGCCTGTGAAGATCCCACTACAGTAGCGACATATGAATATCAAGGACTAACCTGGCCTCTCCCTCAGACTGGGCAGATGTGGTTGGAATACGAATTACTTACGAAGCCTGACCTAGAAGGTTGTTATTGTCTCAGTACCAGTTATAGACAGGAACAAAATCCTAGACCTGGGAGACACGAAATTATATTTCCAATGTTTGAATTTGAGTCAATAGGAACGTTTGATGATTTAATACAAATGGAAAAGGAACTCCTAATTCATCTAGGATTTGACCTTGATGGTGATATGTTTCCACAAGGTAAGTACACGGAAGTTTGTGATCAAATGAAATTATACGACCACGAAATAACCGCAGAACACGAGGAACAACTCTATAAGAAACACGGAGATGTTTTCTTCCTCACACATTTTCCCTTTCACACCAGTCCTTTCTGGAATATGAAAGTAGGAAAAACTACCGTAAAAACCAGTGAATTGTCAGATATGATTACAGTAGATTCGGAACAGGAAGTTGCGATGAAATGTGATGTTATCATAGGTGGTATGGAGACTATCGGTAGTGCAGAAAGATCATCCGATGTTGCAGAAATGAAACATCAATTTAAGACTATATCCGATGGAGGATATGCTCAATTATTGTATGATCTGTTTGGTGAGGATAGAGTAAATCTAGAGTTTTATGAATTCTTATCTCATCCATTTCGTGCAAGATATGGAGGAGGAATAGGAGTAACTAGACTTATTTCTGGAATGAAACGGGCAGGTTTACTCTAAGCAGGATAAACTAGGTCTTCTTCTTCTATTAAAGGTTCGATTTTCTGCATTTCTCCACAATGTGGACAAATCATTACATATGGCTTGTAATCCGTTACAGAGGCATAACTCCACCAGTTTTTACATTCACCACAATTAAAATGGTATAATAATTCTGTAGAATAACTGATCATATTAATCCCATAAATCTTCGTCCCAATGTTTTTTGAAGTGCCCTTTTTGTTTTTTTACTGTTTGTTTCTTCTTCTTTCCTGAGGACTCCAACTCTCTTCCCCATATTCTACCTCTACCCTTTCTTTGTAGAATAGTCCCCATTTGTCTAATTTCTATTATGCTACTCATAAAAAATCTCTATTTAAAGTGGAGCGAGTGACAGGAATCGAACCCGCATTATAAGATTGGAAATCTCAGGTATTACCATTATACGACACTCGCCTGGTGGGGAGAGATGGAGTCGAACCATCACAGTCATAGACGGCTGATTTACAGTCAGTTGGGCTCGCCACTTGCTCAGTCTCCCCATTATGTAACCATTATACTATAAGTGTTTTTCATTGTCAAGTTTATATTGTACTTAATACTAACCAAGCATAGCCTCCAACGAATAATAGAATGAATGTCCATATTAATAGTATTTTAAACATTAAGCCCTCCTTTATGGCGGTCCCAACGGGATTCGAACCCGTGTTGCCGGCGTGACAGGCCGGTGTCCTAGGCCGACTAGACGATGGGACCAAAACTGTCTTTGGTGGAAAAAGGGAACTTCTCACTTGCTCCGAGCCTCCGGGCGACCCCTTCTGTCTTGCTCTTGTGTATCTCATTCCCTTTTGTTAGAGGTAATTACTCCTCCCTATGGGCTTAAAAAGCTGAACTCGTTTGAACAGCACAAATCCACTCCTCGTTTGTTTTCTTTAAAGTTTTCCTTTCACACCTTTAACAAAATATTGCATAGTATCTAATTCCGGTCTTTTAATAACACCGGCAGGAACTTTAGTACCATCACGTTTTGTAACACCTAAACTAAATGGATAAAAATCATCCAAATCATCATCTAACCAAGAAGTCTTAACTGTTTCAACGTGATTGACAACTTTGCCAGGAACATTCGCTCCCCACGGTGACAGAGCAACGCAATTTTGCTTGAGTCCCAAATTAAGTCTGCGATTTGGTTTCCAAGTACCATCAGCAACTTCATTTACAAGTCTCTGATACAGTCCAGACCAATGAAACATCATCCCTGTAATATATCTGTCAGGACCATTGCTTCCCATAGGAGCATCGTTACCCATACTCCACACTTCTGAACCATCACGTTCCCACACTTGTTGAGCAAGCGTTACTACACTCGGTGAATCGGTTGTAGTAAAAAGAACATCGTTTCCAGCATCAAGAAGTGCTTTAGCGGCATCCATATCTTTCGGTGGATTAAACCAAGAATTAATCCATATAACTTGAACTTCTACATCTGGATTTACGCTTTGGGCTCCTATAGTCAGAGCATTAATATTACGAACAATTTCAGGTATTGGATGTGAACCAACTACACCAATTTTATTCTTTTTGGTCATCATACCCGCGGCAATACCACTCAAATAACGGGCTTGATAACTCATACAACCATAATTATCAAAGTTGGTATCATTACCTTTATAACCGGTGGCGTGCATAAAAATTGTATCGGGATGCTTCTTCGCCGCTTTTGCCATTCCATCCATATATCCGAATGAAGTTGCAAATACAATATCGTTCTTTCGTGCGAGTTTACCCAACAATTTCGCCGCTTCAGCTTCTGGAGCCATTTCTATTCCAGTAACTGAATGACCGTATTTTGTCAATGATTGGAAACCTTGTTCGTGTCTCATCGACCAACCACCATCATTTTTGGGTCCTACTAAAAGATACCCAACTTTAACATTTTCTCTACTAATTAACGTGATACTGGTAACTGCTAGGATTACTAGTCCTAACGTTAACGCTATCAATTTTTTCATTTGTATTCTCTATAAGAAGATTAATTAATTTTGGTGGAGGAACTTCCCATACCCACCAAGTATTTACGCATCAGGTGCCATAAACCTCCTTATATTTAAATGTGAATGAAATTTCCCTCTACGATTGTTCTACTGTAGCCTCAAGCGTATTAGGATCAAATTTTATTGTAAAAGATACTTCAATCGGCTTTATTGATCCATCAGCATTCAAAATAGGTAACTTGCCAGCGGCAGCCGCAACTAGTGCATCTTTTGCAGTCTCGAAAGGATGTTCTGGATCTTCCTTAATTATTTGATCAAGTTCTTCCTTTGCTTCTTGTGGAAGAATATTGTCAATCATCTCTTCCACGTGATGTTGTGCCAAATCGGTGGCTTTGTCTACAACCAATCCAGAAATGACATTAAATAATAGTGTTGGTAACATTTATTTCTCCATAACATTAGTTAAAATAACAAAGGCTCCTTTCGGAGCCTCTGTACCTGAGATGTCTCCGATGGATTATGCTTCAGCTAATTTACTGAAGTAACTCATAGTATCATCAACTGTTCCGGGATCAGGATCACCGTCAAAAGGCGGTTCATCGTGATCTACTTCAGCCAACGCTGGTGTTGGAGCTGAAACAGATTCAGCCGTGAAAGATGAAGTATCAGTCGGAGCACCTATTACTCTGGCAAACT